>OMKS01003541.1_pt1 | contig 12330 bp, 14 predicted proteins | sample 1674721 | NCBI WGS metagenome assembly OMKS01 (sample SAMN06264996, study PRJEB25208) | sediment metagenome | isolation source: hot spring sediment | place: USA: California | collected 2014-09-02 | reverse complement strand
AGACGGCATACGAGATCTAGTACGGTCTCGTGGGCTCGGAGATGTGTATAAGAGACAGTGGGGCCACCGTGTAATTGTTGATAATGTTGCGGGGACATTCGACGCGGCTAAATACCTTATTTCAAAGGGGAGAAAGCGCATAGGTTTTTCTGTCGGGCACATAAAACTTATTGAGAGCCAAATGGACCGGTTGATAGGATATAAAAACGCCTTTAAGGACAGCGGAAAAAAATATAATAAAGATTTATTTTATCAGATAGGTTTCCGCTCTGATCCCCGGGAGCCTGCGCATATACTTGATTATATGATAAAAAGAAAAACAGACGCGATACTGTGCGCTGCAGGCGACGAGCTGGCCTCAGGCATTGTAAATGAAGCCGCTAAAAGAGGTATCAAGGTTCCTGATGATATAGCTGTTATCGGGTTTGATGACCTTGATTTTGCAAAACACACAGGTTTGACAACAGTAAAACAGCCTATAGTTGATATGGGGAAAGCCGCTTTTAACCTTGCTTTAGAAGCAATTGATGATAAAAACATTGCCCAAAAAACCCTTAAATTTAAGCCGGAATTAATAATCCGTAAAACTGCGTAAAAATTTTCTTGACAAATCCGGATAAATTTTGTATATTTTATGCAAGCGGTTGCGCGAAAATATAGAGGCTTGACATGATTGATTCTGAAGAAAAGAAGTCAAAACAAAACGAAATGGAAAAGAGCTCAAGGCTGTCGCTGCTGTGCGCAATCAACAGGGCCTGCCAAAACGGGTTCGGACAGAACGCGGTTTTTGTGGCTTATGAAAATGAAGGACTGATTCCTGAAAGTACAAAATTGTTTATACGCAACGCGCTAAATTCAATAAACATCTAGCAGGCTGCTGAAAAACTCTTTTAATCGTCTTTGCGAGGAGCGGCAGCGACGAAGCAATCCTGTGTTTAAAGGCAAAAACCGGATTGCTTTGCTCCCGTTGGTCGCTCGCAATGACGTTTTTTGGTGTTTTTCAGCACCCTGCTAGGCATTAAATCAGGAAAATTTTCCGCTACCCGCCCCGTCCTGCGTTAGTTTGTGTTGGGGCGATGGTTGTTTAGCAACCTGCAAAAACCGGAAAAATTATTCGTAGAGGCGTTGGCAGTAACCATTAAACATGAAATATAACCTCATGTTTTTAATTTTATTTAATCACTTATCTTCTGTCCCCGCCATAATATAATGGGTTAAAAACAACGGTGGCGTATGCTGGAATACTTCAAGAAATGTGTGGATGAGAGCTGTGTGGTCAAGAAAGAAAGTTTTGAATCTAACCGTGAAAACCTTCAAAAAGCCGCGGAGCTTATTGTTGAAACCCTGCGGCGCGGAAAAAAACTCCTTGTTTTCGGCAATGGCGGGTCAGCCTCTGACGCTCAGCATTTTGTCGCGGAATTTGTGGTCAGGCTCAAGCTTGAGAGAAGGGCATACCCGGCAATAGCCCTTAATACGGACACGGCAATACTCACCTCGTGCGGAAATGACTACGGTTATGACAGGGTATTCAGCCGGCAGGTGGAAGCGCTGGCGTGCGAGGGCGATACAATCATCGCCATATCAACGTCGGGAAATTCCCCCAATGTCCTCCTGGCAATTGAGGAGGCACGCCGCAAAAAGGCGCATGTCATGGGCCTGACAGGAGAGAGCGGGGGAAAGCTGGCGGATAAATGCGATATCCTTATAGGCGCCAAATCAAAAGAGACTATGAGGATTCAGGAGACGCACATTATGTTTCTTCACGTTTTGGCTGATATAGTGGAGCGGACACTTGAAGGGGAAAAGATATGAAAATCCCGGGCAGGGCAAAACTTTCCCGGCTCATAAGCGGGTTTAAGGGGAAAAAGATACTTGTCATCGGCGACCTTATGGTTGATGACTATATTTGGGGAGACGTGGGAAGGATATCGCCCGAGGCCCCGATTCCTGTGATTGAGGTAAAGAGGGAGGAGTCGAAGCCCGGCGGCGCGGCAAATGTGATGCTGAACCTCATTGAACTCGGGGCAAAGGTCTCGGCTGCCGGCGTTGTGGGAAATGACGCCAACGCGTACAAGCTTCTCAAATACATGAAATCAAGGGGCATAGCCACGCAGGCTGTAATAGAGGACCGCAAAAGGCCGACTACCGTAAAAACAAGGGTAATAGCGCACCAGCAGCAGGTTGTCAGGATAGACAAGGAAAAAAAGATTCCGCTGAGCGCGTCGGTAATTGACAGGCTCGTGGCCGCCGCGGTAAAAGCGGCGAAGCGGGCGGATGCCGTGATTTTTTCCGATTACAATAAAGGCGTGCTTATGTGGCAGACAGTGGAGGCCGTAACCGCGGCAGCGGCCGGAAAAATAATAACAGTTGACCCCAAGCCGGCAAATATAAAAATATTCAGGAATATTACGCTTATAACCCCGAACAAAAAAGAGGCTGCTGAGGCCGCGGGAATAAAGATACTTGAGGAGGCCGACATAAAGAGGGCGGCTTCCGCGTTAAAGGCAATGATAAACGCCGAGGCAGTGCTTATTACGAGGGGCGAGGAGGGGATGACGCTTTATGACGGCGAGTCGATAAGGACAATACCCACGCTGGCGCGCGAGGTGTATGATGTGACAGGCGCGGGGGATACGGTAATAAGCGCGGCAACTCTGGCGCTTGCCGCGGGAGGCAGTTTTATTGAGGCCGCGGCGCTCGCGAATATCGCGGCGGGAATATCGGTGAGGGAAGTGGGCGTGGTTACGGTCAGCCCCGTGCAGCTTAAAAAGGAACTGCCGCAGTGAAGAACCCCAAAATAATAAGCCCGGGGGCTCAACTTTTGAAAAAAACCGGGGCGCTCAAAAAACAGGGAAAAAAAATTGTCTTTACAAACGGATGCTACGATATCCTTCACGCGGGCCATGTCAGGTTCCTGAATAAGGCAAAAAAAATGGGGGACGTGCTTCTGCTTGCCTTAAACAGCGATGAGTCCGTGCGCAGGATAAAGGGGCCCAAACGGCCGATTACGCCGCAGGCCGAGCGCGCTGAAATAATGGCCTCGCTCTCGAGCGTGGACATTGTCTCTTTCTTCAGTGAGGATGACCCGTATAACATAATTAAAAGCGTTGTCCCAGATGTGCTTGTAAAGGGAGGGGACTGGGCAATAGGAAAGATAATAGGCGCGGATATTGTGAGGGCGGCCGGCGGAAGCGTAAGGAACATCAAGTATGAGAAAGGGATGTCGACCACCAATATCATAGCAAAAGTGCTTAAGGTTTACGGGGGCGCAAAATGAATATAATTGGAGTCATACCGGCCAGGCTCAAGTCCACGAGGCTTAAGGAAAAGATGCTGGCAAGGGTAAGCGGAAAAACCCTTGTAGAGCATGTTTACTCAAACGCGCTGAAATCAAAGATGATAAGGAAGCTCTATGTGGCGACGGACAGCGCGGCGGTTAAGAAGGTAATTGAGAAGGCGGGCGGCAGGGCTGTCATGACCCCGAAAACCTGCGGCTCGGGCACGGAAAGGATAAGGGAGGCGCTGAAGACAATAGGGGGAAACATCAACGACATAATAGTAAACATACAGGGCGACGAACCCCTGCTCGAGCCCGCGAATATTGACAACGCGATACGCGCCCTCATAAAGGAGCGGGAATGCGACTCCTCGACGCTCGCGTCCCGAATAGGGGATGAGAAAGAGTTTAAGGACCCGTCAACAGTAAAGGTTGTGACGGACGCGTCAGGGTGCGCCATCTATTTTTCAAGGGCCATGATACCCTTTCCCCGCGACGGAAAAAACGTAAACGGTGCCGCGTTAAAGCACATAGGGCTTTACGCTTACAGGCGGCACGTCCTTGACAGGTGGCTCAGGATGAAGTCCGTTTATGAGCCGTATGAAAAGCTTGAGCAGCTCAGGATGGTTGAAAACGGATGCAGGATAAAGGTTGTAATATGCAAAAGCAGGTCAATGGGGATAGACACTCCAAAGGACCTGAAAAGGCTGAAACAGCTCCTGAAATAAAACAGAGGTTTTATGTTCATGCCGGCGTTGAAGTAAAAGGGAACGGCCTGAAAAACCCGCGTGGCGCGCAACGGCTTGCGCGCCGCGGATACGGGCGGCCGAATTTCCCGGCATGGGACAAAACAAGAGGTGCTTAATGGACAGGAAATACATTATCGTGACCGGCGGAGTGGTCTCCTCGCTCGGCAAGGGTATAGCGGCATCCTCAATAGGCGCGCTTCTTGAGGCGCGCGGCATAAAAGTCACAATGCAGAAACTTGACCCCTACATAAATGTCGACCCCGGGACAATGAACCCTTACCAGCACGGTGAGGTCTTTGTGACCGAGGACGGAGCGGAGACAGACCTTGACCTCGGCCATTACGAGAGGTTTACAAGCGCTTCCCTGTCGGCCGTTAATAACTTCACGACGGGAAAAATTTACAGGTCCATAATAGAAAAAGAGCGAAGGGGCGAGTACCTGGGCAAGACGGTCCAGGTTGTGCCGCATGTGACAAATGAGATTAAGAACAGGATAAAAGCCGCCGCGAGGCAGAAGAACACGGACGTTATTATTGTTGAGATAGGCGGCACCGTGGGAGACATCGAGTCCCTGCCTTTTCTTGAAGCCGCGAGGCAGCTGCGCCAGGATGTCGGCGCGGAAAACATCCTTTACGCGCATCTCACCCTTGTTCCCTACATAAAGGCAGCCGGCGAGATAAAGACAAAGCCCACACAGCACAGCGTCAGCACGCTGCGCTCCATAGGCATACAGCCCGACCTGCTCATCTGCAGGACAGAGGTGAAGATTTCAAAGGCTGAGAGGGAGAAGATCTCCCTTTTCTGCAATGTTGAGGAGCGCGCGGTTATCCAGGCGCTTGATGTCTCTTCCATATACGAGGTTCCCGGAATGCTCGGCAGGCAGGGCATTGAGGATATAATAATAGAAAAGCTTGGGCTGAAGGCCCTGAAAAAAGGGGCGGATAAATGGAAAAAGATTGTGGACAGGATAAAAAACCCGGCAACGAGGGTGAAGATATCCGTTGTGGGCAAGTATATTGAGGTTCAGGACGCCTACAAGTCCATCAAGGAAGCGGTTCAGCACGGCGGCATAGCCAACAACTGCGGCATTGATTTCAACTGGATTGACTCGGAGACGCTTGAGCGCAAAGGCGCGGCAAATGAGGCGCTTAAAGGAAGCGCCGGAATACTCGTGCCGGGCGGATTCGGCCTGCGCGGGCTTGAAGGCAAGATAAACGCTATAAGATACGCGAGGGAGAACAGGGTGCCGTACCTGGGCATCTGCCTCGGAATGCAGTCCGCGGTAATTGAGTTCGCGCGGAACGTGATGAAACTGAAGGGCGCGAGCTCGACTGAGTTTGACAGGGAAACCCAGCATCCTGTCATAGCGCTTCTCGAGGAGCAAAAGAGCGTGAAAAACATGGGCGGCACAATGCGGCTCGGCGCGTATCCGTGCAGGATAACTCCGGGCACAAACGCTTACGCCGCTTACAGGGAAAAGGTTATTTTTGAGAGGCACAGGCACAGGTATGAGTTTAACAACGCCTACAGGGAGGGCTTTGAGGCAAAGGGCATGGTTATTTCCGGCGTGTCGCCGGGCGGCGCGCTTGTTGAGATGATTGAGCTTAAAAACCACCCGTGGTTTACGGCTGTCCAGTTTCATCCCGAATTTAAAAGCAAGCCGATGCTGCCGCACCCGCTTTTTAAGGGGTTCATAGCGGCTGCGCTGAAAAACAAAAGGAGGGGCAGAAAAAAATGACAGAGATGCCGGGAAAGGGGCTCGAAGAGGATATTTTAAAATTCATGCAGACAAAGCACAAGTCCGCGCAGGCGAAATACAACGCCATCCAGGCGCTGGCTAAAAAATACAACATGCCGCTTGAGAAACTTATAAAAAACATAATAACAGGATGGGTGAATGATGACAGGGAAAAGAGGTTCAGCTCGAAAAACAGCAAAGGCACGGGAAAAATCCTCTGATAATATTTTTAAGGGTTTCTTTTTCATAGGCGGCCCCTGCGTAATAGAGGATGAAAAGACGGTAATGCATACCGCGGAAAAGCTGAAGGAGATAACCTCTTTTTTAAGCGTTCCTTTTGTTTTTAAGGCGTCATACGACAAGGCAAACAGGAGCTCGTCGAAAAGCTACCGGGGCGCGGGGCTGGCGCAGGGGCTTAAAATACTCGAAAAGGTAAAGAGGAAGTTTAAGGTGCCCGTCCTGACGGATGTTCACAGCGCGCAAGAGGCGAAAGAAGCGGGCAGAACGGCTGACATAATACAGATACCCGCGTTTTTATGCAGGCAGACCGACATACTCGCGGCCGCGGCAAAGACAGGCAGGATGGTGAATGTAAAAAAAGGGCAGTTTTTATCGCCGTATGAGGTTAAAAATATCATCGAGAAACTGACCAGCGCCGGAAACAACAGGATACTGCTGACAGAGAGGGGTTTTTCTTTCGGATACAACAACCTTGTTGTTGACATGAAGTCCATAGCCATAATGAAAAAAACCGGGTATCCGGTCATAATTGACGCCACCCACGCGGTTCAGAAGCCGGGCGGCGCGGGCGACAGGAGCGGTGGAGAGAGGGAGTTTGTTGAGGCAATAGCAAAGGGAGCGGTTGCGGCCGGCGCGAACGGGCTGTTTCTTGAGGTGCATCCTGACCCCAAAAACGCGCTCTCCGACAAAGAGACGCAATACCCGCTTGATTCGGTGATGACGCTGCTGTATAAGGTGAAGGAAGTGTATGAGGCGGTTAATTAAAACAAATTCAATTTATATTGGATATTTGATATTTTATAATTAAGACGAAGCCGAAGGGGTGTTTTTCCCTCTCTCCTTGCAGGGAGAGAGCCGGAGAGAGGGTGCTGTCGTGGAGTCGATTTAAGAGGGTGAGTGTTTGACCGGCGGTTAACAGGAATCACGAATTATCTTTATGTTGAATGGAAATATAAATGGAAATGTAAATTGTCTTTAAGGAGTTTATTGATGAAACCGCACTACACAGCATACATAGACGGCGCGAGCAGCGGCAATCCCGGGGACGCGGGTATCGGCATAGTTGTATACCGCGGGGATGAGGCTGTCTTAAGCATATCCAAATACATAGGGAAGCAGACCAATAATTACGCGGAGTACACTGCGCTGCTCACCCTTATAGAGGCGCTGAAAAAACACGGCGTAAAAGAGGCAAAGGTCTATTCTGATTCCGAACTTGTGGTGAGGCAGCTCTCGGGCGTATAGAAGATTAAAAATGAGGCGTTGAAAATCCTCGCCTCCAGGATACAGGCCGAGCGGAAGACAATAAAGCTTGATATCGCGCATGTGCCGAGGGAGCAAAACAAAGAGGCGGATAAGCTTGCGAAAGCCGCGAGCGTGAGGGCGGGCGGAAATGTTTGAGATGCTGGCGGTCTTCTTTCTTGTTATCCTGGGGTTCACGGTATTTGCCGCAATAAAATACGGGTTCAACATAATATTCATATACATACTTCTATTTTCGTTGATAGTTGTCGTATGGGCCATAGCCGCGATAGTGACCGGAAAAAGAGACAATGACAGGGATTAATTCCGCGGCAGTCAAAAAAATGGCCGTGTCCGGATTTGAACTGTGGGATATTTTCCGCGAGAACTCGACTGCGTCCGTCATAACATTTGAGAATAACCGTGTTGACAGGGTATCAAAGGGCTCGGACAGCGGCATAGGATTCAGGGGGTATAAAAAGGGCGCGACCGCCTATCTTTTTACAAATGATATTAAGGCGCAGGCTGATGCTGCGGCGCGGCTGGCAGCGCGACCCGCAGCCGCAGGCGCGGTGTTTAAGGCTATGCGCGGAAAACCCGCGTTTGTCAACCGTGTTATAAAAGATCCGGAAGGCGTGAGTGACGTGAAAAAGATAAAGCTTCTCATGCGGCTTAATGATGTTGTAAGGGCCCAAAACAGCGCTGTCAGGCAGGCAAGCATCACATATTCGGAGAGGGCAAGGGAAATAGAGATTGTAAATGACCTCGGCGTTTATGTCAGGGAAACACAGGTTTACACAGCGCTGGTTATAATGGTTGTGGCGGCGCGCGGCAACAGGATAGAGACGGCGCACAGCGTTATCGCGGGTGCGGCGGGCTTTGAGCTGATTGAAGCGGGCGGGATTGAGAAAAAAGCGCGTGATACGGCGGCGCTTGCGGCGAGGCTCCTTAAAACAGACAGGCGGATAAACGGCCCCATGGCAGCGGTCATATCGTCATCAGCGGGCGGCACAATGATACATGAGGCGGTCGGACATTCTCTGGAGGCTGACCTTGTGCAGAAGGATCTTTCCACATACAAGGGGAGAAAGGGAAAGGTTGTGGCGTCAGGGCTTGTAACCGTGCTTGATGACACAAGGCTGGCGGGCAGGCGCGGGTCATATTCATTTGACGATGAGGGGGTTGAGGCGCAGTCCACGGTTCTGGTTGAAAACGGCGTGTTGAAAAATTTCATCTATGACAGGGAGACGGCCCTTAAAGACAGGGCGGTTTCTACGGGCAATGGCAGGCGGGAGTCCTACAGGTTCAGGCCCATACCAAGGATGACAAATACAATGATAGCGCCGGGTAAAGGCGCGGCAAAGGACATAATAAAAGATACGAAGAAGGGCATATTTGTGGCAAGGATGGGAGGAGGCCAGGTAAATACGGTTACAGGCGAGTTTGTATTTGAGGTAAAAGAGGGGTATTTGATTGAGGGCGGCAAGGTGACAGTGCCGGTCCGCGGCGCGACGCTTATGGGTCGCGGTGAAGAGGTCTTAAATACCATAGACGCCGTAGCCGGCGACCTGGGCTTTGATTCCGGAACCTGCGGCAAAGACGGCCAGGGAGTGCCGGTCTCCGACGCCCAGCCGACAATAAGGATACCGAAGATACTTGTGGGAAGCAAGTGATTCTTCTCCAATTGACACCCGTATTTTTATATGTTATTGTTATATAATTTTAATACTAATTTACCGGAGGCAGGAGTGAAGCGCATCTTTTTGTTGGTTTTTGCGGGTGTTTTTCTTGTTTCCTGCGCCGGGCAGGGTGAGTTATATGAAACTCCGGGGCGGATTGCGGTTGTTCCGGAGCCTACGCATACAGCTACCCTTCAGCCGGTTATTGAAGAGGCAAAGAGCGGGGAAAAGGAAAAGGCCGTTGCGCAAAAAAAACCTGTCGAAACTGCCCCTTCCGCTGCGGCAACCGCTGTTCCTGCGGTAAAAAAAGCAAAGCCAAAGAGGGACGATTCGCCTGATTTTTACCCTCTGGCAGTGGGCAACACGTGGTACTATGAGGGATATAAAAAAATCGCTCCCGATACAATGGTGCAGGCAAAGGGCGAAATAATAAGAATTGAGGAAAAGGACGGGATAGAGTATTATTATGCCTACTCGCCAAAGGTGAACATACGGTACCTGGTACGCAAGGACGAGTGGGGAGCATACATGCGGGTAATCAGATACCCCTTTCCGGTATTCGGGTTTTCGATAGATGTTGATATTGTGCCTGAGATGCCGTTCATAAAGTTCCCGCTTAAGGAGGGGACTAAGTGGACGCATAGGGCAAAGGCAAAGACATGGGTCCTGTTTCTTTACATAGAGCGAAGCATACATGTTGATTTTGAGGTCGCGGGAAAAACAATTATTAAGACAGATGCGGGAGACCTGGAAGCGTGGCACATAAAGGCTACGGTGGATGAGGGCGACGGAAAAGCAGCCCTTGATGAATACTGGTACGCGAGGGGCGTGGGTTACGCGCGCGCCGATGCGTCCGGCCATTACGCGCAGGTTGTGGGATATAAAATATATGACGAGAAAACAGGCGCTGTCAGAGAAAAGGCGCCTCCGTTAGAGGTGGAAAAATATGAGTAATAAAAAAGCGGCGGCCTTCAGGCGCGCGATGTTATTTTCGTTTGCGGCATTGCTTATGTTCGGCGGCTGCTCCATGAAACGTATGGTGGTAAACTCAACCGCTCTTATTATGGACGATGTAATAGAGGCTTTTTTTGAGGAAGAAGACCTTGAGTTCGCGCGTGAGTCGGCGCCTGCCAATCTCAAACTGCTTGACGGGTTGATTAAAGGCTCCGGATATAAAAACGACGGCCTGCTCATTAAAGGGGCAAAGCTTTACGCCATGTACGCCATGGGGTTTCTTGAGGACGCTGCGCTTGACAGGCGCGCGGACAGGGAAAACCTGCGCAGGGCATCCGTCTTTTATGACAGGGCAAGGGATTACGGCCTGGAGGTGCTGTCAAGAAACGCCGATTTTAAGAGGGCGGTGGCCGGAACGCTTGATGAGTTTAAGGCTGTGCTTCCTGCTTTCGGAAAAAACGATGTTGAGGCGCTCTTCTGGACAGGATTTGCCTGGGGCGAGTACATCAACCTTAACAGGAATTCAATAGCCGCAATAGCCGACCTGCCCAAGGTAAAGGCGCTAATTGACCGGGTGGTTGAGCTTGACGGCTCCTATTTTTACGGCATACCGCACCTCTTCAGGATTGTATATTACAGCATGCCGCCCATGTTTGGCGGCGATTATGAGAAGGCTCTTGCCGAGTATGAGCGGATAAACGGCATATCGGGCGGGAAATTCGCGCTCGCGCATTTCTTCATGGCAAAGTATTACGCTGTCCGGGTGCAGGATGAGGCCCTCTTTGACGAACTGCTGAAAAGGACAGAGGCTGTGGCGGACGACGCCATTAAGGAAAAGTTGTTTACGCTCGCGGCAAAGAAAAAGGCGGCCCTCCTGGCGCAGAAAAAGAAGGATTTGTTTTAATGATAAGGCAAAAACGCCGTAATCCCTAAAGGGGAAGCAGGCGTCAAATGTATGTAAGAGCAGTCAAATATGAATGCGGAGGCGGTTAATATGAAAAGAATAATTACGGTGCTGCTGGTAATGGGGCTCGCTGTATCACTGCGCGCGTCGGCGTACGAAATCAAATTCGCGACAGTCGCTCCCGAGGGCTCGACGTGGATGAATATTATGCAGGAATTATCCGACGCTGTGGAGGAGAGGACAGACGGCAAGGTGAGGTTCAGGTTTTATTCGGGCGGGGTTTCGGGCGACGAAAAGGACGTGCTGAGGAAAATGAGGCACGGACAGCTTCACGCTGCCGGATTTACTTCGCAGGGGCTCGGCGAAGTTGTGCCTGATGTAAGGCTGCTTAACATACCGCTTGTGCTTAAAGATGACGGAGAGGTTGACTATGTACTCTCAAAGATGGAGCCCTATTTTAACTCCAGGTTTGACAAACAGGGTTTTGTGGTTTTGGGCTGGCCCGAAGTCGGTTTTGCCTATGTCTTCTCGACAAAACTGATTGACTCGGCGGAGTCAATGCGCAGAATAAAGATGTGGGTCTGGGGGGACGACATACTCGTGAATTCGCTCTTCAGAAACATCGGAATAACGCCCATACCGCTCTCGCTGATTGACGTGATGCAGTCGCTGCAGACCGGATTAATCGAGGGTGTTTACGGCTCGCCTTTATCCGCTCTTTCTCTCCAGTGGAACACGCGGGTAAAACATGTGCTTGACATGAAGATTGCCTATGTGCCGGGCGGAGTGCTTATGACAAAGGCTTCGTGGCGGAGGCTAACGCCAGAACAGCAGAAAATCATCATGGAAGAGTCCAAAAAAGCCTTTGTTAAGCTCACGAAAGAATCAAGGCGGGAAAATGACGAGGCGATGAAGATAATGATAAAGCAGGGGATGGTGAGCTCAAAGATATCAGGCGAAGCGGATGCCGCCTTTTTCCGGCAGGTCTCTGAAAAGACCGCGGCCGAGCTTACCGGAAAATTTTACTCAAAGGAACTCCTCGAAGAAATGCTGGGGCACATAAAAGACTACAGGGCAAAGAGCTCAAAATAGATGAAACTGTTAAGGCTTGTAAATTACCATCTCTACAGGTTTCAGTCGGTTTTTGTCGTTGTTATATTCGGGGCGCTTCTTCTGCTCGCTTTTTCGCAGGTTTGCCTGCGTATTTTTTTCAGGAGCGGCATTGAGGGCGCGGATACGCTTTTAAGGTTTCTTGTATTATGGGTGGGTTTTCTCGGCGCGTCCCTCGCGACTTACAAGAACCGGCACATCAATATAGACATAATTTCGCAGTTTACCAGAAAAAAATCAAACAGGGCCATCATGGGGATAACCGGCGCCGCGTCGTTTATTGTCTCCGGTTTTTTATGCGCTGCCGCTTCTATTTTTGTCTTTGGCGAGGCCTCTGATACGGCAAGGGTATTTTTCATGCCCGTATGGGTGCTTCAGTCCGTTGTCCCGCTCTCATTCTTCTTTATGTCCCTGCGGTTCCTGCAAAACACAATAGA
>OMKS01003539.1_pt1 | contig 12342 bp, 9 predicted proteins | sample 1674721 | NCBI WGS metagenome assembly OMKS01 (sample SAMN06264996, study PRJEB25208) | sediment metagenome | isolation source: hot spring sediment | place: USA: California | collected 2014-09-02 | reverse complement strand
GGCCAGCCCCCCTCCGCACAATAGAGAAATCCCCCACAGTATCCAGCCGATTCCCCCCGGTCTCTGGAACAATACCCACAACGGGTCAGCGTCTCGGACCAGCAGCGACGGATAGATGCCGCCCAGAACGATCAATGCCGCCGGTATCCCCATCCCCAAAGCACGTCCTATGATGGGTACTGGCATCCGCTGAAAGACTGCCGCTAACCAAGAGAAAAGCACCGAATCCGGCGCATCCTCATCAGGTTCTGTATCTTCCTCTGTATCTTTTGAAGAGACCTCTTCCGCAGGCCCAACGGGCGCCTCTGAAACAGCGGCTGGCGCACCGGCGGACGTCCATATCCAGCGGGCAAGCGCCGGTGTGAAGAACAGACTGCCGAAGAAAGCGCTCCACAGTTTCACTGCCCCAATCTCCAGTTCGCCACCAATGAGCCGATCAGCCAAGACTGACGTCGTCACAAATCCCAGCGTAAACGGGAGGCCAATCAACGTCAATCCACTGATAAACGACGGAACGGACCACCAAGGCGACTTGCCCCGGTGGCTTTGCCCCAACAAAAGCACCGTTATCCCCAGCATCCAAGAGACAGCGCCGGCAACAGCGATCATTCCACCATTTTGGTCCACCAGGCACGACGCCAATAAAATCGCCCCATTGACTGTCAATCCTACCCACGACAAAATGTTCCGAGTCGACTTACACGTCCAGGCCAACCACCCCCCCACGGCAATGTTAAGCGCAGCCAACGTCTGCACCCACTCAGGCAAGATAACGCCGCTAATCGTCATCAATCGTATCCACAGCCCCCATCCCAAAACGGGTCCCAGAAAGAGTGGCGCCGCCAGAGGGGAATCAAAGGTCATTTCACCCGGCGCCGCCAGGTGAAACGGAAACATCCACAACCGGATCATACCGGCCAACGTCCACAACGTCGTCTGCGCGATGGTGGGATTCATCAAAGTCCACAACCCGCTGTCTGGGGCACGATCAGATATCAGCGTCCCGATCCACAGCAATAGCGTCGCCAAATAGCCAAAGACCAAACTCTTGATCGCCCAGCGCGCAGACCCGATAGCTACGATGTAGCTCAGTGCCTGGAGGAGGTCGTAGAGGGCCCAGGCAACGAGCATGGTCAAGACGTTGGCGGACCACAGGGCCATCAAACCGGCTGGAAGTAACAGCTGGATCATGGCCAAGAATCGAGGACGGCTCTTCTCGACCCGGTCGAGAGTAACGAGGATGGCGCAACAGTTAACCAGTGCTAGAATGATTCCCAAAGGCTGGAGTATCGGATCGACACGCAGAAGCAAGCCCGTACCAAACAGGAGAGAGGGTTGCCACACCGACAACGTAGCCGTCGACGGCTCAATCCAACCCAACAGCACGACCAAAAGAGCCGAGCTCCCGGCCGTCATCAAGGCGATGTAACGAATATAAGGGCGCATGCGAGGTATCTTGGATAGGCCAAGAACCCCAAATGCGCCCAGCAGCGACGATGTAAGTGTAAGTACAAAAAAAGACATAATACAATCCGCAGGCCGGAGGTCAAATCACACAGGGAATCATTTTATCACACAAGCGCCCAGGTCGCAAACACCTTCAGTTCGAGCGTTTGTGGCACATACAAGCTATCCTGAGAAAAAGGCTGAAGCCCCGAGCGTGTGCTCGGGGCCTCAGCCTCAACTCCCACATTCAACTTTCTGAAAAGTGAATACCGAGGGAAAAACGCATCCGATGTTAGATACCGCTGAGAAAATCCCTCAATCGACGGGAATGAGACGGATGGCGAAGGCGACTGAGCGCCTGGGCCTCTATCTGCCGAATGCGCTCCCGGGTAACACCCAACTTCTTGCCAACCTCTTCCAGGGTATACGTCTCGCCATCCACCAAACCATAGCGCATCTGGAGAATACGAACCTCTCGGGGTGGAAGATCCTGCAAAATATCCCGGAATAGGTCCTTGAGCATCGAAGCGGTCACCTCGTCACTTGGCGCCACGCTTTCATCGTCCTCGATGAAGTCGCCCAGTTCATTATCACCGCTGTCATCGGTGGGCATTTCGAGCGAAAGGGGACGTCGTGCAACCTTCAACATCTCCTCCGCCTTACGGGTAGGAATTTCCATCTCCAGGGCCAACTCTTCTGGATTTGGTTCACGGCCCAGCTTCTGGGTCAACCGATGAGACGCCCTGAGCAACTTATTGATTTGATCGCCCATATGGACCGGCACTCGAATCGTACGGCTCTGGTCGGCGATAGCCCGTGTGACGGCCTGTCGGATCCACCACGTGGCATAGGTGGAGAACTTATGCCCCCGGGTATAGTCGAACTTGTTGGCCGCCCGTATCAGCCCGATATTCCCCTCTTGAATCAGGTCCAGGAACGGCACGCCCCGCCCAATGTACTTCTTGGCTACGCTGATGACTAAGCGAGAATTGGCGCGAATCAGATGTTCCTTTGCCGCCATACCATCTCGGACGATCCGCTGTAATTCGGCTCGATGGTCTGGATCCAGACCATTCTTGTTCAACGCTTCTTGAGCCATAAGACCCGCTTCCATACGCTTGGCCAGCATCACTTCCTGCTCGGCGATCAATAGCGGGACCCGCCCAATTTCTTTGAGATAGAGACCTATCGTGTCATCTATCGTGACCGTATCGTAATATGCGTCCTGGTCGGTGATTTCATCGTTGATATCCAATAGATTGTCGTCTTCTTCCTCTTCGTCACCATCGTCAGACACACATATCTCGACCCCAGACTCCATTAACGTGGCCAAAATATCTTCCAGATCATCGAGATTCTCTTCTGCCTTGGGAAAAGCGGATTGAATGTCCTCATAGGTAACGTAGCCCTGCTCGGTCGCTTTGGCCAGCAGATATTCTTCCCCATCCAGCCCATCCAGGCCTTCCAATTCTTCTTTCTCTTCGTTAGTATATACCTTCATATTCGCACCCAGTGATTCAAAGAGCACACTGCCTGATTTGCGATCAAGCACTGTGCTCCACGTGACCAATCAATAATAGCGCTCAACACGACCACCCGATACTATACCACATTTAAGCCCCTCTTGTCAACCCCCCAAATTACCTATTTGACATATTACCATTGTCACAATAAGAATAAAACAATAATAGTTACGCACTTGATCGTTAAGAAAAGGTTTTAGACGCAGAAAAACGCGGATAAACGCTGATTTTTGAGTCTTTATCTGCGGAAGTCTGCATCCGCTCCGCAGGAGCGTCATCTGCGTCCCACTTCTTTCAACTGCGTAAGTCCTAAATAACTTGACAATGGCACATGTGTCCCCGGCGAATAAATTCGCGGGCCACAACTGCAAAGTCGGCCTACGCCGACTATAAACTAACCTGCGAAGGCAGGTTTTGCAGTGCGTGATTTTTACGCGCTGTAGCCACGCGGTTTTAACCGCTGTGCGCTGTAATGTGCCATTGTCAAAATAAGACAAGGGCTGGACATAGGCCGAGACGCTTCGTTTTTCCTGGCCTTATGAAAAAAAATTCGGTTCGGATTGACAACTCCCACGCCGTAAGCTATACTTGCAGGAGAAAATGCACGAAACGAGACCCGTGTTATAAGAAAGGAGAACAAAATGGCTATCAAATTGACATGGTACGGTCACTCAACGTTTAACCTGGACATTGATGGCAAAACGATCCTTATCGACCCCTTCATCGCCAATAATCCATTAGCCCCCGTCTCGGTTGACGACGTAGGCGCCGACTATATCCTCGTTACCCACGGGCATGGAGATCACATGGGTGATACCGTCGAAATTGCCAAACGCACCAACGCCCTCGTCATCTCCAACTTCGAAATCTGCAACTGGCTCCAGGAACAAGGCGTGTCAAACGTCCATCCCCAACACATTGGCGGCGGATTCCCGCATCCCTTTGGTTACCTGAAGCTGACCATCGCCCACCACGGTTCCGCCCTTCCCGATGGCTCTTACGGCGGCAATCCTTGCGGATTACTCCTGACCAGCGAGAACAAGAAACTGTATTTTGCCGGCGACACCGGGCTCTTCTACAGTATGCGGCTCATCGGAGAAGAAGGCCTTGACCTTGCCGTTCTACCCATTGGAGACAATTTCACAATGGGACCAGAGGACGCCCTGCGAGCCGTGAAATTGCTCGAACCAGCGATGGTTATTCCCATCCACTACGACACCTTCGACGTCATCCAACAAAATCCGAAGGCGTGGGCCAAAACCGTTCGAGAGCAAACGTCTTCAAAACCGGTGGTGCTCAGCCCCGGTGAAAGCCTCGACGTCTAACCGCAGGACAATCAAGTTGCCTTCAACGTCGCTCTCGTGTAAGGTCTCAATAAACGTATCATCTCAATAAACCGGGGCAAACTCGCTGTGGTCGGTCTCCTGACCGTGCCCGCTGTGGCTCGGTCGGGAGACCGGCCACAGCTCCCCAACTTATTGAGAAGATACCAATAAACCGTAGTGGCCTGAGAAAGGAACCTGGGTTTTCCAAAAACCCGGGTTCCGGATTGATTTTGAATCCATATGGGTCACAGTTGCTTTGTGTAGTATTGAACCTTGTATATTTTTCTTCTTATTATCTAAAGTAGTCGTAGTAGTAGGGACGTGGATATAGGGGATTGTCTCGCTGGTTTTTCTGATTATCCATAGATATAGGGGGCGTCGAATTTTCTTTACTGATTGTAGGGGGGAGATGCAAAAAAGTTATCCACATCCGCTTGGGGATAACGGGGGATAATCGAAAAACTTCGGAACCATAGTGCTTCGTTGCCGCTGGAAACCTTCCGCCCGCAGGGAAAATAAGCCTATCTGACCCCATAGTTATCCACAGATAAATCCAGTTATCCACAGAAAAAGGCGAGTTATCCACAGCTTGGAGGAGGGCGATGGTCACTTCTGTCGATTTGAAGACTAAACGTAGGTGTTGGCGGGCGAGGGTGTCCAAATGTAGGGGGTGTGGATAATTTGAACAGGGTGTGGAAAACCCCATGCGATCCAATCTGTTGAGAAGATGCCCTCGGATGCCGTCAAGCATATTGACGCACTGGGTACTTATGCTATACTATGCAAGGATAATTCAGGGCCTGACCGATGGGGTTCTTGCGCTACTTGAGAGTGTGCAAGAGCGTGCGGCCTTTGGTTGCCCTTCGCTTCTGGATTGTTTATGTTAGGAGGCCAATGTAATGGTAAAACAGGATTTGCTGGACATTTTACGCTGTCCCTATTGTGTCAGCGGTGAGACGCGCAAACCCGGCGATGATCCCGGTCAGCTGGAATTGATACACGATTGTTGGCTGGTGTGTCAAGAACCGGATTGTGATCGGAAATATCCCATCCGCGACGATATCCCCGTGATGCTGATTGAAGAAGGGGACAAATGGACCGACGTCGCTGTGCAAGACTTGCCGGTACCTCCCCCTGCCGAGTAATGCGATGTTTCAATGGCGGGTGATCCTGTTGGCAACGTTGGCTGTCGTGTTGCTTTTGGGTGGGCTCATCACGCTCATTTTACCCGATCTGTACGAGGGGCCGCTTATCTTCCAGATCGACGATCGACATAGCCTCCGGGCGCTCGATGTATTGGCCGGCTTCCTGTTGATTTTGGGGTGCGCGGTGGCCTGGAGCGCTGGGGCGCTTTGGCAGCGGGAAATCCACGCCCCGTGACCAGCGGCGGCAGAAGCGAAGGGTAACCTTTGGTTGCACGCGCTTGCTTAGGGGAACTGCCGCCAGAACCGGCGACGTACGTGCTTCTCTTGCGCCTGAAATGCCCCGTCGACCTCACCGTCGGGAAACTGGGGCGCTTTTCGTTCCCATGCGGTTGTTATGCCTATGTGGGCAGCGCGCATGGACCGGGTGGGTTGGCGGCCCGCATTGCTCGACATCTGCGACGGGCCAAGACGCTGCATTGGCACATCGACTATCTGCGCGCTCACGCTCAACCGGTCGCCGTCTGCTATTACGTGGGTGAGGAAAGATGCGAATGCCGGTGGGCGCGGGCATTCGCGACGATGACAGGCGCGGAGACCCCGGCGGCCCGTTTTGGCGCTTCCGATTGCCGTTGCCCCTCTCACCTTTTTCATTTCGCCACGACGCCAGACCTGGCGGCTTTCGGTCAAGCGGTGGAGGAGCGGATATTGATGGAGACCTTCAGTGATTGAAGCCCTTAGGCATTTCTTGGATTGCATCGAGGCCGGCGATGACCGGCGCACCGAGGCGGCGGCCCAGGCCCTGGTCGGCGCGGCCGATGTGGCGAGCGCTGTGCTCCCGTCCTTGCGCGACCTCCTGCATGACGCCGACGCCGATCGTCGCTGGTGGGGCGTCCGTGGGCTGGCGGCCATAGGCACCGGAACTGGACGAGAGAGGCTGGTTGGGATATTGACCAAAGAGTTAACCACCGCGTTAGCTGACGCCGATCCTGGCGTGCGCGCTTGTGCGGCCCAGGCCGCCGGAGCGTTGCGCCTCCGCGAAACGATCCCCGATCTCGTGGATTGTCTGGCCGATCCCGATCCCCTGGCGGCCCGCGTGGCCGCCGATAGCCTGAGTCAAATCGGCGCGCCGGCGGTCCCGGCCCTCGTCGCCGCCCTCCAGACTGGAGAGACGCCTGTGCGCGCCGGCGCCGCGCGGGCCCTGTACCTCATCCAACCGGAGCAGGCCGTCAGCGCGCTTTGTGAGGCGCTGGACGACCCCAGCGCCATCGTTACCCACTACGCCAGCGAAGCCCTGGAGCAAATGGGCGTGGGCTTGGTGCTCTTCCACCCTTGACAGTTGAGCTTGTCCGGGTGTAACGACCCAGATCGTCCAATTGGGAAACGGAGACGCACTGAGGAGATATAGAGCGACACTACCCGACATTCCTGGCCGAAAGCCTGATTTTTTATCACGAATCACACGAATAAGCGAATTTCACGTGTAACAGCTGATCAGTATACCCGTGCAGAGCGGATCACAATCCGCCGCCTGGGTGGTGATGGAAGCCGACACGTTACCTGCAAGTGACCGGATTGTGATCCGGCAGGCACAAAGTGAGCAGTTTATCTATGGAGGCCCAATGCAACAAGCACAAGGTCTGGTGAGGGTCGCCGTGATTCAACATCCGCCGGTCTTTTTGAACGTCGAGGAAAGTCTGAAACAGGCCCGCCGTTTTGTGATAGAGGCGGCAGAGCAGGGCGCAGCCATCGTCGTTTTTCCCGAGACCTGGCTGCCCGGTTACCCAGTGTGGTTAGATTTCTCGCCCCGCGCGGCGCTGTGGGATTACGCCCCGGCCAAGGCGCTCTACCAAGCGCTAGTGGAGAACGCCCTCACGATACCTGGCCCGCGCCTGGCGGCGTTGCTGGACCTGGCCCGCGAGACCGGTGTCTATCTCGTCGTGGGGGCCCACGAACTGGCGGGAGGGACGCTGTATAACACCATCGTCTACGTCGACCGGGGTGGGAAGGACTTCCGAATCCACCGCAAGCTGATGCCCACCTATACCGAGCGTATGCTCTGGGGGCGGGGAGATGGCAGCACGTTGAGCGTGCTGGATACGGCGTGGGGCGTCCTGGGAGGCCTGATCTGCTGGGAGCACTGGATGCCCCTGGCGCGGGCGGCGATGCACGCGCGCGGTGAGACGATCCACGTGGCCCAGTGGCCGGCGGTGAAAGATCTGCACCACCTGGCCAGTCGGCATTACGCTTTCGAGGGCCAGTGTTTCGTGATCGCCGCCGGCTGTATCCTGACCCGGGGAGAAGCGATCTCGGGCTTCAAGTCGCTGGGCAAGCCAAACGACGCCGGTCTCGAGCTCCTGGAGGCGATGCCAGGCGACGACGCTGACCTGATCCTGCGGGGCGGGAGCGCCGTCATTGGGCCGGATACCGAGTACGTACTCGAGCCGGTGATCGGGCGGGCCGCCGTCATCTACGCCGACCTTCACCTGGAGCAGATTGCCCAGGGTCATCTGACGATGGATACTCAGGGCCATTACGCCCGCCCAGACGTCTTCCACCTGGAGGTCGACGACCGCCCGCAGGTGAACGTGACGTTCAAGAACGGTGTGGGTAAGTAATGTGGATATGTTTTACCCAAATTAATTGGCTATCTTCTCAATAAGTTGGGGAGCTGTGGCCGGTCTCCCGACCGAGCCACAGCGGGCACGGTCAGGAGACCGGCCCGAGCGAGTTTGCCCCGGTTTATTGAGATGATACTTAATTGGCATAAAACGTAAGGCCTCTTTTGTTACCCGACATCTCTGGATCACGAATGTCACGAATGGACAAATCACACGAATGGTCGAATGTCAAAAAACATTCGTGACATTCGACCATTCGTGTGATTCGTGATCGGAAATCAGGCTCTTGGCCTCAATCTGTGTGAATCTGTGAAAATCTGTGTCCAATGTGGTACCCCTGGCCTGAACGGTTACCCACATTTTACAGGTTACGCGGTGCATATATCAAATGAGAGAAAAGCAGACTATAGGAGGAGAACCCAATGGACGTAAAAGTAGTGACGGGGGCGATTCAAGAGAGCGACGCCGATGGAATTGTCGTGAATTTGTTCGAGGGTGTGGATGTGCCCGGAGGCGCGACCGGGGTGGTCGACGCCGCCCTTGGCGGCCCGCATGGCGGCCCGCATAGCGGCCCGCATAGCGGCCCGCATAGCGGCCCGCATGGCGGCCCGCATAGCGGCCCGCATAGCGGCCCGATTCAAGATCTGATCGCGGCGGGGGATTTCGAGGGAAAGGCGGGGCAGGTTGCCGTGCTTTACCCGCGCGGCGCGATCCCGGCCCGGCGGGTGATCCTGGTCGGCCTGGGCTCGCGGAAAGATTTCGACGACGACCCGGCCGAGGCGGTGCGGCGGGCGGCCGCTCACGCCGCGCAGAAGGCCCGCGACCTGAAGGTCGAGCGCATGGCCAGCATCTTGCATGGCGCCGGGAGCGGAGACCTATCGGTGGCGGAGGCCGCGCAGGCGGTGACCGAGGGCACTCTGCTGGGCCTGTACGAGTATCGGGGTCAGAAGACCGACGAGCCGGATAAGACGCCGCCCCAGGTTTTGGAACTGACCATCTTTGACGATGAGGACGTCTCGTCAGCCCAGCGCGGTGTGGATGCGGCGCGCGCCATCGCTGCCGGCGTCACACTGGCACGCGATCTGGTCAATCTGCCGCCCAACATCTGCACGCCGACCTACCTGGCCCAGGCTGCCGAGGAGGTGGCCGCGGTGGCCGGTCTGTGCGTCGAGGTGCTGGACCGGGAGCAGATGGAGGCGCTGAATATGGGCGCCCTGTTGGCCGTGGCCCAGGGCAGCGACACGCCCCCCAAGTTCATCATCCTGGAACACAACGCCGGGCGGGCCGACGAGTTGCCCACTATCGTCCTGGTCGGTAAGGGCGTGACCTTCGACACCGGCGGGTACAGCCTCAAATCCGGTGAAGGCATGCAAACGATGAAGACCGACATGGCGGGTGCGGCGGCCGTCATCGGCGCGTTGCGCACTATTGGCGAGATGGACGCGCCTTTGCACGTGGTCGGGCTGGCCCCTGCTTCCGATAACATGATCAGCGGGCGCGCCTACCGACCCCAGGAAGTCTTCACAGCCAGCAACGGGGTCACCATCGAGATCGTCAGCACCGACGCCGAGGGCCGGATGTTGCTGGCCGACGCCCTGGTCTACGCCAAGCGCTACAATCCGGACGCCGTGCTCGATATCGCTACACTGACGGGCGCCTGTTACGTCGCCCTGGGCGGCGCGGCGGCCGGCTTGTTCAGCACCGACGATGGCCTGCGCGACGCGCTGCTGGCAGCCGGCAAAGCGACGGCCGAGAAGGTATGGCCGATGCCACTTTTCTCAGCGTATAAGAAGACGCTCGAGTCGGAGACCGCCGACGTCAAGAACAGCGGCAGTCGCGGGAGTGGCGTTGGTTCGTCGGCCATGTTCCTCAAGCAATTCGTCGATTATCCCGCCTGGGCGCACATCGATATGGCTGGCCTGGCCTTTGACGCCGCCGGAAAGGTCACGCTGTTCCGGGACAATCCCTACGTGTCCAAGAAGAGCGCCACGGGCTTTGGTGTGCGTCTGTTGGTCGAGTTCGTGCGGCGATGGACCGCTTGACGAGACGGCTGCGGCGTCCACCCTCGCCCGTTTGAGGTGTCGTCACGCGCCTCGCTAAAGGATCAGTCTATGCATTTCTGCGATGAATCAGCAAACCTGTATGCCCCACCGCCCGAGTGGGCCGACTTCTTCACCGGGCAGGCATACGAGGCCTTCTTGCAATTGGTACTCGATTATTTTCAAGAGCGTGAAATCGAGGTGACAGTTGGCGATGGCGTCCTGGTGGACCAGGAGCGGGATATCCATTTTGGACTTCAGAACCTGGCGCAAATGTGCAATCAGAGCGACTATGGCGACTGGCCTGAGATCATTAAGATCCACTTCGAGAGCTTGCGACGGGCGGAGGATGAGAGACGTGATCTGGATCAGCAGAAGCAGGATTTTTCCAAGATCCGTGACATACTGGCTGTTCGGCTATGGCCGGCCGATTATCTGTCGTCCTTGAAACACGTCGACATCGTCTATCGCGAGGATATCGCCGGCACGGTGTCGGTCCTGGTTTTCGACCTCCCCAACTCGATCATCCAGGTGTCAGTGGACGACGCCGCGCTTTGGGATCGAGAGATTGACGATCTCTTCGATGTCGGTCTGCAGAACACGTGGAAGGGTGCGGCCCCGGATATTTTGATGGAGGATCTGGGGGACGACGTCCGGGTGGCCGTGTTCCAGGGGAACAGTTTCTACATCGCGACCCACGCGCTGCTCCTGGAGGATTACGCGAGATACGTGGGGACGTATGGCGCGCTCGTCGTCATCCCCCACCGCCACGTGATGGTCTGCTATCCCATCGAGGATGCCAGCGTGATCGCGGCGGTGGAAAAGCTGATTATCATCACCATCCAGATGTACAACGAGGGGCCGGGGTCCATCAGTCCCCGCCTGTACTGGTATGAGGACGGGCGGTTTATAGACCTACCTTACCAGATCGCGGACCGGCAACTCCATTTTGCCCCGCCGGAGCGTTTCACTGCTTTCTTGAACGAGTTGGCAGACTCGGCGTCGTATTGATAGACGCGCTTGATAGACGCTGTTGAAAGAAAAGCGGCACGTACCAGTGCTCCAAGGCGGGTCGCAGCGATGTTCTCAATCTGGGGGGCGTATGGGACCATTGCAACGGGGGTTTTGCTAATTTCGTCCATTCGTGAGATTCGTGATCTTAAACTATCGCAAAAAGGTATCTTCTCAATAACTTGGGGGGAATCTGTTCGTAGTGCGCGTTTAGGGGCGCTGAAGCGCCTACTACGAACAAGCCCCCGGTTTGTTGAGAAGATACGCAAAAAGGCCCTTACGTTTTGCGTTTACTGTGATTGCTAGCAAGGAGGAGTAAACATGTCCAACCAACAAAAGCTAGCATTAGGGACGTTGTCGGTCTGGGCCGGTGAGGAAGCGTCCATGGGCCAGGGGGCGACCCAGGTGCCGGTGTTCCACAGTGTCTCTTTCGGATACGAGGACGTCGTCGAGTGGCTGCAGGTGGCCCTGGGGCAACAGCCAGGCCACATCTATAGCCGCAACACCAATCCCACGGTGTGCGTCTTCGAGGAGAAGGTTCGCCAGCTCGAGGGAGCCGAGGCGGCGACCAGCGCGTCGACCGGGATGGGCATCATCAGCAGTGCCCTATTCGCGTTGCTGTCTCCTGGCGACCGGGTCGTCTCGGTCAAGGATACCTACGGCGGGACCAACAGGCTCTTCACCGAGTTCCTTCCACGCTTCCAGATCGGGGTCGCGCTTTGTGATACGAGCGATCACGAGGCGCTCGAGGCCGAGGTCGCTCATGGCTGCCAGGTGTTGTATTTAGAGAGCCCGACCAATCCGACGGTCAAGGTGATCGACCTGGCGCGGATGGCGCGGGCCGGGCGGGAAGCTGGCGCTATCGTGATCGTCGACAATACCTTCGCCACCCCCATCAACCAGAATCCGCTTGCGTTGGGGGCCGACCTGGTGTTGCACAGCGCCACCAAGTTCCTGGGGGGCCACGCTGATGCTCTGGGCGGCGTGATCTGTGGTTCAAAGGATTTGATCGACTGCATCTATCATTTCCGCGAGATCAATGGTGCCACGCTGCATCCGATGGCCGCCTACCTGCTGCTGCGGGGCATGAAGACCTTGCACCTGCGCATTCGTCAGCAAAACGAGAGCGCCCTGCGTATCGCCCAGTTCCTGGAGACCCACCCCGCCGTCGGGCGGGTTTTTTACCCGGGACTGGCTTCTCACGCGGGGCACGAGATCGCCCGCCGGCAGATGAG
>OMKS01003537.1_pt1 | contig 12348 bp, 9 predicted proteins | sample 1674721 | NCBI WGS metagenome assembly OMKS01 (sample SAMN06264996, study PRJEB25208) | sediment metagenome | isolation source: hot spring sediment | place: USA: California | collected 2014-09-02 | reverse complement strand
CTCCGGCGGTATGCCCACACCGGTGTCTTCGACCTCGAAAACGGCCACGTTGTCTTCCGCGCGCGTACGCAGAATTATTTGGCCGCCTTCCTGCGTGTACTTGATGGCGTTTGTAACGTAGTTTACCGCAGCCTCATGAATCAGCCGCGGCACCGCATTGATATGCGGCAATGTTTCATCGAGTTCCAGCTCGATGCGCTGCCCCTTTCGGGAGGCCGGGTCCTGATAGGCTTCCGCGAGTTTCCGGGCGAGTTCATTCAAACTCACCGGCTGTTCCTGTTTGCGCAATGCGCCGCTTTCCAGCGCCGTCAACTGCTGCAAATCCTGCACCAGTTCGCCCAGTTCCTGGGTGCGCAGACGCGCCCGCGCAATGGCGGCGCGCGCATTGTCGGATACGTCTTTTGTCCATAGCGTTTCCACGGTTTCCAGCAGCATGGTCGCGGCGGCGGCGGGCGCTTTCAAGTTGTGCGTTACCACATGCAGGAAATCGCGACGCATCTCGGACAACTGTTCAAGCTCGTCATTCAGGGCGCTCAGGGCGCGTTCGCCTTTTTTCAGGGCGGCGGAGATTTCGGACACCAACAAGGCCGTAACGGCAAACAGGATGGCCTGCACGGTAAGCACGGTGACGGCATAGCGTCCGTTGATGGGCGTATCGGAAACAATCGCGCCGGTGGGGGTGAACACGGGCGCGAATTCGAGCCATTGACTCAACACCATTCCCGCAAAAAGAAAGTAGGCGAACAGCATCTGAAAAAACACCCCTTCACGGGGCAGCAGCATGGCGGCAAGGATGATGTTCAGGATGTAGAACGATGCAAAAGGCGACGCCGCGCCGCCTACCAGCCATAACGCCACCGTGAGAAACACGAAATCAAGTCCGACGGTAATGTGCATAACCGCCATCAAATGCAGGTATGAATCTTTGCGGTCCCACGCGCCCCAGTAAAGCGTGCCGAAAACGACGAGATTTACCAGCGTCAACAAGGCCGCAAGAATATGCAACCCCAGAACGGGCAATTGTTCGATACCCACCACATGGGGCGCAAACCACGCGCCCGCCACAATGGCCGCGGCAACGCCGAAACGCGCCGCGGAATATACCAGCAACCGTGTGCGCAGGAATCTGGAACTCACAAGAAAGGAAGGGGCGTCTCCCAACAGTGATTGCTTTACTCTTTTTGTCGCCGGATTCGATGACGGCATAACATCATTCCTTTCGCAAGCCCGGCACATAGGATAGCAGTTTTTTGAAGGTGAATCCAGCGGTTAACTTTTGTGACGGCGTTCAGAGCGCAGCATTCGGATTGGGCGTGGGGAAACGGGCGCCGACTTCCTGCTGCCATGCATGAAGCAAATCTCGGAGTTGCGCCGTTTTCTCCGGCAATTTTTCCGTCAGATTCTCTTGTTCGCCAATGTCCCGCTCGAGATCATAGAGTTCCACGTGTTTGTCTTCAAAAAATTCAATCAATTTGTAGTTGTCCAGTCGCACTGCGGCTCCGGGAAACGCCCCTTGATTTCCATAATGGGGATAATGCCAGAAAAGAGGCCTGCCCGGCGGAAGGGTTCCGCCTTTCAACAACGGCACAAAACTCATGCCGTCGCAGTGCTGTTTCGGCCTGGCGGGCGCGCCGGCCATTTCCAGCATAGTGGGGTAAAAGTCGGTGCTGGTAACCGGGTGGTCGCATTCGCTGCCGGGTTCCGTAACGCCCGGCCACTTGACTATCATGGGTTCACGAATGCCGCCTTCATACAACCAGCCTTTACCGGCGCGCAGGGGCACGTTGCTGGTGGGCGAACCTTCGCGCGTTGAAAGGCCGCCGTTGTCCGACATGAAAAACACGGCTGTATTATCTGCAAGTCCCAGTCTGTCCAACCCGTCAAGCACATTGCCGACCGCCTGGTCCATGGCCTCCACCATGGCGGCATAGACCGCGTGGTTCTGAATCTGTCGCGCCTGGAATTTTCCCTCCGGCAGAAACTCAGGGCCTTCCTGTTTCATTTGTTCTGCTTTTGCTTCATATTTCTTTATCAAATCCTCGCGTCCCCGAAGCGGCGTATGCACGGAATACATGGAAAGATAAAGCAAAAAAGGATTTTCCTTCTCTGCTTCCATAAAACGCACGCATTCCTGAGACAACCGTTCCGGCAGGTGTTCGCCGTCCGGGCCGTCGGAAAGTTTCGGATTCTTGTAAGGCGAGAAATAGGATGGCGGACTTCCTTTGTCAAAGCCGCCCTTGTTGATATTGAACCCCTGATCTTCCGGATAATATCCCTCGCCGCCCATGTGCCACTTGCCCGCGAAAAAGGTGCGATAACCCGAATCCTTAAATGCTTCCGCCAGGGTGATCTCTTCCAGTGGCATTTTGTCTTCATAAGGCGCGGGCAGCAATTTGTTCTTGCCTGTAGGATGCTTATGCGCATTCTCGGGCTGGGGCGCGCCGAACCAGTCGGTGGTGGCCAGCCGTGCCGGATATTTGCCGGTCATGATGCTGACCCGCGTCGGACTGCACACCGGACAGGCGGCGTAGGCGTCGGTAAATCGCATGCCCTCGCGCGCGAGCCGGTCAAGGTTCGGCGTCTCGTAAAAGGCGCTGCCATAACACCCCAAGTCGCGCCAGCCCAAGTCATCAATCAGGATGAAAACAAAATTCAATTTTTTGCCATTGTCCGCAAAGGCAGGCTTTACAGTTGCCATAAAGGCCGTTGCCGCCGCCGCTTTCAGGAAATCACGTCGGTTCATACTCGCTCTCCTGTGTTTTCCCGTAGTTTAACACGCTTTGTTTCGCTGTGAAAAATTCCTGTTTGTCTTATAGTAACTCATCGGTCATCTCCTATGCGCGAAAACAAGAAGTGGGGTGTGTTGTTCGCGCTTCAGCGTGCGGCATCACGTATATGACTCAGGGCTTGCGTACTGCTGCTGCACCCTGAAGCGTGAACAACGTGCGCAGAAAATATTCCTCTGGATTGCGGGCGCCACCCGCGTTGGGGCCATATAAAGGATTGGGGATACGTTGTTATTTTCGCGCGCTGCGGCTATAATGCCGGTAGTGGATATATGAAGCAAGGATGTGATTTATGTGTGTTTTGCGCATGACAAGTTTTTTATTTCCTGCAATTGTTCTTTGCTTTTTCGGTTGTACCTCCGGGAGCCCGGGGTCGGCGAATGTATTGCAGGTTGGCAACGGCGCCGAGGTGCAGGAACTTGACCCGCATGTGGTGTCCGGCGTTACCGAACATCGCGTGTTGAGCGCCCTGTTCGAGGGCTTGACCGATTGCGATCCGGCCACGCTGGAGCCTGTCCCCGCCGTGGCATTGTCTTGGGACGTTTCCGAAGACAAACTGACTTACACCTTTCATCTGCGGAAAAACGCCCGCTGGTCGAACGGCGATCCGGTAACGGCGCATGATTTCGCTTACGGCTGGCGGCGCATCCTCTCGCCCGCGCTCGGCTCGGAATACGCCTACCTGCTGTATTGCCTGAAGAACGCCCGTCCGTTTAACGAAGGCGCAATCACCGATTTTAGCGCCGTGGGTGTTCGCGTGTTGGATGATTTCACCCTCGAGGCGACACTCGAACACCCCGCGCCCTATTTCCTGACCATACACAACCACTACGCATGGTTTCCGGTGCATCGGACCACCATTGAGAAGCACGGCAGGATGGACGAGCGCGGCACGCAATGGACGCGCCCCGGCAACTTGGTCGGGAATGGCCCTTTCACATTGACGGACTGGCGGCCCAATGAGGTACTCCGCGTCCGCCACAACGCATATTATTGGGACGCCGACGCGGTGCGTCTTGACGGCATTGACTTTCATCCCATTGACAATCTGCAAACTGAAGAACGCAGTTTCCGCGCCAAAATGCTGCATATCACCTCGACTATTCCGCTGCACCGCGTCGAGGTGTACCGGCGCGAGCATCCCGAGGTGTTAAACCTGCATCCCTATTACGGCGCCTATTTTTACCGGCTGAACGTAACCCGCCCGCCCTTCGACAACCCGCTCGTGCGCAAGGCGTTTGCGATGGCGGTGGATCGGCGGGAACTGACGGACAACGTGCTTACCGGCGGCGAACAACCGGCGGCGCATTTCACCCCGCCCGTCGCGGGGTATGAACCTGACTACCGGGTGGAGTTCGATGTCGCCGGAGCGCGGAAACTGCTTGCCGAAGCGGGGTATCCGGATGGGAAAGGATTGCCGCCTGTGGAAATCCTCTACAACACCAGCGAGGCGCATCGCATCATTGCCGAAGCGATCCAGCGCATGTGGCGCGAATACCTGAACGTGGACGCGCGGCTGCTTAACCAGGACTGGAAGGTGTATTTGTCGTCCATGAACAATCTGAATTACACCGTCGCCCGCTCGGCGTGGATAGGCGATGTGGCCGACCCGATCAACTTTCTGGAATGTTTTCAGACGGGGCTGGGCAATAACCGAACGGGCTGGTCGTCACGAGAGTTTGACGCGCTCATCAAAGCCGCCTACAACGAAGCGGATGAAGCCAGACGACTCAAACTGCTGCAACAGGCCGAGGCCGTTTTGCTGGACGAAGCGCCGATTATCCCCATTTACTTTTACACGTGGAAATTCCTGAAAGCGCCGGAAGTGAAGGGGCTTGTCCCGAATGTGCTCGGCTATATGCGCTGGAAGGATTTTTATATCGAAGGAGCGTCATAATTCATGGGCATATTTGTATTAAAGCGGTTCGGCGAATTTGCGCCCGTCCTGTTCATGATCATCACCATTACCTTTTTCCTTGTGCGGCTTGCTCCCGGCGGCCCCTTCGACGCGGAGAAAGAGGTTTCTGCGGAAGCGTTGCGCAACCTCGAAGCCCATTACCGTATGGACCAGCCCTTGTATCGTCAATATGCGGAATATCTTTTCGGCGTGGCGCGACTGGATTTCGGCCCGTCCTTTTGCAAACCGTCGCGAACGGTGGGCGAATGGATTTTATTGCGCCTTCCCGTGTCGCTCGAATTGGGCGCGTATGGGTTGCTCTTCGCGCTGGCCGTGGGGCTGGGCGCGGGCATACTCGCGGCGCTCAAACCCAATTCCCTGCTTGACCACGGCGCCATGACCATAGCCATGATCGGGATATGCGTACCCGCCTTTGTGCTCGGGCCGCTGCTGGCGTTGATTTTTGCCTTGTGGACAAACTGGCTGCCAGTGGCGGGTTGGACAACGCCTGCGCACAAGATTCTGCCTTCCATCACGCTGGGCGCGGGCTACGCCGCGTATATTGCGCGCATGACCCGGGGCGGCATGCTTGAGGCGCTCGCACAGGATTTTATCCGCACCGCCCGCGCCAAGGGGCTGCGCGAGGCGCGGGTGGTGTTGCGGCACGGGCTGCGCGCCGGCATCCAGCCTGTGGTCGCCTTTCTGGGACCCGCCACGGCAGGACTGTTAACCGGTTCGTTTGTGGTGGAAACCATATTCCTTGTGCCCGGTCTGGGACGGGAATTTGTCGAGTCCGCCTTCAACCGCGACTACACCATGATCAACGGCGCGGTGCTCGTCTATGCCGTGCTGGTCATGGGACTAAATCTGGTTTCTGACATCATGCTGGGCTGGCTCGACCCGCGCATCCGCGCGCGATGATATTGCATCTATAGCAAAAATCATTGGCCTGCAGAATAAATTGCCACCTTGAAAATTCAGTATTCAACGCCGAGATTTCAAGGCGCGTATTTTGTGTCATTCCTCTGGTTCTTTAGGAAGGTTGTTCAGGTTTCGGATGTACCGCTCCCTGTTGAATGTCTTTTGGTTTTTCATAACATCCCACATTTCGACACAAACCGCCTGAGCAATATAAAGCCTGGCATCCGCTTCAGAGATTCCCTCGGACATCAAACGATCCAGCGTCTGTCGAGTCTCCGGCGGTTGGTTATTCGCAATCTGGTTGTTGACGACGTCCAAGAACGCCGCTTTGAGATGGGGATTTCCGCTTTCCATGTTGTCATTTCCCTTTCAGATAATCAGCACATCTTACTTTTAGGTGCCTGAACAATGATAAAGCAAAGATGGCTATTCGACAATCAAAGTTTGTTCAAAGCTGCATCAAGAGTGGCCTTAACCTTCTTCTTCTCAATCTCAGGGTCAACTTTTTGGAGATACTCAACTGCCGCGAGGTCGTCTCCGCGCTTCCGGTTTTGTCGAGGCTCAAGGGCTTCAATAAGGATTGCCTCCAATCCCGGTATGAGTTTTGCGGCGTCGTACTGTGCGGGCAAAGAACCGAGCGCTCCGACCTCCGACACGGGAAGTAGTCCGAACCATGAGAATCTGTCCCAACGCGCAGACATTCGATCAATCGTGTGCTCGTACAATCTACGCCCAAGGGGGCGATCGGTTGTGCGACCGACGTAAATAACTTCCCGCCCATCATAAAGAAGATAGATGCCAAGTTGTTTGCAGAAATCAACCGGCATGGCGCCAATTTGCTGCATACCCAGCAATTTTGGGGTGGCAGTCCATTCCACTGCATCTTTTCGCCAAAACATTCCAAATGATGAGATAATTTCGTATTGTTCTTCTTCAATTTCCGACTCGATTGCTTCTGGAGTTAATTTTTTCGGAATAACTTTTGTGGCAGATGTTCGGTTTTTTAATGTAAACGTCCCCTTGGAAACGCGAACATAGGGGGAATTTTCACCTTCATGCTTAATTGAAGCCGATATTTGTGCATTCACAGTGGCAGCAGGAGTTGCTCCCACCGTTGTGCGCAGTCCCTCGGAAATGATTTGCTCCGTGATCTCATTGTAATGCACCGGCACTGGCGATGCCGCCAAAATCTTGTCAATAGCCTTTCGCCATGTTAGCTCTTTGGGCACGATCACATCCTTTCCATTTCAGTTGAACAACGGTTATGAATATCCTTCTAGCCCGGATATTTTACCGGGTTTAGTCGTGAGTTTCCGAATCTAACGCCATATCAGTCACTTTGCTTGCCCGCCGGCTGAAAGCGTTAATTTTCTGGTTTGTCAACATGCTCCATTACACCCGCTGCAATTCCCGTACATGCGAAAGATCACAGGAAGATACAGGGCGAAGCTGATTGCTCAAAACGGTCGCAACGGCTACGGTATGACCGTCCAAGGCAACAAATTCAACTTCATAGGCTCGACCTTGTTCATGGAGATGCACCACTGTGCCAATATCTCCCGCTTCCAGCTTTTCTTCGGGCAAATCAGCCGTCAGCACCACACAATCATGTTCCTTAATCATAACTTTGTCTCCAAGGGATAGGCGGTTATCAAACGAGGAGCACTCGCACCTTTGTCCATCTGCCAAACACTTCGTATATTTGGGCAATGCCCGTCCGGCGTGTTCAGTTCACCTTCCACAGAGCACCGTGGCCCAAATCCTGTCTCGTATTCTGTGACAACTTCATGTCTGCATCCATGTTCATTTAGAGCATCTCGCAATAGTTTCCATTGCCCGATACAGAAGCCCCGATCAGCAAAGAAGCGGGCTTTGCCGGCGCCGTAAGGATGCTTCTGGTTGAGCAGATAATTGATGACTTTTTCCTGCTCAACAATGGCATTTTCGCAATTGGGAAGTCTCTCTGTCTTGCAGGGTTCCTGTTCTTCGGTATCCAATTAATCATGACTGAGAATACCCGCACAATTAAATTAGTTGAGGGCTATGAATCAATAACAGTATATTCTTGCGTCAAATGTCAAACCGACAATTTGCTCTGCTCAATCTATATGTCTGAAATGCGACTATTTTCCATACACCATAATGGACACATGGGGAAACTGCAAGCGTCGTCTTTCTTAACGAGTATACCACAACACAGTATTACTACATCCTTCTGTTTTCGTCCTGGATGCTTTATTTTGCCAATATCTGTATTTTGGGCAGTAAGACGTCCACTTCGGTTTTTGTGAATGTGCCGATGTCCCAGGACATGGCGTTGGCGGTGCCCATGGCAACGGCTCGGCGGGCGGTGGATTCAATATCCATATCTTGTGTGATGCCCAGGGCGAACCCTGCCACGAGCGCGTCGCCGGAACCGACGGGATTCACTTCTTCGATGGCGGGTGGGTGTGCGTGGAATTGGGCGTCCTCCCAGGGACAGTCCCGAATAGAGGGACAGTCCCTAAAAGAAACCAGCGCTCCGTCTGCGCCGAGGGACAGTACCACAAGGGGAATGCCTTTATCGTGAAACCAGTCCACCGCTGCCCATTGTTCCGCGCGGTTCGTTATGGCGCGTTGCAGCAGTTGTTGCGCTTCTTCGGCGTTTGGCTTAACCATGTAGGGAAGCGCCTCCAGCGCCCGTTCAAAGATGGCGCCGTAAGCGTCCACAATTGTTTTGACGCCCGCTTTGTGCGCCAGCATCACCACATCATGATAGAAGTTGTCGAGGGTGGCGTCCGGCGCGGAACCGTTCATGGTGATGAGGTCTGCTTCGGGCAATAACTGTTCCACGAGTTCCAGCGCTTTCCGACATTCTTCCGACGTCACCCGCGACCCGGGCTCGAACAGCGCCGTCTGGCGGTGGATGGGTTCTTCGAGCACGGTGGTGATGGTGCGGGTCATGTCCTTCACCCAGACCGTTGCGCAACGCAGCCCGTCCTGCTGTTCCAGCATGTCCACCACATGCCTGCCCGTATGTCCGCCCACAAAGGGCATGGCAACAGTGTCGCCGCCCATGGCCTTGATCGCCCGCGACACATTACATCCCTTGCCCCCGGCGATGCAGCCATAGCGCGGCGCGCGTATTTTCTCGCCGGGACGCAATGCGTCAATGAATAGTGTCTTGTCCACGCAGGGGTTTGGGGTGATGGTGAGTATCACAACCGTTCTCCGATCAGGCGTTTTCCTCCTGATACCGCGCCAGGGCGCATCCGGCGCATCCCAGCACGCCTGCGTCTTCGCCGAGTCCGGCGGGCAGTATTTCACAGCGTTTTGCGGGCACTTCAAAAGCGTTCTCGCGGACGGTTTTGCGCACGGTGTCGAAGAGCATGTCGCCTGCGTTAATCATGCCGCCGCACAGGATGATGCGTTCCGGGTTCAATGCGTTGACCATGCTTGCCGCGCCGAGTCCCAGCCATATCGCCGTTTCGTCGAACACGTGTTTTGCGTAGGCGTCTCCTGATGCCGCCGCCTGATAAATCATCTTCCCCGTGAGCTTTTCGTTGTCGTCGCCGCACATTTCCTTGAGCGCCGTTTCAGCGGCGTCCCAGCCCTCGCGGGCGGTGCGCACCATGCCGGTTACCGAGGCGTACGCTTCGAGACAGCCTTTCGCGCCGCACCCGCACAGCCGTCCTTCACGCTGGACGGTGAGGTGGCCGAGTTCGGCGGCGGTGCCGTCAATACCGCGCAGCAGTTGGTTAAACACGACAATGCCGCCGCCCACGCCGGTACCCAGCGTGAACACGACAATACTCTCGGCGCCCTGTCCGGCGCCCATCCAGTATTCGCCGTAACACGCCACATTTGCGTCGTTGTCAATGAAACATGGAACCCCGAGCCGCTTGCGCATTTCATCGGCCAGCGGCACATTGTTCCATCCGGGCAGGTTCGGCGGACTGTATACGATGCCCGTCTGCCAGTTCATGGGTCCCGGCGCGCCCAGCCCCACCGCCAGCACGTCCGACATTGCGATGTTGTTTTGCTTCGCCAGTTCCTTGACGGCGGCGGCCATTAAATCCATCACGGCGGCGGGGCCGGCGGCTGCGTCAGTGGGTCGGGATTCCTTCGCCACGACTTTCTTCTCTTCCGTCACAATGGCGGTCTTGACATTCGTGCCGCCCAAATCCACGCCCACAATATACTTGCTCATTGCCGTAGTTCTCCTTCATGTTGTTCAATATACGCCAAAGCTCGTTCCATGCGCGTTATGGCCTCATCGCGCCCGAGCAACTCCGCCAGTTCATAGAGCCCCGGCCCGACGGTCTTGCCGGTAAGGGCAAGGCGCGTTGCGTTCACCAACGCGCCGATTTTAATGCCGCCCGCCCCGGCGGCCCGCTCATATTTTTCCTTCAGCGCGTCATGGTTCCATCCCTCCGCCTCGCGCATGGCTTTGATCGCGGTTTGTATCCAGTCCGGCGAGTCAGGTTGCGCGAAAAATTTCCGCGCGCCCTTTTCCTCATACGCCTCCGGACGGATGAAAAAGAAATCGGTGTAGCCCACAATGTGATTCAACGTGGGAATTTTCTCCTGACAGGCGGCGGCCATTTTAAGCAGCCAGTCGCGGGGGCGGGAATCCACATCCAGTCCGTTCTTGCGCATGATTGGCAGGACGCGGTCGCAAAGTTGTTCCGCCGTCAGCATACGGATGTGTTGTCCGTTGAGCCAGTCCAGTTTCTTGCGGTCAAACCGCGCGGGCGATTTGGTGAGCCGTTTGAGCGAGAATAGCCGCTTCAATTCCTCGAGAGTGAAAAACTCGCGTCCTTCCTCTTCCGAAGTCCAGCCAAGCAGCGCGATGTAGTTGATCAGCGTTTCCGGCAGATATCCGTCCTCGCGCCAATCCAACACATTCGCGCCATGCAATCGCTTGCTGTACTTGCGTCCCTGCTCGTCATGCACCAGTGGATGATGGGCGAATTTCGGCAGCGGGTACCCGAGCGCGCTGAACAACATGACATGGCGTCCGGCATTGGTCAGGTGGTCATCGCCACGGATGATATGCGACACCTTCATCAAACCGTCGTCCACCACCACGGCCAGATGAAAGATGGCGTCGCCATTGGGCTTTACTATGATAAAGTCGTCATACTCTTTGTTGTTAAACCGCACCGGCCCCTGGATAATGTCGTCCACAATCGTCTCGCCTTCGGGCACGCGAAAGCGAACGCTGTAGGGCGCGTCGCCTTTGGCGGCGATTTCCTCAGGCGTCAGGTTGCGGCATTTCCCCGAATAACGGGGCGGTCGCTTTTCGGCGGCTGCCTGTTGGCGCATGGCCTCAATTTCCTCGCGGGTGCAAAAACATTTATAGGCCTTTCCTTCTTCCAACAGCCTCGCCGCTTCGCGCCGGTACAAATCACGGCGTTGCGACTGACGATAAGGACCATAGCCGCCTTTTTCCGGTTCATCGCCGAATTTTGGGCCTTCGTCCCAATCAATGCCCAGCCACTTGAATCCCTCGCACATGGCGGCGACAAACTGCTCATCCGTGCGTTCGGCGTCAGTGTCTTCCAGGCGAAGGATAAATGCGCCCCCCTGGCTTCGCGCAAAAAGCCAGTTATACAGGGCCGTCTTCGCGGTGCCGATATGCAAGAAACCTGAAGGCGAAGGCGCTATGCGACAACGTATTTCATTCTCACCCATAGGATAACTTTATTTTCCTTTCTTTTCTTTTTGTTGGCATCAGCAATCCCGCCGGATTTGGTCTCGAGTTTCGGCCACCGCGCTTGCTCCATTTTTAGCCCATTGCTCCCAGCAGTACCAACGGGTCGGACCAAAGATAAGACCATGTGGTACACACGGGAAACTCTGTGGGATAACGCACAAACGAGACGTGACCGTCCATATACAAGACATTGCCGCCGCCGGGCACATGGTTGAAGATGGTGGAATCCTCATACACAATGCTTCCGCCGACCATGTCATGCATGATTGCGAGACTGCTTTGCGCCACCGCGCCGGCGCCCGGATTGTTAATGTCTGTTATAAAAAAGCGCTCGACCCCTTCCCGAAGCCGATACACGGTCTTCGGCCCCAACTCTTCATGTTCGAAATTCAGGTCCTTTTCCCACAGGGTCATGTCATGCACCGTACACATCTCTATCAGTGTTGTGGCAATGACGGTTATGGCGGCGCCGGAAGCCCACTGAGCCGTGTCTTCCAACTCAAGGGTATTGATGTAATTTTGATAAGGGTCGCGCAAGTACATTTCCGGTTGAATGCCCCAGCCATAGTAGTTGTAGGAGAGATTGTAAATCTTGCACGGGGCAATGGGTTTGTCCGGATCGTTTTCAAAAAATTCGCTTCCCTCCCTGAATTCACCCTCGTTCAACACTTTATAGATGTCGGGGTCGGAAGGACACAAAAGGATAGCGATATCATTGAGGTATTCCGGATAGACGGCGGGTCCGTCCGGGACAAACAATACGGGCAGCTGATTTATGGACAAATCCCTGCAATCCGTCCCTCTCTTGCGCCGAAGCGGGGGAAACTTTTCGCCCGGCGATTCGCTGGAATACATCTTGAAAATCAGCCCCATTTGCTTGAGATTATTGGCGCAGGAAGCCCTTCTTGCCGCCTCGCGGGCGCGGGCAAGGGCCGGTAATAATATGGCGGCCAGGATGCCGATAATGGCAATGACCACGAGTAGTTCAATCAATGTAAAACCGCCTCGTTTCATATCGCTACCCTTATCTTCGTAGACACATGGAA
>OMKS01003533.1_pt1 | contig 12357 bp, 12 predicted proteins | sample 1674721 | NCBI WGS metagenome assembly OMKS01 (sample SAMN06264996, study PRJEB25208) | sediment metagenome | isolation source: hot spring sediment | place: USA: California | collected 2014-09-02 | reverse complement strand
GGTGAAATAATCATCTCAAAACAGTTCTTTTAACCGCTTCAGCGGTTTATATTCACTCACCCTGTGATCGATTACGGAATGACAGGTGAACTGTTACAAATTTTTTAATTTCTACCCTGTGAACGGTTACTAAATCTTTTACATAAAATTTTAAAATTTAATTCTAAATCAACCTAAATTCAGAACAATTTTTAAGGAGGTGAAAACAGATGTCATTAGAGGACAGAGTAAAAAATATTATTGTGGATCAACTGGGAATTGACGCCAGCGAAGTCACTCCGGAGGCTCATTTTATTGAAGACCTGGGCGCAGACTCTCTGGACACCGTTGAACTGGTGATGGCATTCGAGGACGAGTTCAAAATTGAAATTCCTGATGAAGACGCGGAAAAAATTACTACCGTTGGTTCTGCAATTGATTACCTCAAATCAAAAAGCGCTGAATAAGAAGATATCGTCAAGCCCTGTTACTACGGCAGGGCTTGACATTTATCAAAATATTTTCATTTTTTGCTGCTATCCGTCTCTTTAAGATTAACCCTGGCATTAGAATAATTTTTTAATTCCAGGATTTATTTTTTAGAGTTAGTTGGATGGTAATCAAATATTATTAAAAAATTTTTTTTATGGGATTGTATATTTGTGCTCGCTGATACAAAATTGGCTGCTGATGATAAATTGAGGGAAAACAGCATGAATAAAAGGGTTGTCGTAACCGGTATGGGTGTCATTAGCTCAATCGGTAATAATGTTCCGGACTATTGGCAATCGTTGCTTCAGGGGAAGAGCGGAGTGGATTATATCACTCGATTTGATGCTGAAGCATTTGATACCAAGTTTGCGGCAGAGGTGAAAAATTTTGATCCAACAGACTACCTCGATCGCAAAGAAGCGCGTCGCATGGAAGCATTTACACATTATGCAATTGCAGCGGCGGAGCAAGCTATTGGGCATGCCTCGCTTCCGTTGGAAAAACTGGATCTGACGCGGATTGGTGTGATTCTGGGTACCGGAATTGGCGGCATGGATGTTTATCATCGGGAAACACTAAATTTATTAGCGAGCGGTCCGCGCAAAGTTAGTCCGTTTTTTATACCGATGTTGATTGCAGATATTGCCCCCGGGCATATCAGTATGCGTTATGGGCTGAAAGGTCCTAACTACACAACCGTATCGGCTTGTGCATCGAGTGCGCACAGCATTTCCACTGCATTGCGTTTAATTCGCTATGGCGATGCTGATGTTATCATCACTGGCGGAACAGAATCGACCATTACCAAAATGTGCTTTGCCGGATTTAATTCAATGCGGGCACTGTCTACCAGGAATGACGATCCCCAAAGAGCGAGCCGACCATTCGAAGCCGATCGGGATGGTTTTGTTGTCGGAGAAGGAGCTGGCATTATTATTTTAGAGTCTGAAGAACATGCATTGCGGCGCAACGCCAAAATTCTTGCTGAAATTGCCGGCGCTGGTGCAACTTCAGATGCGTATCACATTACAGCTCCGACGCCTGACGGCGACGGCGCTGTCAGGGTAATGAAAATGGCGATGGATGACGCAGGAATTCGACCGGAACAGGTTGATTACATCAACGCCCATGGCACCTCGACGCCCCATAATGATAAAATTGAAACAGTTGCAATTAAAACACTTTTCGGTGATCACGCAAAAAATATCGCCATCAGTTCAACAAAATCGATGGTTGGACATTTGCTGGGCGCTTCTGGCGGAGTAGAAATTATCGCGACAATTTTATCGGTTATCCACGATCGAATTCATCCAACCATCAATTATGAAACCCCGGATCCGGAATGCGATCTTGATTACACGCCAAATAAGATGGTTGAAAAAACAGTCAATGTAGCCCTGTCCAATTCATTTGGTTTTGGAGGGCACAACGGATGCCTGCTGGTTAAAAAATATCAGCAATAGCGAAAATAAAATAATAAACTACAAATGATAGAGCAAATTTCGACTTTTTTCCAAAAAGTTATCGGTTATTATAAAAGGACCATATTTTTAAAAAATGGTGACATCGCTCAGATTGAATCAAAACTCAATTATCATTTTCACAATAGAGAATTGATCATTCAAGCGTTAAAACATCGTTCTTTCTTGTCTGTTACCGGCGAATCCAGGCTGCAATCTAACGAGCGGTTGGAGTTGCTTGGCGACGCTATCTTGGGTATGGTGGTGGTGGAGTATTTGTTTAATAAATATCCCACTCGGGAAGAAGGCGAGTTAACAGCGATAAAATCACTGATTGTCAGCCGTAAAATATTGTCAAGCATTGCCCGCCAAATCGGGCTCGGTGAATTTATTTTGCTCAATGATGCCGAAGAAAAAGCGGGCGGCAGAAACCGACCATCTATTTTGGCGGATGCATTCGAAGCCATTACCGGGGCGATCTATTTAGACGGCGGGTTGCGGACGGTCGTCGATTTCGTTGATGAAAAACTGTTGCGCCGGATCGACGACATCGTGGCTCAAAAACAATATCGAAATTTTAAAAGTATCCTGCTCGAATATTCCCAGGGTCACAATCAAGGAATTCCCCGATATGTTGTCAAAAATGAAGAAGGCCCTGATCATGACAAATGGTTTACTATTGAAGTTTATATCAACAATAAAGCATTCGGAATCGGCAAAGGAAACAGCAAAAAACGCGCGGAACAAATTGCTGCAAAGAACGCGCTAAAAGAGCTGAAATTAATATAAAGAGAAATGGGAGGAGATTGTGGATTACTTTTTCACCGAAGAACAACAGGAACTCCAAAAGTTAGCCCGCAAAGTAGCCAGGGAAAAGGTGTTTCCGGTAGCGGCTCATTATGACCAGACCGGCGAATTTCCGTGGGACCTGGTTAAATTATTTGCAGAGTTGGATTTTTTCCGTCTTTGCATCGATTTTGATTACGGCGGCATGGGCGGTGGCGTTACCGACCTGTCAATTGTCACTGAAGAATTATCGGCTGCCTGCGGTGGGATTGCTTTGTCGGTGGCGGGAACAATGCTGGGCGCCTTTCCGATTATTCTTTATGGCACGCCGCAACAAAAGGAGAAATTTCTGCCCGCGATTGCTGACGGAAAACATCTGGCTGGTTTTTGCCTGACTGAGCCTGAGGCCGGCTCTGATGCCGGAAACGTCCGAACACGAGCGGTTAAAAAGGGCGATAAATATATTTTAAACGGAAAAAAGCATTTCATTACCAATGGTGGCGTCGCTAAAATTTATACAGTGATTGCGCTGACCAATCCGGAAAAAGGCAGCCGCGGCGCCTCAGCTTTTGTGGTGGAATCGGATTCACCCGGCTTGTCAATCGGTAAAAAAGAAGATAAAATGGGAATTCGCGCTTCAGCGACCAGCGAAGTTATTTTTGAAGATTGTGAAGTGCCCGTTGATAATCTGCTGGGGAGGGAAGGCCAGGGATTTGCGGTTGCCATGAAAACTCTCGATAAATCCCGCCCTGGTGTGGCCGCTCAGGCATTGGGAATTGCCCAGGGCGCCTTCGAGGCGGCGGTTAATTATGCCCGCAAGCGTGAACAATTCGGGCAACCGATTATCGCTTTTCAGGCAATTCAAACCATGTTGGCGGATATGGCGACTCAAATTGAAGCAGCGAGAGCGCTGATATATTCCACGGCAAAAATGATCGATGCCAATATGAAAAATTTTTCCAAAGAATCCGCCATGTGCAAAGTATTTGCATCTGATGTGGCGATGAAAGTAACCACCGATGCAGTGCAGATATTCGGCGGATATGGATACATGAAAGATTACCCAGCGGAAAAGTATATGCGTGACGCCAAAATCACCCAGATTTACGAAGGCACCAATCAGATTCAGCGCAATGTCATTGCCCAGCGGATCATTCGCGAAAGCGTCGGTTTCTGAAGCAACAAATGATAAATTTGGCTGGTGGAATTTGATTGTTCATTAATAATCCGAAAAAAAAGCGCCATTGATAAAAATGGTAACAACCGCCATTAAATAGTCATATATTTTGTTTTCAGTAAAACCTGATGTATTTCTATCGCCAGTAAAATTTACTTGCATATCTTAATAATTTTTTTTATATTGTTAAGCTATGAACAGGTTTGAAAAATTATTTAATGTTTTATAAATAAAAGAATTAAGGCACTTTTTGATCTCGTCGAAAATCCGGTAAAAGCGATAACCATGTTTCAGGAATTAACTGACAAATTAGATCTTATTTTTAAAAATTTAAAAGGACACGGAAAGCTTTCAGAAAAAAATGTCGCGGATTCGCTGAAAGAGGTGAGACGCGTTCTACTGGAGGCTGATGTCAATTACAAAGTCGCCAAAGTTTTTATCAATGCGGTGCAACAACGCGCTTTGGGACAAAAAGTTCTGCGCAGCGTCACCCCCGGTCAACAGATTGTGAAGATCATTCACGATGAATTGACGAATATCATGGGCAAATCTGAAGCGCCGGTAACTATATCGGGTTCGCCCTCGATTATCATGCTGACCGGGTTGCAGGGATCCGGGAAAACCACCCTTGCCGGAAAATTGGGATTGTTCTTTGCAAAGCGGGGGCATAAACCGGTGTTAGCTGCCGCTGATACTTATCGCCCGGCGGCGATGCGTCAGTTGGAAGTGGTGGGGCAAAAAGTCTCCATTCCAGTGGTGCTCGATCCGGCGAAAAAAGCGCTGGATATTTGCCAGAATGCCATTAAATATTGCCGAAAAAATGGTCATGACCTGGTGATATTCGATACTGCCGGCCGGTTACATATTGATAAGCAGATGATGGATGAGTTGTTGCAGATCAAGAAAAAAACCAAACCGCAGGAAATTTTGTATGTTGCCGATGGCATGACCGGTCAGGATGCCGTAAATACTGCCAGGGAGTTTTTAAACTGGTTAGATTTTGATGGTGTTGTATTAACCAAAATGGACGGCGATGCGCGGGGAGGCGCGGCGCTTTCGGTTCGGATGGTCACCGATAAACCGATCAAGTTCATTTCCACCGGCGAAAAATTTGATGCACTGGAAAAATTCCATCCACAAAGAATGGCTTCACGCATTCTGGGAATGGGAGATATTGTAACGCTGGTTGAAAAAGCTCAACAGACAGTGGATCAAGAGCAGGCGGAAAAATTAGAGAAAAAACTGCGGCGCCAGGAATTTACATTAGAGGATTTTTATGATCAACTGCAACAGATAAAAAAAATGGGTCCGCTGTCTCAGTTGGTCAATATGATTCCAGGCGCACAGAGTAAAATATTAAAAGGAATTGATGTTGACGAAAGCGCTTTTGTTAGAATTGAAGCCGTTATTAATTCAATGACTCCGGACGAAAGAAGACGTCCGCACATTATTGATGGCAGCCGGCGCAAGCGAATATCTCGTGGTAGCGGCACCAGTGTGCAGGATGTCAATCAATTGCTAAAGCAATTTAAAATGATGCAAAAAATGATGAAAAATGTGAACAAGATGGGTTTTAAAGGTCTGCCCATCGGTTTATAAATATAAAGGATAACTTCAGAATTTAGGAGGTAACAGATTTGGCAGTAAAATTACGACTGACGCGAAGAGGGAAAAAAAAGCAACCTTTTTATAGAATTGTCGCCGCTGATTCGCGAGGCGCGAGAGATGGCAAATACATCGAAAAAATAGGCCATTACAATCCTCTGACACAACCGGCTGATATTGTTATTGATGAGGAAAAGGCTTTTTATTGGTTGAATAACGGAGCAATACCCACGGATACTGTAAAAAGTTTGTTCAGTCAGGCTGGGATTATGATAAAATGGGGTTTAATGAAGCAGGGCGTTGATGAGAACCGGGTTGAAGAAGAATTGAAAAAATGGGAAGTGTTACAGATTGAGCGGCGGAAAAAGCAGGAGGCATCCCAACGCGAGGCAGAAGAGGAACAATCTCGGCAACAGACTGAAAATGTACCGAAATCAGAAGCTGAACCGGTAACAGAAGAGGTATCTCCTGAAATAGAGAGCGAGAAAATTATGTCCGAAAGCGCTGAGCTCGAATCGTCAGATCAACAAAACACAGATGATGACGGCTCAACCGATGAAAAAATTGAATCAGCATCGGAACCGGACAAAGAATAAGCTTCCTCACGCGGCGATTAAAGGAGGTGGTAGCTCCTCAGCAGATGGTCTTTTTCAGTTGAAGAAAATGGATGTCATTATTCCTTTTTTCTACTAAATCTTGTTGCCGAACTCTACTGTCATGATCTAATTGAGGAGGGGAAATTATGTTCGCGGAATCCAATGAGAGAACGAATTCTAATGCAAGTGACATGAAGGCGTTTATCGAAAACATCGCCAAACATCTCGTTGATAAACCGGAAGAGGTAAAGGTTACCGAAATCGATGGAGAGCGAACAATCGTCTATGAGCTCAGGGTTGGCTACGGCGATCTGGGAAAGGTGATTGGGAAACGCGGTCAGACCGCTAGATCGATCCGCATCTTGTTATCGGCTGCATCGGCAAAACGCGGAAAACGAGCTGTTCTCGAGATTCTGGAATAGGATCGCATATCTGCCAATGTTGCAGGATGATGCTGTTTAATAACAAATGTTCGCAATGAAATTAAGACCCGATTTTATTACCATCGGAGCTGTTACCCGAGTTCACGGAGTTCGTGGAGAAGTGATCGTCTCTCCGATTACTGACGATGTTCAACAATTTTTTCGATTCCAAAAGATATATCTGTATAGCAGCTCCAACGGAAGGCGAAAAACAGTTGACATTGAATGCGTCAAACGAAAAAAAAATTTGCTGATCATCAAATTTAAAAACATCGATGATCGCAATCAGGCGCAAGAATTGAAGGGAGCTCTTGTCGAAAAGCAGTTCGATGATGCTGAAGCCTTAGCCGATGATGAATACTATGTTTTTGATCTGATCGGTCTTACAGTAAAAACGGTTGATGATCACATCGTCGGAAAACTGCGCGATGTTTTGTCTCTGCCTGCTAATGATGTCTATGTTGTGTTTGATGAACAAAATCGGGAATACTTAATTCCGGCAATCAAAGACATCATCAAATCAATTGATTTGGAAAGACAGGAGATAATTATCGATCCCATTGAAGGTTTGTTATAGATCAGTTTAATGAAGATTCATATCATAACAGCTTTTCCTGATTTGCTGAAAGGACCGTTAGACGAAAGCATTATCAGGCGAGGTCAGGAAAAACAGCTCGTAGAAATCCTGATTCACAATTTACGCGATTATAGTGAAGATAAGCACAAACGGGTGGATGATTATCCTTATGGTGGCGCGCCGGGAATGATTCTCAAACCCGAGCCGATTTTTAACTGTATCGAAGCTGTTCTAAACCAGTATCGGATAGAAAGCCCACAGCTAATTTTTTTAACGCCCCAGGGAAAAACCTATAATCAAGCCCGGGCGATTGAATTGGCACAACAAGAACAGCTCATTTTTTTGTGTGGTCACTATAAAGGAATCGATGAACGGGTTCGGCTTTATTGGCAAATGGAGGAAATTTCCATTGGGGATTATGTCCTGACTGGCGGAGAATTGCCCGCTTTGGTGATTATCGATTCGGTGATACGATTGATACCCGGTGTGATCAGTGATTTAAATTCTGCCAAAACGGATTCCTTTTATGAAAATAAATTGGACAGCCCATATTATACACGGCCCGAAATTTTTCGCAACATGAAAGTTCCCGAAGTGCTGCTTTCCGGGCATCACGCTGAAATAAAAAAGTGGCAGCAGCAACAAGCTCTCGAACGGACCATGACATTGAGACGAGATCTTTTAAAAACTGACAATGATGATCAAAAATAATGAAGTTAAGGATTTAGTGAATAGGAGGCTGGATAGATGAACAAAGTGGATTTGGCAGTAACGGATCAGATTAATAGCGACTTGCCTGACTTTGGACCCGGAGACACTGTCGCGGTACACGCCAAAGTCGTTGAAGGCGATAAAGAGCGAATACAGGTATTCGAAGGCGTTGTGATTAAGAAAAAAGGAAAAGGGATTAACGCGACCTTTACGGTGAGAAAAATATCTCAGGGTATCGGTGTGGAAAGAATTTTCCCGTTGCATTCTCCCAGAATAGCAAAGATCGAACGACTGAGAGCCGGCAAAGTACGTCGCGCTAAGCTGTATTATCTCCGCGGTCTGAAAGGTAAAGCAGCGCGTATTGAAGAAAAAAGATAATATGCCAACAGACATGGCAATGCGAAGAACCGTTATTAAGTGATTGATAGCGGTTTTTTTTTACTGTACCGGTGTGAAAGAGTCGATTTTTATTGACATTTATTCAAAAAATATCTTTATTATTTCTAATCAATTGCCAAACTGTGGGCAATAAATGAACTGAGCTTACAGCAGTGTTGTTATGAACCAAAGAATTCAAACATTGAGACAACAATCGCTATCTGCCAGGCCCTTTATTTCAGTAGAACGGGCGTTGCTGTTGACAGAGTTTTATCGAAATGGAATGGTGGATCGGGTTTCCACACCAGTGGCGCGCGCGATGGCATTTCGACATATTTTGGTGAATAAACGAATTTGTATTAATGATGGCGAGCTTATCGTGGGCGAGCGCGGTCCCGAACCCAAAGCAACGCCAACTTACCCTGAAATTTGCACCCATTCGTTATCCGATCTGGATGTTTTAGATCGTCGCGAGAAAATATCGTACTCAGTGGATGCACAAACCCGAGATATTTATCGGAAGCAGATTATTCCTTTTTGGAAAGGCAGATCAATTCGGGATCGTATTCTCGAAGAAGTCGATGAAGAATGGAAATCCGCTTATCAGGCTGGCATTTTCACTGAATTTATGGAACAGCGTGCCCCGGGACACACAGTGCTTGGCGATAAAATTTATCATTTTGGATTGATTGATTTAAAACAGAAAATTGAAGCGACTATCGCTGCGCTCGATTTTTTTAATGATCCGGAAGCATTGAGCAAAAGAGAACAGCTAACAGCCATGGCAATTGCAGCCGATGCATTGATAATTTTCGCCAGACGACATGCTCAATTTGCCAGAGAATTGATAAAGACTGCATCCGATCCTGATCGAAAAAAAGAGCTTGCAGCTATCGCTGAAATTTGTGAGCAGGTTCCCGCAAATAAGCCAAATAATTTTCACGAAGCGCTGCAATATTATTGGTTTGTTCATCTGGGTGTGATTACAGAAATGAATACCTGGGATTCGTTCAACCCAGGCCGGCTGGATCAACACTTATTTCCATTTTACCGGCATGACATCGAGAGTGGCAGGTTGACGCGGGGTGGGGCAAAGGAGCTGTTACAAGCGTTTTGGATAAAATTTAACAATCAGCCGGCGCCGCCCAAAGTCGGCGTCACTGCGCAAGAGAGCAATACCTATACTGATTTTTGCTTAATCAATATCGGTGGTTTGACTGATGACGGAAGTGATGCAGTGAATGAATTGTCCTATTTGATATTGGATGTGATTGAACAGATGCGGCTGTTGCAGCCCAGCTCCATGATTCAGGTAAGTAAAAAAACCCCCGACCAATTGATTCACCGCACTTTGAAAATTATTAAAACCGGTTTTGGTCAACCTTCTATCTTTAATACCGACGCCATCATCCAGGAGTTGCTGCGGCAGGGAAAAAGTCTGGTCGATGCACGCAACGGCGGCTGTAGCGGGTGCGTGGAAACCGGAGCCTTTGGTAAAGAAAGCTATATTCTCACCGGTTATTTCAACCTTCCCAAAATATTAGAGATCACCTTAAATAATGGGATTGATCCGCTAACCGGCAAAAAAATCGGCGTTACTACCGGAGATCCCCAAAAGTTTAGTTCTGTTGATGAGCTGAAAGCTGCTTTTCAGAAGCAATTGAAACACTTTATTGATATCAAAATAAAAGGCAATCAAATCATTGAACGATTATACGCTCGTTATTTACCAGCGCCGTTTTTATCGATTTTTATTGATGATTGCATTGCTAAAGGTAAAGATTACAACGACGGCGGCGCACGTTATAATACATCATACATTCAGGGCGTGGGCATTGGTAGTGTCACCGACGCCATGACCGCCCTTAAATATCATGTTTATGATCGGCGCACGGTAGCGATGGATGATTTTTTAAGGCTGCTGAAAACTGACTTTGAAAATTCCGAAGCCTTTCGACAACAATTGTTACACAAAACGCCGAAATATGGCAATGATAATGATGAGGCTGATGCGATTTTGACTGATATTTTTAATTCTTTTTTTGAAGCGGTTGACGGGCGTCCCAACACTCGGGGTGGTTATTACCGCATAAATCTTTTGCCGACCACGGTCCATGTCTATTTCGGAAGCAAAGTTGGCGCCACAGCCGATGGTCGCAAAGCGTTTCAGCCGCTCTCCGAAGGGATTTCTCCGGTGCAGGGCGCTGACCGTAAAGGCCCCACCGCAGTGATCAAATCCGCCGCAAAAATCGATCATCTTCGCACCGGAGGTACGCTTTTAAATCAGAAATTCATACCCCAGCTTTTTGAAAGCGAAAATAATATCGATAAAATTATTCGACTAATTCGAGCTTATTTTAAAATGGATGGCCATCATATACAATTTAATGTGGTTACGACCGATACGCTGCGAAAAGCGCAATCGCATCCGGAGCAATTCCGCGATCTGATAGTACGCGTCGCCGGCTACAGCGATTATTTTGTTGATCTGACATCGCAATTGCAGGAAGAAATCATCAGACGCAGCGAGCAGTCAGATTTTTAACAGGGCGAACACCAAATCACTATAATATGAAAAGTTGTCAATTATTTCGGCGACATTAAACTGAGAAGGAGTGGATTATGTTTGATGCAAATATTTATATTGAGCGGAGGAAACTATTAAAACAACAGATTAAATCCGGTGTTATCCTTTTTCCTGGCAATGAAGAAGCGCCGATGAATTATCCGGCAAATCCCTATAATTTTCGCCAGGACAGTTCTTTTTTATACTATTGGGGACTTGATTTTCCGGGATTGGCAGCAATAATCGATGTTGATAATGACGACGAAATAATTTATGGAGAGGATTTTTCAGTTGATGATATCGTCTGGATGGGACCGCAGGAGACGATGGCCGAAAAGGCAAAACGAGTTGGCGTGTCTGCCACCTCAAAAGTCAGCGCGCTTGATGAAAAAATAAAACACGCGCTGCGCACTGGCCGCAGAATTCACTATTTGCCCCAATATCGCAGCGACTGCCTGCTCAAAATTAGTCAGCTTACCGGCGTTCGCACTGCGTTGGTAAATGAATTTGCTTCGAGAGATTTGATCAAGGCTGTGGTTAACCAGCGCTCAATAAAATCCGCTGAAGAAGTGGAGCAGATCGAAAAAGCCCTTGCTATCTCTTATGAAATGAATCTGCTGGCGATGAAAATGGTCAAACCAGGAATCTATGAAAAAGAAGTCGCCGGCGCTATTGAAGGAATAGTGCATTCTTACAGCAGCATGACATCATTTCCGATGATTTTTTCGGTACACGGTGAGGTGTTGCACGGACATTCACACGAAAACCTGATGCAGAGCGGACAATTGGTGGTGGTGGATTCCGGGGCTGAATCACCGTTGCATTATGCCAGTGATATCACGCGCACAATTCCGGTCAGTGGAAAATTTGATATTCTACAAAAGGATATTTACAATATCGTATTATCAGCTCAACTCGGCGCCATCGAGATGATGAAACCCGGTGTATTAAATAAGACGGTTCATCTTCATGCTGCCAAAATTATGGCTCAGGGATTGAAGGATATCGGGTTAATGAAAGGTAATGTGGACGATGCAGTGGCAGCCGGCGCGCATGCTTTGTTTTTTCCGCATGGGCTTGGTCATCAAATGGGGTTGGATGTGCACGATATGGAAGGTCTGGGCGAAAATTTTGTCGGTTATGATGAAAAAACCACCCGCAGCGATCAGTTCGGTCTGGCATATTTGCGCTACGCCAAAGAGCTGCAACCCGGTCTGGTAATGACGGTTGAACCCGGAATTTATTTTATGCCCGAATTACTGGCGCAATGGAAGCAGCAAAATAAGCATAAAGAATTTATTAATTATGAAAAAGCAGAACAAACACTCGGCTTCGGCGGCATCCGTATCGAGGATGACGTGCTTATCACTCCAAATGGCAACCGGGTGCTGGGCAAGCCGATCCCCAAAACCGTTGCCGAGGTGGAAGCTGCATGCATCGCACAATAATTTTTGCGAACTGAGTGGGTAGGATTTTTTGAGGTTTAGTAATAAGGAGGAGAAGTAACTGATTACAGGGATTATAAAACGAAATAAAAATGAGAGGTCGGATTCAGGTGCATTACGGAGCGACGAGGCAATCTCATTATTTTACAAAGAATTAAGAGAT
>OMKS01003532.1_pt1 | contig 12357 bp, 11 predicted proteins | sample 1674721 | NCBI WGS metagenome assembly OMKS01 (sample SAMN06264996, study PRJEB25208) | sediment metagenome | isolation source: hot spring sediment | place: USA: California | collected 2014-09-02 | reverse complement strand
TTGAAGAACCTTATATATTTATTTTATCCTTTTTTACAACCGATAGCGTTACAAGTACAGTTACAATAGAAGATAAATATTCATTTACAGTTTCCGATACTTTAACCGAAAATCACAAAATAGAAATTGATATTTCAGAGATAGATTTTGATTCCGCTTATGTTAAGTTTATTATCTCCGGTGAAACCAAGGATGGATTAAAGTTCATCAGTGACCATTTTGAAGTTATCGCTCCATTTAAGAGTTTGTTGCAGTCCGATAAAGACCCAAGTTTGCTTACAATGTGTTGTTTCGGGGGAATTATATTCGGAATTCCTTCCCCAACGATTGTATTTCAAGATGGTGAAACACACTTTAGTCTATCAAAAGAAATTTCTCTATTTACTCGTTATAGCGGTGGGTATAATTATCCAGCCGGTTATTTTGGTATTGAATATGCTCATATCTTTAAAGCCGAGCATCAGAATTTTCTTCGCTTTGGATATAAACAAATATTTATTTTGAAACCTATTGAATTTGTTTCAGGCGGAGTTTCGGGTTTTACTTCTTTTAAGGGATTTAACGGTATATCGACAGAGATAACAATCGGCTGGTTGAAATTATATAATACTTTTACACTTTATTATCGCTACAGGTATAATTTTCAGCCGTCAAATTTTGATAGAAATTTTCACGAAATTTCAATCGGATTGTATTCGCATTTCTTCTCGTTAAATTTGTAATTCTTTTCACTTTCTTCGCTTTGGAATGTTTTTTATGAAAAAGTTGTTATACCGTAAAGGTTAATTCAAAGTATGTTTAAGTTTATAATTCTATTTATAATATTTGCGGCGGTTTTATTTTCTCAAACCGGAGGACTAACTGGAAAAGTAATCGAAAATGGTTCTCCTATTCCAGGTGTAAATATTCTAATTATGGATATTAATTCCGGCGGTGTAACCAATGAAAATGGAAATTTTAGAATATCTAAAATTCCCATCGGTCAACACAGAGTTAGATTCAGTGCCGTCGGATTCAAAAGTCAATTCTTTGATGTAGAAATTCTTGCCGATAAATTTCTTGAACTAAATGTTGAATTGAACGCTGAAGCAATCGAAATTGATCAGATTGAAGTGCTTGATACAAGAATTCAAGAACAAAGCGATCCAACCACAAGCTTAATTGACTTGCAGCCTGAAGGAGCAAGAGTTTTACCAGGCGCCGTAACTGATGTGTTTAGAACACTTCAAGCTTTACCGGGTGTTTTAGCACCAAACGATTTTTCGTCTCAACTAATTGTGCGGGGGAGCAGTCCTAATCAAAATTTAATTGTTATGGATGATGTTGAAGTTTTTAATCCGTACAGACTTTACGGTGTAATCAGTATGTTCAATCCTGAAGCGGTTTCCGATATCAATTTAATTACCGGCGGATTCCCGGTTCAATACGGTGACAGGCTATCTGCTGTGCTTGATGTTACAAATAGACAAGGTGATATTACCCAAAGTTTTAAAGGTAACTTAAATGCGAGTATTGTTGCTGCAAATTTGGTTTTGGAAGGGAAGAATCCTTTTGATATTCCGGGAAGCTGGATTATTAATTCAAGAAGAACTTATTACGATTTAATAATAGAACCATTTGTTAAAGGTGCCGGACTTGTTGAAGACAATGTAACTTTTCCAAACTTCTATGATGTTCAGGCAAAATTGGCATTTGGTCCGTTTAAAGGACATAAGTTTTTTATAAACGGAATTCTATCTAGAGATGGAGTCGATCTTATAAGTAGCGAGAATAGAAAAACTGCCGATAGCGTTGCTGTTGTTGATGATTCTGATAATGATATGTTATCATTTGCTTGGCATTTCACTCCAAATAAAAAATCCTTAAACAAATTAATTGTATCCTGGTATAGAAACGAAGGAAGAAGTAATTTTGATTCAAAGATTTTAGACCCTTCGCTTAATAGAAAAGATTTTGAAAATATTGCGCCGGATACTCTTGCACCTTATTTAGTTGGCTTTGGTGTTAATGCAAATTTTATTTTTCAGAAGTATTCGATCGATAATAAGTTTTTACGTTATTGGGGAACAGGTAATGAATTCAGTGCCGGTTTCGGTGTTGATTTCATGCGAACTCTGTTAAACTTCGATTTTAATCTCGACCCCGAGTTGCGTGCATTCTTCGATTCGAATCCTAATATCAGAGTTGTATTTGATGATATCGGAGATGAAAAAATCTACAACCGGTATAGATTTTGGGTTCAAAACAAATTTGCTCTCGCCGATCGATTTTTTATTCAACCGGGGTTGCGTTATGATTATTATAACATATTAGGAAAAAGCTATATCGCACCGAGAATTTCTTTTTCTTACGCACTTGATGGCATTACAACTCTGAGAGCTACTTGGGGACAATTTTATCAATCTCCCGGTTATGAAAAATTACGAGACGGCAATCAACTGTTGGATCTTGACAAACGATATACTAAGGACTTGGAAGCAGAGAAATCAACACATTATGTCATAGGAATAGAGCGATGGCTCTCAAGTGAGTGGCGTGCTAAGGTTGAAGCTTATTACAAAAAATTCTCCAATTTAATAATTCAGAAAGAAGTTACGGGAACGCAATTTTACACAGAACCGGTTCCCGGTCAAGATCCGAGAGAACGTTCTGCTTGGACTAGACCTATTCCAATTCAAGGTGACTCATTAACACAAATTCCAATAAATGATTCACGTGGTGAAGCTTATGGTTTGGAGTTCTTAATAGAACGAAGAAATATTGCAGGAATTTCTAAAATTGATGGTTGGATTTCTTATTCACTTGCCTGGGCAGAGAGATATGAGTACAATAGAACAATACCGTTTATCTTTGACCAAAGACATACATTAAATGTTGTTCTAAATTATGAAATAAATGATTGGTTGGATTTCGGAATTCGCTTTCAATACGGTTCGGGATTCCCAATTACCGAGCCGGTAGGGGTTAAACCGAGAATTACATTAATTGATACCAATGGTGATATGATTCCTGATTCACCCGAGATTGTTACAAGAAAAGGAACAACAGAAGTTATTTATGATACAGATTTTGGAGGAGTTGAAAATAGATTTAATTCACGTAAACCCGAATATCATAGATTAGATGTTCGAATTTCTGCAAAGGCAGACTATTGGGGATATGATTGGGTATTCTATTTAGATGTTATTAATGTTTATAACCGCTCAAATGTAATTGGTTATGATTATTATATTAATGACGACCTGACAATCGGGAGAGAAAAAAGTACAATGTTTCCGATACTTCCGACACTTGGCTTCAATGTCAGGTTTTAACCGGAAAATTTGAAATTGATTTCAGAATCTTTAACTTTATGCAATGACAATATCAAAAGAAAACAAATACATTGATTTAGGCGAAAGAGGTAGGTTGAGTCTTAAAAACAAACTTAATGACTTAACCGGTAAAGAATGGATTAAATTTACCAAAACTTGGTTTATACACCGCCCCCCAAAAAGAAAAGAAGATGAAGTTTTACATCCGGCAAAATTTCCCGAAACATTAGTGAAGGAGTTTATAACTTTCTTCACAAAAAAGGGTGAGTGGGTATTTGATCCTTTTCTTGGAACGGGGAGTACATTAATTGCAGCAGGTGAAGCAAATAGAAACGCAGTCGGTATTGAATTACAACAAAAATATTATGAGACTTCGGTAAGAAGAATAAAAAAGGGGGAATACGATTCAACTCTTATTCCTATTAATGGTGATTCATTAAATGCGCAAAAATTACTGAGACATCAAAATCTTCCCATAGAAAAATTTGATTATGTAATAACTTCACCGCCTTACTGGAATCAGCTTGAACGTAATTCAATTCGTCAAACGAAAAGAAAAGACTCAGGTCTCGATACTAAATATTCCTCCGATAAAAATGATTTGGGTAATATCACAGACTATAATAACTTCATTGAATTCCAGGCTAAAATTTTCGATGTTGTGTGGGACTTAATTAAAGCAGGCGGTTATTTAACAATTATTACAAACAATGTTTATAATGAAAGCAAACTTTACCCTTTAGCATTCGATACGGCAATATCACTTACCAATCGAAATGATAAAAGCTGGGTATTGAAAGACGAAAAAATTTGGCTGCAAGATGACAAACCGTTAATTGCATTAGGTGTTAATAATGCTTGGGTCGGCAACCGGCATCACCAATATTGTTTAATTTTTAGAAAAGAAATTTAACCATGCAGCAATATGAATCGGTAAGTGAACTTACTTCGGTTATTCGCGAAACATTAGAATCAAATTTTGATTCTCTTAGTGTCATTGGAGAAATATCTAATTTCAAGCAGCATGTCTCGGGTCATTGGTATTTTACATTAAAGGATTCTAATGCACAGATAAGCTGTGCAATGTGGAAAGGTTTCAACAGCTATGTATTTTTCACTCCCGAAGACGGGATGAAAATCATAGTGAACGGAAAGATATCTGTTTATCCGCCACGCGGAACCTATCAAATTGATGTCCGTTCTATGAAACCGGCTGGAGTTGGAGAGCTTCAAGCTGCATTTGAGAGATTAAAAATTAAACTGGCTGCCGAAGGATTGTTCGATGAACAATTTAAGAAACCTATTCCATCTTTCCCTCAAAAAATCGGAATTATAACAGGTCCCGGTAGTGCTGCTTATAACGATATTATTAATATTGTTTCAAGAAGATATCCTATTGTAGAATTGGTTGTTGCTCCGACTCAAGTTCAAGGCGAAGGTGCCGCAAAGTTAATTGCAAAAGCAATTCGGGAATTCAACAAACGGAATGATATTGATATTTTGATAATTGCGAGAGGCGGGGGTTCGTTGGAAGATCTGTGGGCTTTTAATGAAGAAATTGTTGCTCGTGCTGTTTTCGAATCGGGAATTCCAATTATTAGCGGCGTTGGGCATGAAATTGATTTTACAATAACGGATTTTGTAGCTGATTTGAGAGCACCTACTCCGTCTGCTGCAATCGAATTGGCAACCCCAAACAAAGAAGATATTTTAGATATACTAAAAGATTATAGTGATCAGTTGAATGAAACAATGATAAACAAAATTGAGGAGAGCAAGGAAGCGGTAAATGTACTATTACGTTCCTACGGTTTTAGAAGTATTGAAAACAAAATAAATATCGGTATGCAATCGATTGATAATTTATACTCATCAATTTCAAAGAGTATTTTTCAACGATATAAAAATAAACTTCAGAATTTGAAATACTTGGAAAAATCACTTGAAGGTTTCGACATCCAAAAAACTTTAAAGAAAGGTTTTACACTTGTCAAACAGAACGGTAAATTTGTAACTCGTTCGATTCATTTTAATGATGATACAGATTTCAAATTAAAGTTTTATGATAATGAGGTGCATATAAAAAATGGCTAAGAAAAAAGAAACGGATTCTTTTGAGAGTTCACTGAAAAGACTTGAAGAAATTGCTGACCTGCTTGAAAATGACGAGATTGGTTTGGATGAATCAATTAAGTTGTATGAAGAGGGAATTAATCTCTCAAAAATTTGTTATAATAAACTGAAGGATGCCGAAGTTAAGATAACAGAGTTAAAATCACGACTCGAAAATGAATTTGATAATGAATCATAAGTTTGAGGTAAATTAGATGGTTGACAAGACAAAATACAAATATCTCTTTAATGTAGATTCCCCCAAGGACATAAAAGATTTTTCTGTTGTAGAACTAAAAGGTTTATGTTCCGAAATTCGTCAATATATGGTTGATGTAATTTCACAGGTAGGCGGGCATTTCGGCGGTGGATTGGGGGCGGTTGAACTTACTGTAGCATTGCATAAAGTTTTTAACACTCCCGATGATTTAATTGTTTGGGATACCGGTCATCAAGCATATCCGCATAAGATTATTACCGGTAGAAGAGATCAACTTCATACAATAAGAAGATTAAACGGTTTGAGTGGCTTTTTAAAACGTACAGAAAGTGAATACGATGCCTTTGGCGCCGGTCATGCATCTACCTCAATTTCTGCTGCTTTGGGCATGGCTACCGGAAGCGATATTGTTCAAACAAATAAAAAAGTAATTGCCGTTATTGGCGATGGCGCCATGACTGGCGGTATGGCTTATGAAGCAATGAATAACTGCGGTATTCTTAAAAAGAATATAATTGTTGTTCTTAACGACAATAATATGTCTATTGCTCCTAACGTATGGCAAATTTCAAATTATTTTACGGAAATGATTTCTCATCCTGAGTATAATAGATTGAAAGGAGCTATTTGGGATTTGACCGGCAAGTTGGATGATTTTGGTGATAGACTTCGCAAAGTTGCAGCTCGTTTTGAATCAGGTATTAAATCTGTTATTACACCTGGTATGTTGTTTGAAGCATTAGGGTTTCGATATTTTGGACCGGTTAACGGGCACAATGTTGGACAACTTGTTAAATTGTTTACGCATATAAAAGATTACCCCGGACCGCTTTTAGTTCATGCAATAACAGAAAAAGGAAAAGGTTACAAACCTGCCGAAGATCATGTACAGCGTTTACATGCTTCAACCCCTTTTGATAAAATTACCGGGAAGGCAATAAAAAAATCCGAAGGTAAACCATCATATACCTCAATTTTTGGAAATGCGATGGTTGATTTAGTTAAAGAAAATTCAAACATCGTAGGTATTACTGCAGCTATGCCCGATGGAACCGGTCTGGATATTCTTCAACGCGAATTCCCTAAAAATTATTTTGATGTTGGTATTGCTGAAGAGCACGCGGTTACATTTGCTGCCGGACTTGCAACACAAGGGGTTATACCGGTTGCCGCAATATATTCTTCTTTTTTACAAAGAGCTTTTGACCAAATCATTCACGATGTTGCTTTGCAAAAGCTTAAAGTTATCTTTGCAATTGATAGAGCCGGGTTAGTTGGTGCCGATGGTCCTACACATCATGGTACATTTGATTTATCTTATCTTAGAATGATACCGGGTATGGTTGTAATGGCTCCTAAAGATGAACAAGAATTACGTGATATGATGTACACTGCAGTTAATAAAATTGAAGGACCTTCTGCGATAAGATATCCACGTGGCGAAGGTACCGGAGCTAAACTTAGAGCAAATTTTGAAGCTATCGAGGTAGGAAAAGCAGAAGTACTTTTACAAGGCGAGGATGTAGCAATTCTTGCTGTTGGTAATATGGTTGAATACTCGATAAAAGCTGCCAATCTTTTAAAGAATGCCGGAATAAATGCTGAAGTTGTTAATATGAGATTTATCAAACCGCTTGATACAAAATTATTAGATAACCTTGCTAATCGTTTTGATAAAATTGTAACTGTCGAAGAAAATTCTATTGTTGGAGGTTTTGGATCCGCCGTTTTAGAATATTTTTCAGATCATAATTATAAAAATGATATTATCAGAATTGGGCTGCCGGATCATTTCATTGATCATGGTACACAAAAAGAATTACATCGAATGATTGATATTGATCCCGAAGGAATCTTTCATAAAATTAAAATCTTTTGCAAAGGGAAAGGAATTAAAGAAGAGGTAGCCGTTTGAAAGAGGTAACAAAATTTGCAGTTGTCGGTTTAGGTGGAATAGCTCAGCTAATTCATTTACCTATTTTATCCAAACTAAAAGATGTTGAAATAGTTTCTCTTGCCGAAATAAACAAAAATAGACTTAACACTGTTTCAGAAAAATTCGGAATTAAAAATACTTTCACCGATTATAAAGAATTAATTGAAAAATCCGAATTTGACGCAGCAATTATAGCCACACCCACTAACACTCACCATGACATTGCAATTGATTTTTTGAAAGCGGGGAAAGATTTGTTAATCGAAAAACCGATTGCACTTAACTACGAAGAAGCAAGACGAATAAATGATACGGCAAAAAAGTATAGCTGCAAAGTAATGGTTGGTATGAATCTCCGGTTTAGACCCGATGCTATGTTACTTAAAAGCATTATAAACAGTGGTGAACTTGGAGATATTTTTTATATTAAATGCGGCTGGCTCCGGAAACAAAGCAGTGAACAAAAATGGTTTTTCAAAAAAAATGAAGCCGGCGGAGGAGTAATTCTCGATCTTGGAATTAATCTTCTCGATCTTTCTCTTTGGTTGATTGATTTCCCCGGTATTCAAAGTGTATCGGTTCAGAACTTTCATCATAACACAAAGAATGTTGAAGACTCTGCCGTTGGGTTTATTAGAAGTAAAAACGGAACAGTAATTAATTTTGATGTAAGTTGGAGCCTGCATTCCGAATCGGATGGTTTTAATTTAACAGCGTTCGGTTCCGAAGGTACTGCTCATTTAAATCCGCTTAATGCTTATAGGAGAATTGATTCAATTCAAATTGATTTAACTACTCCTTCTTCGGGTAAGAAAGATTTGTTTAAGAAATCTTACGAAAATGAATTGAAACATTTTATCGGAGCAATTAACGGAATTAACCCCATTCTGTCTTCAAGTGATGATGCACTTAAACGAATGAAGTTGGTTGAGGTACTTTATAAATCGGCACAACAGAATAAAGAAATCAAAATATAAAAAGATATGAATCCCAAAATACTTTTAGTTGATGATGAACCTGACATTGTAGAATTTCTAGAGTATAATCTAATTCAAGAAGGATTTGATGTTATTAAAGCATACAATGGTATGGAGGCACTTGAAAAATTATCTGAGAATCCGGATCTAATTATACTTGATGTACTAATGCCGAAGTTGGATGGATATCAAACTTGTAAGAAAATCCGGGAGAAAGATCAATTCAAAGATACTCCGGTATTGTTCCTTACGGCAAAAACAAGTGAGGTTGATGAAATAACCGGCTTGAATTTAGGAGCGGATGATTATGTGCAAAAACCTATTTCACCTAAGAAATTAGTAGCTCGTGTAAAATCTAATCTTAGAAGAATAACTACTTTAGCACCGTCAAAAGCAAACAAGATAAAAATTGGTCCCTTACGTATTGATCGTGAAAGATATACCGTGCATCTCGACGGCGAATCTTTAATTCTTCCCAAAAAAGAATTTGAGATACTTGCATATTTGGCATCACAGCCGGGTAAAGTTTTTATTCGTGAAAAAATTCTTTCTGATGTTTGGGGCTCTGATATTTTTGTAGTTGAAAGAACTGTTGATGTTCACGTTAGAAAAATACGCGAGAAATTAGGTGAGTACGCCGATCTTATCGAAACAATAAAAGGTGTTGGTTACCGATTTAAAAATGTGGAATAAAATCAAACAGAACCTTTCTGCGTCAAAAATCTATTTCGTTGAGATTTTTATTGTCTTCGTATTATTTTTATTTTCCCTTTCATTTGTTTACGCTCTGAGTCTAACTCAATTCGTTTCGTTATCATTGATAACTCTTCTCTTTCTTTTTATTCTTTTGTATATAATCGGCAAAAAAAGAAAACTTGAAATCTCGGAAATCAAATCCATAATAGAATCAATAAGAAAAAATCAATTTAATTCAGCCGAAGAGATCAAACTAACAACCAGCTTGGTTGATCTTGAAGACGAAATAAAAGCTATGTTTCTAAAGACAAGAAACGATATTGAGAATCTCAAAAAATTAGAGCAAGTTAGAACTGAATTTTTAGGAAACGTTTCGCATGAATTACGAACGCCTATTTTCGGAATTCAAGGGTATATTGAAACATTGTTGGATGGCGCAATAAATGATCCTAAAGTAAACAAGAATTTTCTACTCAAAGCTGCTGCGCATTCAGAAAATCTGAATAATTTACTTAATGATTTGATTGATATATCAATGATAGAATCGGGTCAAATGAGAATGAGTTTTCGATATTTCAATGCTAAGGAGTATTTTGAAACAATTGTGAACAATATGAAAAATTTAGCCGAAGCAAAAGGAATCGAGCTGCTTTTAGGTGAAATCAGACCAAAGCTTGAATTATTCGGCGATAAAGTTAGATTGAAACAAGTAATGGTCAATTTAATCTCCAATGCAATTAAATATACCGATAAAGGCAAAGTTGAAGTTTTAATCGAAGAATCGGAAGATAAGGGAAGAATAATTGTAAAAGATACAGGAATTGGAATACCGGAATCTGAATTAGGTAGAATTTTTGAAAGATTTTACCGGGTTGATAAAATAAGATCCCGTGCGGTTGGCGGATCTGGATTGGGATTAGCTATAGTAAAGCACATTTTGGAAGCACATAGTACTAAAATTATGGTTATTAGTACGATTGGTGTTGGAAGTGAGTTTTCTTTTGCTCTAAAGAAATAGAATTTATCGGAATAAAATTAATAATAAATTTATTGCTAAATAAAAGACGAATATTTATATTTAAGGCTCTTGTTTAGAGGAATTGGAGGAAATAAATGTTTGCTGTAGTAAATATAGCAGGTGAGCAATTTAAGGTATCGGAAAATACCAAGTATTATGTCCCTCGTTTAGAAGGGGAGGTCGATAGTGAAATAACATTCGATCAGATAATACTTTTTTCCGACGGTAAAAAAACAGAAATTGGTACACCGACAATCAGCGGGAAAGCTGTTCAAGCAAAAATTCTTGAACACTTAAAAGATGAAAAAGTTATTGTATTTAAAAAGAAAAGAAGAAAATCTTACAGAAGATTTAAAGGACACAAGCAACAACTTACAAGAATTGAAGTAACAAAAATCGGATAGAACTCCGGAGGTATTATGGCACATAAAAAAGGTCAAGGTTCGTCAAGAAACGGTCGCGATAGCAACCCGCAATATTTGGGAGTTAAAGCTTCAGGTGGACAAAGAATTACAGCTGGTTCAATAATTGTTCGTCAGAAGGGAACAAAATTCCACCCCGGATTAAATGTTATGAAAGGTAAAGACGATACTTTATTTTCTACAATAGACGGGTTTGTAAAGTTTGAAACCAAACGTAATGACCGTAAGTTTGTAAGCGTTTCTGCTGAAAACGTTAATTAGAATTATTTATAATTTTTTGATCGAAGGGCTGCCTTAAAATGGCAGCCTTTTTTGATTTAAATATCATTCCTAAGTAAAAAATATAACAATAGAAACTGTGGATATTTTTTATAATGCTAATAGACCAAACTACTTTTTCTCCACAATATTTTGAACAACCCTTATAATAAACTTCTGATTCTGAAGATTCTAGAAAAAAGAATTAACGGAAATTTTTCTCACTTTTCTTATAGATAATTTTCTATTACACGAGTTTAATAGATATAAATAATTCGCATTTGTTATTTGGATAATTTGTATTATTATCTGTAAGGATAGATGAACATACAGCACGCTCAATTCAATGAGTGAAAATTTACCAAATGAATTTTTTAGTGCGATGGAAATTAAAGAGTAAGAGATTATGTGTTCACAGAATTTGCATAGAAAACTAACCGCCATTATAGTCGATGACGAACTTCACGGTAGAGAAAATCTTAAAGCGATCATCGAAAGCTACTGCACTGAAATTGAAATTCTAGGATTGGCTGATTCGGTTGTTGCTGCAAGAAAACTTGTTGACCTCCATAAACCCGATGTAGTTTTTCTCGATATAAGTATGCCGGTGCTTAATGGTTTTGATTTTCTTGATGAATTCAATATTCGAAATTTTTTAGTAGTATTTGTCAGCGCACACGAAGAATTCGGAATCAAAGCAGTTAAAGCCGGTGCAGCGGACTATATTCTCAAACCGATCAATATAAAAGAGCTTAAGCAAACAATTAAAAAACTTTTGCTTATCCGTTCAGATTCGATTAAAAGCGAAACTCACCATGATGCGGAGAAACTAGTGTTACCGGCTTCTCATGGTTTTAATGTAATTGAAATTGATAATATTATCCGTTTGGAAGCGGACGGCTGTTATACAAAAGTAATTGTTAAAGAGGGAAAGAATTCCATAATATCACGAACATTAAAGGATTTTGAAGAATCATTACCAAAAGAAAAATTTTATAGAATTCATAAATCTCACATAATTAGTTTGAAATATATAAAAGATTATTCCAGTATAAGTGGTCATTATGTCACCATGATTGATGGCAGCAAAATAGAAATCTCACGCCGAAAAACGCCTGAATTTATTCTAAAAATTAAGACAGCTCTGAAGACTGTTTGAATATATTAACATAATCATGGATACTATGCATGAGTAAGTTTATTAAAAAAAGAAATGAAAAATATTAACCACAAAACAAGAAATGAAAAACATTAAACACAAAACAAAAAATGAAAAACATTAAACACAAAACAAGAAATGAAGAACATTAAACACAAAACAAGAAATGAAGAACATTAACCACAAAACAAAAAATGAAAAACATTAAACACAAAACAAGAAATGAAGAACATTAAACATAAAAC
>OMKS01003530.1_pt1 | contig 12359 bp, 8 predicted proteins | sample 1674721 | NCBI WGS metagenome assembly OMKS01 (sample SAMN06264996, study PRJEB25208) | sediment metagenome | isolation source: hot spring sediment | place: USA: California | collected 2014-09-02 | reverse complement strand
TGCTTGTCGTGTTCCATTCCCCCGTGATTGCCTATTGACGGAAACTTCCCCGCGTACTCATAGCACGGCGCATCCTGCGTCGCCACAGCCGTGGGCGTGGGCGTGGGCGTCGGCGCTGTTCCGCACTTCACCAGCTTCTGCACACGGCTGTACCGGTCTGCCGCATATAGGTTCCCCTCTCCGTCAAACGCTATATACGCGTTTTCAACCTGCCCGTCTCCGCTACCCCTCTCGCTTATCTTCCCTATATAATTACCATATACATCAAATATCTTTATCCTGTCACCTGTCCCCGTGTCTGAATGCTCGGAAAAATACAAAAACCCTTCAGGCCCGAATTTTATGCTCCACACCTGGTCAAACTGATGATCCTGCGTCCCAGGCTGGCCCCACACCCTCACAAACTCTCCCTCACGGCTGAATACGCTCACCCTCTTGTTTCCCGACTCATATACATACACGTTCCCGTCAGGCCCGATTGTCACGCATGCAGGCGAGTTCATCTGCCCGTTCAGCGTGCCTAAACTGCCCCACATCTTTACAAACACGCCTTCGGCTGTAAATTTCTGTATACGGTGGTTGTTTCCGTCCGCTGCGTATATGTGCCCCTCTCCGTCCGCTGCAACGTCATTCACCCACATAAACTCACCCGGCCCGGTCCCCCATTTTCCAATCAACCCGAGAGTATTGCCTTCTGCCTCTATCATCATTATACTGCCGGGAACGTCTATCACATACAACATGCCGTTGTAATACGCAATCCTTGCCGGCGTGTTCATCCCGCTCCACTCCCTTATATATACACCCTCTTCCGAAAACTTGTACACTCTTTTTGAGGACGGAACCGACACATATACATTCCCCTGCTTGTCGTGTTCCATTCCCCCGTGATTGCCTATTGACGGAAACTTCCCCGCGTACTCATAGCACGGCGCATCCTGTGTGGACGTAAACGTAGGACTGGGTGTGGCTGTCATTGTAGGCGTGGCTGTCGGTGTCAGGGTAACCGTAAACGTCGCTGTTCGCGTCGCGGTCGGTGTTGCAGTAACCGTGAATGTGGGCGTGGCTGTGGGGGTTATTGTAGGCGTCACGGTGGGTGTAATGGTAGATGAAATAGTAGGTGTAACTGTTGGCGTTATTGTCGGTGTCACAGTCGGTGTGACCGTAGTCGTTACTGTCTCTGTTCCCGAAGGGCTCGCCGTAGCCGAAGGCGTAGGAGAGACTGTTGGCGTGTAAGTATTTGTATTCGTCGGCGTAAACGTCGCCGTTATTGTTAAGGTAACCGTCATTGTCTCCGTTGGCGTTACTGTCGGTGTGACCGTCGTCGTTACTGTCTCCGTTCCCGAAGGGCTCGTCGTAGCCGAAGGCGTAGGAGAGACTGTTGGCGTCACAGTCGGTGTGACAGTCGGCGTTACTGTCTCCGTTCCCGAAGGGCTCGCCGTAGCCGAAGGCGTAGGAGAGACTGTCTGCGTTACGGTTTCAGTGACCGTGGGTGTCACCGTCGGAGTTATTGTTAAGGTAGCTGTCGGAGAAAATGACGGGGTGGCCGTCATTGTAAACGCGGGGCTCGGAACACCGGTCGCGGCAAACGATGCCGTAGGCGTTATTGTCGCTGAAGCCGCTGCTCCTATTGCAGCACAACAGATATTCGTAAAATTACTGTTCTTTTTTTTGCATTTTTTATAACTCTTTTCACACTCTTTCTTTACGGCCCTTATCTTATAACACCAGTACCCGCCGCCGGGTTTATCATAAGCAGTTACAATCTGATGATGGACGCTTCCTGATTTTACCGGGACAATAAAAACCAATGTAAACGGCTCTGTCTCCGAAAGCGCCCTGTAAACCTCGTAATAATCCGGGTTCCTGAATATCCCCTTATGCGCTGCGCGCCAGGTCAGTTTTATGTAAGAACCGTGTTCATGGCTGTCATTGTTGTCTTCACCACCATCATTGCCTTCATCATCATCTTTATAATCCCCGGAAACCTCCTCGCAAATAAGCCCGCACGGATGCCACCTGTGTTCTTTAGGGGGGCAGTCAATGGCCGGCTCTGTCGGCATTGCAGTAGGGCTCGCCGTCATGGCCGAAGATACCGTCTGCGTGGCTGTCGGCGTGCATGGCCCGAGGCCGGGAGGCCTTCCTGTTAACGGGTCCAATGCGCCGCCCTGTTTCGTCTCCCCCACAAGCACCCCGCCCGAATAGAGCGCGAAATGATGGTCATCGTAATAGGGGCCGTTTATGTTCCCGTTACACGACGGCTGGCCCGGCGGCAGGCCCGTATAGTCATCATTAAAATTCGTCCAATTCTCCGCGTTCGGCGGGCAGCTTCCTCCCGCGGTTATCATAATTTCAAACCCCTGCACCCACCCGCCCGCGGGAATGTAAGCGGAACTGCCGCCGCTCATCTTTTTCAGGCTCGCGAACCCGCCCATGCTCTGTATGAGAACTGCCCCTTCCTGATTTGCCCTGCGTGACGGGCTCTCGGCATAATAAGAAAAGGGCGTGAACTGTGAATATTGGTTTGAGTGAATCTGAATGGGGCCGATTCTTTTCCCCGAGGAATCGTACACTTCGCCGTTCTGGCCTGTTACGACTATACAGCGCATGCGGGGCTCATAAACCCACACTTTTACGGACAGCTGAAGCGAGTCAAGCAGGACAGGAAACTCTGACCTGTTTATTATTTTAAGAAAGTAGCGCCTCTCCTGGGAGCCCTGCATGCTGCAGTTTACCCGGAGGTCAAGTTTCTTCGTGACATCCGCGCCGCAGGGTATGAATGACGAGGCGTCAAGGCGCGCAGAAACCGGCGATGAGAAAAAAACAACCGCGCTTAGCATAAACAAAACCATATACTTAAACAGCGCGCGCTTAATCCGGCTTTTATTTTCCATCCGCCTCAAACCCAAAAATTCCTCCCGTCTTTTTCAGGCAGCCCCTGTTTCGCTACTTACGATAGATTTACCAACCGCCCATAAATTTGCTTATTCGTTTTAATTACGTTAAGTATAACCAAACGTGAGGCATTTGTCAATATATCGTTCCGTATCCCGAAACCAAAATTAAAACCCCCCCTTTCCATCATTTGACGAAAATCGCTGTTTTTATGGTTTTAGGGTTATGAATAATAGTTTCAGGTTCCAGGTTTTCCCCCAACTACAAACTACTAATTACAAATTACTGTCCTTAAACCGGGTTCATAAATACGATACCGGAATAATACTGTCCTTGCCGGTTAACCGCAAAAAATTCCCGTAATTGCATATTATGCCGCCGCTTCCCCTTTTCATTTCCGTATATTTATCAAGGGCCGTAAAATACCTTATGTCCTCCACGGCAGGATTTGAGGTTTTCTTGATTTCAACAGGGTGCAATACCCCGTCTCCTTCAATTATCAGGTCAATCTCCCTGCCATCCTTGTCCCTGTAGTAATACAGCGGCGGCTCGCTTATTCCCGCGTTGTAATAACTCTTAATTATCTCCGCGATTACAAACGTCTCGAAAAACGCGCCCGACATTGCCCCTGCCTCGAGCGCGGAGCCGCTCCCCCATTTTGTAAGGTAAGCGGCGAGCCCCGTATCAAGAAAATAGAATTTCGGAGTTTTCAAGGCGCGCTTTGTCCTGTTATTGAAGTAGGGCTGAAGCAGGTAAGCCACACCCGAAGCGCAAAGAACCGATGTCCAGCGCTCAGCCGTAGGCACGCTTACGGATACATCTCCAGCCATTGAAGCGTAATTCAGCATCTGTCCCGTCCTTCCCGCCGCGACAGCAAGGAATTTAAGAAACTTCAGCTCATCACCGACCTGCGCCAGGTCCCTGACATCCCTCTCTATATATGTCTTTACATAAGACGAATAAAACAGTTTCGGGTCTATGCGTCCTGCCTCACGCGCGGGCATAAGCCCGCGGTAAATGACATCAAACAACTTCCTGTATGTTGTCTTTACGGCCGCCGCAGCCGCCTCTTTGAAGTATTTTTCCACCGGCAGAAAGGGCCGCCTGTAACCTGTTTTATCCGCCTCTCTCATGGAAAGCCCCAGCATGGTTATTATCCCAACCCTTCCGGCAAGGGACTCGCTGATATTTTTCATCATCCTGAACTGCTGCGAGCCGGTAAGGTAAAACTGCCCCTTTTTCCCGGACTTATCCGAATGGATTTTAATGTAACGAAACAACCCCGGCGCGTATTGGATCTCATCTATAATTACAGGAGACCTGTATACTTTCAGGAAATTTCCGGGCTCTTCCACGGCATTTCGCAGCGCCACAGGGTCGTCCAGAGTCACATAATCCGCCCCTTTAAAAACCCTTTTTAAAAGCGTGGTTTTGCCCGCCTGCCTCGGTCCGGTAACCAAAACCGCAGGGAATTTCGCCGCGGCGGTTTTTACCGTCTCTTCCACCGCCCTTTTTATGTATGCCATGCCCGCCTCCGACTAATTTAATATCCAATATTATAATAGCCGATAAGCCCGGGAAAGTAAAGCGGTATTTTTACGGAGGGGAAGCTTCGGGTTTCACGGCGGATTTCGTAGAGAAGGGGCTTGTCCCCTTCTCCCCTTCACTTTGAGACGGGCACCAGCCTTCATCAAGATTTCAGCCGGCAAGCAAGGCCCGTCTCTACTATACAGAATTGCACAGACTACTCCGCAAAATCAGTTAAACATAAAAACCGGCATTACTTCCTTCCTGCCCGGTTTTATATGCACGTTCAACGTCTTTTCCGCTGTTCCGCCGCCCGCGAGGCTCACCTTTACCTTCAGCTCGTGCTTTCCCGGGTTAAGCCTTGCCCTCAGGATATGAAACCTCGCGGGCAGAGTGCGCCAGCAGCGCGTGTCAGCCTGCTCGCTGGCTATGTTATAAACCGACATTAAGAGCCCCAGCCCCTCGTTCTTGCCGTCGCCGCTTATGGCGCGCTTTGCCTGGTGCTTGGCTATGGCGCGCGCGATTGCCTTTGCCGAAATCAGCAGTATTTTATTCTCAAGGTTCTTTACGGCAATCAAATTAAGGTCCTGCGCCAGAAACCCGCTGAAATCAACGCCTCTGCTGCTTGCCGTGACAGTTTCAACCCTGTGTCCCCTCGGGACAAACTTCGGAAACGCGACGCGCACAAGGTCAACCTGTTTTCCGTCCTTGTCTTTTATGGGCGCGTTAAAAAAATACTGGCTCTTATAAGGCGCCATGCCGTCATATACTATTATTACAGCCTCTCCTTTTTTTCCTGTATCCGCCCACTTTTCATAGGCAACCTCGCCCCACTCCTTCCTATACCGCGCCATCCTCTGCGTGTCGCGCACCGCGTCCGCCAGCCTCAAGACATCCGAGCGCACAGCCTCAGGCACGGCCATACCGTAGAGTTTTTGATAATGTTTGTAAGCCTCATACGCCTTCCTGTAGTCAATATAGGCAGCGTCCCTCTCGCCGAGCGCCTCATATATCATCGCGGACAGGTACCTCGCGAACGCGTCTTCCTGATAAATGTTCTTTCCCTCAAGCCTGTCGGTCAGCATGTTCAGCCTGTGGTTTATCTTCCTCGACTCGACGCGCGCGCCCTGAAAATCACCCGCGTACATAAAATTGAGCGCTTTTAATATGTGAACCATGACCTGCTCAAAATCCTCTCCGGCATAAGGCAGGTTAAGGTCATTTGACAGGAACGCGCCCACCTCCTGCGTCACGCTCTTTGTAAAAAGGTCCTCTATCTTGTACTCCGCTTCATTAAGCATCCGCGTGGATTCGGAGTATTCCCCTGCCATCTGCAAAACCGCTCCCCTGTCAAAGTAATAGAGAAGCTCGTGGTTGCCCTTGTACTGCTTCTTTTCCTTTTCAATGACCTCGCCTGCGGCGGCAAAATCCCCTGCCGCGACAAAATTATCGACCTTTTTGTAAAAAGTAAGCGTGGCGCAGGACACCGCGAAAACCGCAAGAACCGCCGCTGCTGTAATGGCCGCTGCTTTTCTTCCCTTCATATCTCTCCTCACATCATCTTAAAGACAGGAATGACCTTTTTTTCGCCGCGTTTGAGCGAAACCTCAAACTCATACTTGTCAACAGCTCCTGTCCTTGTATTTTTAATCTCCGCCGTTATAACCCTTTTGCCCGGCGCGGCCGCGAGCCTCGCTATGTGAAACCTCGCGGGCAGTGTGCGCCAGCTCCTCGTGTCAGCCTTGTCCTCGCCGACAAAGAGATTAAGGCCCGGCACATTTTTTGCCATCTGCTTTACTATCGTGCTGCCGATTTTTTTCATCATTATCTGCGCGTTCTTGGCCTCAAGGTTTTTTACCGCGAGCGCGCTTATGTCATGCGCCACAAAGGAGGCGGCGCTCTTTCCCGTATCGTCAGAAAGGTGCGCGCTTTGCACAACAACGCCCCGTTTTACGAATTTCGGCCATTTCCTCTCGTCTTTCTTGTAAGCGGGCAGGCCGTCATAGACCACCAGAATAACCTCTCCGGACTGCGCGATGTTCCTGTGCGGCTCCGGGTTTATCTCACCCCATTTTTTCCTCATCATTAACACGTCTCCCGTATGCCCCACAGCAGCCGCCAGCCTTAACGCGTCCTCCTTAACCCTGAGCGGCGTGTCAAGCTTATATACTGAAGCGTGCTTTTCATACGCTTCCGCGCTCTTTTTATAATCAATCCTCGCGCTCTCATTTTCGCCGAGCGCCTCATACGCCAGCGCCGATATGTACCTGGCGAGCGGGTCGTCCGTATATACCGCGTTTTTCCCCATTGTGTCCGCTATGACATTTATCTTGTGATTTACCTTCCGCGCCTCAACGCCCGCGCCTCTAAAATTTCCCTCATACATAAAATTGAGCGCTTTCAGGACATGTACCATCACATGCTCAAAATCCTCGCCGTCGTAATTAAGCGCAAGGTCGTTTGAAAGGAACGAGCCCGCCTCGTTTAAGACGCTCTTTGTGTAAAGCTTGTCTATAAGTTCCTCGGCAGTGTTAAAATAGGTGACGCTCTTCCCGTAATTGCCCTCCATCTGCAGAACAGCCCCCCTGTCAAACAGGTATAGCAGCTCGTTCTTGGGACCGTAAACGCCCATGGAGCCTGCTTTTTTCTCCTTTTCTATGAGGCTCTCCGCTTCCGCGTACTCGGCCGCAGCTATATGCGTGTCAAGTTTTTTATGAAAAGGAACCGCGCATCCCGAGGCCATGAAAACAACAGCAGCAAGAACGACCAATAAAAACCTTTTATGCATCAATGTTCCTCCCCGTTAATTCAAAGCGCCGGCATCACGCCTTTCGGAATGATGCCGGCGCTTTTTTATTCAGCCATCACAGCCCGAAACGCGACCGGGATATTACCTTTTTAATCTTGTGCTGTCCCACCCATGCCTTCTCATTTGTCTCTGTGTTGAAGAGCTCAAGGTTTACCTGATAGTAAATTGCCTTTGTCCCCCCTGCCTGGTCAGGTATTGAGGTGAGCACGCCTTTGAGCATAAAATCAGCCGCCTTTTCCCTCTTGAACTTCTTTCTCGTGTCATCTGACGCGTATTCCTGCATGTCAGCGCGCTCTGCCCTGATCTCCTCGCGCTCTGTCGCGGACGCCACAAATATCACGTCCCCCGCGTTCGTCAGCTCGTTTTCTATCTCTTTCCTGAAGACCATGACGTCAATGTGCTCGTCGGTCCTGTTTGATATCTCGCCCACTATGATTCTCGGCTCTTTGCCTGAGTCCCTCATGTACCTCCTGAGCCACGGCCTGTTAAGCATCTCCTCAATCATCTTTTCCGCGGTTGACTGCGCGTCAGTGTCGTTCCATCTTCCCGACAAATCCGTAATCGTATGTTCGTCAACTCTTTTTACGGATGTTCCGGCGCAGGCTGCCATTAAAAAAGCCAGCGAAATCGCGACTGCCACAACCAAAAACTTTTTCATCTTCTCCTCCTTTTTAAATTATCTGTTTTTTTTTACATCCTGAATCCCAATCCCGCCTGCACCATAAACCAGTCTACCTTGTTTGCCGTGTCTCCCCACGCTGTCTTAAACGTGCCCGTCGCCTCGGAGAACGACCTCATATAGCCGATACCGAGATTTACGCAAAACCCGTTATCCAGCGCCAGGTCAACGCCCGCCTCAAGATGGCCCGCCACAAGGCTGTACTGCATAGCAGCGCCCACATACTCAATTCCCGTGCCCACATAAGGGCTGAAGGTCGTGGGCAGTATGTACCATTTAAAATCAAACCCTGCCACAACACCCGGCATAAACGCGCCTCCGAAGACACCCACAGCGAACATTTCATTGATGTTGTAGGATATGAGCGAGCCCAAAAGAACCGGCGGCCCGCCCTGGACAGAGATAAGTACCGGGTTCATGTCCCTCGGATAATACGTCCTCTCCCTCTCCTGATTTGTCTGTTTAAGCCTGTCAATCTTCTCATTCAGGGGCCCTGCAAAAGCCATGGTACTGAAAACAACCGCCAAAACAACTGCCAGAACAACCGCTCTCTTCATAAAACCCTCCTTCAAATAATTTTTTTTGCCGGCATTTAATATATCATACAGCCTCAAAAATGTGAAGTTTTTTTCTCGGCCACACGCCGGCGTTTTTATGAATGTTTGACGCAGGCGCAGCAAAAAAAGTTTACATAAAGTTTAAATTTATAATTTGCAATTTACAAGTTACAGCCCCGCAGGGGTTTGCCTTTCGGTTTTAACAAAAAACCGCGCGAACTAAAGTTCGCGGCTACAGAACCGGAACAAAAAGACGCAAAAAAGAGCGCTGTTCGCGGCTACTTGCAAATTGCAAATTCAAAATTTAAACTGCTGACTATGTTTTATTTACTTAAACACCCTCTCATATTCCCTCACCATATAATCCTCATCAAACTCCTTAAGCGCCGCGCTCTTAATCTTCGCCGGTTTAATCTTTCCCCTCTTAATACCGGCAATCAGCGCGGCTGCGTCTTCCGGGCTCTTCGGATTGTAGAGCAGCCTTTTGTCTCCCGCAAGCTCCAGTATCTCCCTGTTGCCGCCTATGTCCGACGCGACGCATGGCTTTCCGGCGCATAGCGCCTGCACAAGCGTGCACGGCAGCCCCTCCCACAGCGACGGGAGAAAAAAGATGTCAATTGCCCTCATAAACCTCCCGGGCTCGCCTGTCCAGCCTATGAATTTTATCTTTTCTGAGCTTTCATAACCCTCCTGCGCGCCGGCAGCAGAGCCTCCGGCGAAGACAAACTGCATATCAGGTTCAGCCTTAAGCGCCGCTTTCGCGGCAGCGATGAACCCATCGGGATTCTTCTGCTTCTTGAGGTTTCCTATCATACCGGCCGTAAACTTCCGCGGGTCAAGCCCGTGTTTTTTAAGAAACGCCCTGTCCTTCGGTTTTTTTCCCTTAAACGCGGCCGTCTCTATTCCCGCTCTTATGATTTCATACATACCGGCGTCTCCCACGCCCTTTTTTATCCCGTACTCCGCCGTATCCCTGCCGACAGCAATAAGTTTTGTCGTGATTTTAGCGAAGATTTTTTCAATCATAACATAAAAGAAATGCGCCGTGGGGTTCTGGTATTCGTGAAACGGGAATCCGTGCACAGTATGATATACCCGCTTTACTCCCGCGAGCATGGCGGCTTTTCTGCCGAGAATGCCGGCTTTTGAGGAATGTGTGTTGACGATTTCCATATTATTTCTCTTAAAATAGCGCGCGAGCTTAAAAACCGCGATGCTGTCAAGCAAAGGGCTGATTGGATGCGCGATTTCATCCCACAAATTTACAACAACCCCCTTATAGCTTCTCTTCTCCGCGCCCGTTAAAACCCTGTCAAGGTATCCGCCCCTGCCCGCTATGAAATGGACGTTGAATTTTTTCCTGTCAAGCTTCCGCGCCAGGCACAGCGCTGTCTTCTGCGCGCCGCCGAGGTCAAGGCGGGTAATGACTATGGCTATATTTTTTTTCTCTGCGCCTGCCGCCCTTTCGCTTCGAGAGCCTGTCAAACCCTGTTTTGTCCTCAATTCCCCCGTCTCCTTTCAGCCATATTTCAACATATTTTATTTCCCCGGTTTTGACCGCGTGTGCTGCCCTCCATTCAAAGGATGAAAACCCGGGTATTCAAACGGAGGCTTTGCATTCCCGAATATCCAATTCCCGAATTTTTACCGCCGGTAAAGAATGGGGTGAGTGACGGGGATTGAACCCGCGGCCCCCAGGGCCACAACCTGGTGCTCTAACCACTGAGCTACACCCACCACATTGAACTTTCTTTGCAAAAAACCGCCGGCCCTGCGCAAGAACACTTGGCCGCCTTTTTCCATATATTTACTGGTCGGGGCGAGAGGACTTGAACCTCCGACCCCCTGCTCCCAAGGCAGGTGCGCTACCACTGCGCTACGCCCCGTTTCAGTTCATAAAATATAACAAAAAACACCCTTTATATCAACATCTTTAAAACAATTTACAGCCTCCCGCAGCTCTTCAATTCGTCATTTGTCCTTAAATAACGGTGATTTTAACGAAATCGAATGAGAGGTTTTATTAGAATATACCGCCCGCATATAGAAGTATTACTTTTTGCCCGTAAGTTCCCAACGACCGTCTTAATCCTTAACTATAAAACATACACTTTTCTTTGCCTGCTACTCCTTCGTGTTCGGCGCTTTTCTGTACACATATACTCCTGTCGCCTTTACGTCCCTTACTATTGAAGCGCCGTCAAACCCGAGTTTCAGCAGGTATTCCTCTATCCTTACTGCCTCAAGGTTGTCGGAAGCGCTCTTATACATCCAGGGATTTTTCGTTTTATCAACATTATGCTCTTTAAACATCGAGCGTTCCGGGTCCTTTGATACTCCCACATACCAGTTCATGTTGTTTCCGCCCTTAATCTTCACGTACTTCAAAATCGCCTCAATAACGTTCTGCTCAACCTGCGACATGCGTCCTCCGTTTTTTACGTAATCTCAATTATCGGGCTCGTCTCAACAGCGAGCATTTCGTCTCCAACACCTGTATCCGTAATTACGGTGAATTCGGAGCTGCCCTTTTCCTGAGGCGCGGTTATGCCCGGCCCGCCTTCTGTTCTCTCTCCAAAAACAACAACAACCTCTCCGCTCTTTATATTATACAATTCTATCTTCATGTCTCGTCCGGATACTGATGTTGAAGTTACTGCGCCTTCTGACACAGACGCGGTGAAATAACCCTGCTCAGACGGAAGCGTTGACGGCGGCGCAAAACCTTCCGGAACCTTTATTATGAGCGTCCTGTATTCAAGCTCGTTTTCATGATCAGAGTACCTTACAGTAATGCTGTTTCCCACTGTCCCGGCCCGGAGCTGCAGCGGCGAGATGTTCGCCTTGCCTTTTCCCGCTTTTTTATGAACAGGCACATCTACGGGCGCGGCTGCCTGAACCGGAGGCTGTTCCGGTTCTTTTACAGGTTCCAGCGGCGGCGCCGGCGGAGTCGCGGCTGTCGGCGGCGGCGCCGGCGGAGTCGCGGCTGTCGGCGGCGGCGCCGGAGGCATTGGCGGCATCGGTGGTACCGGCGGAACATCCGGTTCTGCCTTTACATACTCTTTGTCCGCCTCTTTTCCGGCATCCCCGTCCTTATCATCTTTTACCTTGTCCTTATCCTGTCCGCCTTCATCAGAAACCTGCGGTGACACAGGTTCAGGTTCCGGTATTGCCGCAGGCGGAGGCGGCATAGGCGGTGCCGGAGGCATTGGCGGCATAGGAGGGACAACTGCCGCTCTTTTTGCAGCCCCGGCTCCTGCTTCGGGTTCATTCTTCTTCTTTCTCAAAAACCAGAGTATGATTAAAATAACTATAAGCGCCAGAAGAAACATGACTATCATAACAACAGCGGATTTTTTCCCCTTGCCGCGTTTTTCATCCGTTCCTGCCGCGGCCGCAGCTTCATCCGCTTCATGTATTTGCTCAAATGCCTCATAAGCCTCTTTTTGTTCTGCTTTTTCCTTTTTTTCCGCAGCTTCAACAGCCTTTGCCGCATCCTCAACCCAGCCGGCTTTTGGCGCTTTTGCCTCGGCTATTACTCGCGTCTCAGGCTTAATCTTAGCAGCCTCTTTTTCTTTGGCTGCCCTTTCCGCCTCTTCCTGATATTTTACCGCCTCTTCCGCAGCATGGTCAATACCCACAGAAGCGCCTGCCATATCGCCCTTGCCCTTGTCCCCTGTTGTACTGCACCCGAAAAATATAAAAATTAAGATAACAATTAATGCCTGCATTGTGATTTTTCCGCCCATATAACACCTCCGGCTTAGATTCTTGTTTCTAAATCCGGTTCTGCTGCCCCTTCTATATTTCCGTGTATATTATACCTGTCTCTTATACACATCTCCGAGCCCACGAGACCGTACTAGATCTCGTATGCCGTCTTCTGCTTGAA
>OMKS01003529.1_pt1 | contig 12361 bp, 6 predicted proteins | sample 1674721 | NCBI WGS metagenome assembly OMKS01 (sample SAMN06264996, study PRJEB25208) | sediment metagenome | isolation source: hot spring sediment | place: USA: California | collected 2014-09-02 | reverse complement strand
CCAGAGCGGCCCACCAGCCCACCGAGGTAGGTCGTCACGGTGGCCGTGACCGCGCCCGTGCTGTAGGTGCGGTAAACATAAGAGCTGCTCAGGTTGACGTAGCCCACCGCCCCGCCGACGGTATCACTGCCGCTGACCGCGGCCTGACTGTAGCTGTCGGTCACGGTGCCCCGGTAAAGGCGTCCCACCAACCCGCCGGTGTACAGGCCGCCATCCACGGTCCCCAGCGTGTAGGCGTGATAAATGGTATCAGCCTCATTGTCCACATAGCCGACCAGCCCGCTGGTACATTGTCCACCCTGAACCGCAGCCTCACTGGAAACATGGCCGACGTTGCTGCCGCCGCCAAGATACCCGACCAACCCGCCAGTATCTTGGACGCCGTTGATCTCGCCGGTCACCTGGACGTGCTCGATGGTGCTGTTGTTTGCCCGTCCCGCCAGCCCGCCGGTATATTGACCGCCCTGGACGCTGACGTTTTCCAGGTATAGGTTTTCGATGGTGGCGCCGTTGAGGTAGCCGAAGAGTCCCTGGTAATTGACGCCGGGCCGGTTGACGGTCAGGTTGAAGATGACGTAGACGTCGCCATCGAAGCTGCCGGTGAAGGGCGTGGTGGTATCGCCGATGGGCACCCAGCCCTCCCCCTCGTTAAACGGCGCGACGCCCAGGTTGATATCGGCGATGAGCCGAAAGTGGGCGCCGGGATAATCCCTGACATTGTCCAGGTGCGCCGCAGTGGCGATCAGGTACGGTTCACTCTCCGTTCCCGCGCCGCCGGCGAAATCGCCCTGGGCCAGGGCCATAGGTGGGGGATGGATATACAACATAAGTCCGCTCACCAAGACGATGAGCAAACACCCACCCACCCCACGCATCAACATTCGGACTATTCGATTCTTCGACATGACACGGTTCTCCTTTATGTTTGTAACGAAACAATATAAATTGGACAAGTGACAACACTAACATGGCTCCGGGAGCAAAGCCCGAAAACCACGTTTACTATCGACCAGGGTGTATAACGCCACTGCGGAACTGCTATGTAGCAGGAGAAGAGCGAAGATTTACAGAAAAAAATAACATGGACGGATGGATGCGAGCAGAGACGAACGTTGTTAAGTCTGCCATGTACAGGTTAGTATTTAGTATATAGCAAAAGCGCCCCGGTGTCAAACATTCTTGAAAACGGAAATGGTCCCAACTCGACTACTAACCGGTATCGTCAGCTTGCAAAACACCAGGAGCAAGGCATAATGGGGACATTCTGGCAAGATGAACAGATAGCTACGCCCATAGATATGGGCTTTCAACCTGATTTCGAGGTAATAAAATGACGAAGAAACGTACAACGGTACCTTTGATTCGCTCGGTGTTGATCCTCAACCGCGACCGCAAGCGGGTCAAAAGCCGCACCGGGGTAAATCTGGTTTTGCGAATCGTGGGATTGTTGGTTCTGATTTCAATGCTGGCGACCGGTCTGGTCATCGGGATGGGCGTGGGCAGCGCTGCTGCCGCCTACAACATGATTACCGCTAACCTGCCCACCCCAGATGAGGTCGCCGAAGCCAGCATCGAAACATTCGAGACAACGAAGATTTACGATCGCACGGGCAAACACTTGCTCTACGAGGTTATCGACCCTAACGCGGGTGACCGCAACTGGGTGTCGCTTTCGTCCATGCCAGAGTACGTCGTATGCGGCACAGTAGCTGCAGAGGACAACACGTTCTGGACCAATCCAGGCTTCAATTTCCGCGGTCTGGGGCGCGCCTTTGTCGCCAACTTACAGGGAGAAGATATCCAGGGTGGATCGTCCATCACCCAACAGGTCGTCAAGAACTCAGTCATTCCGATTGAGGAGCGCTTCGAGGTAAAGTACTCGCGCAAGATCAAGGAAGTGCTCATCGCTATGGAATTGACGCGCCTGTACAGTAAGGAAGAAATTCTGGAATGGTACATCAACACCAACTTGTACGCGAACCTCGCTTATGGGATCGACGCAGCGGCGCGCGTTTACTTCGACAAATCCGTTGGCGAGTTGACGCTCTCCGAGGCGGCAACGCTTATTGCCATTCCACAATACCCACTGCTCAATCCCTTCGACGCTCCGGAGGACGCCCTCAAGCGTAAGACCATTATCCTGCAACGTATGGTCGAAGAAGGCTGCATCACCAGCGCCCAAGCCAAAATCGCCGAAGCCGAGCCGTGGAAACTGGCACAATCCAATGAACGGTTCGACATCCAGGCTCCCCATTTCTCGATGTACGTGCGCCGCCAGTTGGAGAATATGTTTCCCCCCGAACTGGTCGCCGGTGGCGGTCTGCGAGTGTACACCACCCTCGATTTAGATTTGAACAATCAAGCGCAATGTACGGTGCAGGCGTACCTGCGCATCCTTTCCGGTGAGGATCCGGCAATCGTCATTCCAGAAGCCGTGGCTGATGGGTGCGCCGCAGCGCAGTACATCCCTGATGTGGCGGCGAACCGCATCGGCAACGACTACAACATCAAGAACTCCGCCGTCGTCGCCATCCGCCCGACAACCGGCGAAATCCTGGCGATGGTGGGGAGCGCCGATTATTGGAACGACGAGATTGACGGCAAGTTCAACGTCGCCGCCGACGGTTTGCGGCAGCCCGGTTCGTCGTTCAAGCCCTTCACCTACGTCACCTTCCTGGCGCAAGGGCACAATCCGGCCTACATGTTCCTGGACGTACGGCAGGCCTTCGATCAGGGCGCCGGGATGGCCCCTTACGTCCCGGAGAACTACAGCCGCAACTACAGCGGCCCGGTCAGCCTGCGCGACGCGCTGGCGCGCTCACTCAACATCCCTGCCGTCGAAGCCATGTCCATCGCCGGTATCGACAACGTGCTGCGGACTGCGCACCAGATGGGGATTAGCACTCTGGACAAAGGATTGCAGCATTACGGGCTGAGCCTCACCCTGGGAGGCGGTGAGGTCAAGTTGATTGATATGGTGTATGCCTTTACCGTTTTTGCTAACAACGGTGTGATGTACGGACAACCGGTGTCCGAAAAGGAGCTTCGCCCGAATTTCCGTGAACTCAACCCCGTCGCCATTCTGCGCGTCGAGGATCGCAATGGCAACATCCTTTACCAGTATGAGCAACCGGATTCTCGTCAAGTTTTGGAGCCACGGCTTGCCTATTTGATCACCGATATCATCTCCGACCGGCGCGCGCGCATCCCCGGCTTTGGCACACCCAACGCACTGGAACTCGCCGACGGTCGCCCAGCAGCCGGAAAAACGGGCACGACCAACAACTTCACCGATAACTGGACCGTTGGCTACACTCCTCAACTCACAGTCGGCGTCTGGCAGGGGAACAAAGACGCGGATGATTTTATGATCAACACGCCTGGCGCGCGCGGCGCGGCCTACATCTGGCACGCGGTGATGGAATACGCACTCCAGGACGAGCCGGTTGTCTCCTTTACGCGACCCGAGGGATTGGTCGAAGTCGGCGTCTGCGCGGTTTCCGGGATGAAGCCCAACGGCCACTGCCCCACCCGCACCGAGTTGATGATTCCCGGCACCGAGCCGACCGAAACGGACAACATTCACCAGGTCTTCCTGGTCAATCGCGAAACGGGGAAACTTGCCACCATCTACACGCCACCGGAATTGGTGGAGGAGCGGGTCTATATGGTTTTGCCTCCGGAGACTCAGGATTGGATCAACAGCCTGCCGGAAGAGCGCAAAGTCGACATCCCGCCGACGGAGTATGACACAATCTACGGTCCCAACCAGGCGCAAGCGGAGGTTGCTGTCATCTCGCCTACGGCTTACTCATACGTGAGCGGGGTGTTTCCTATCATCGGCAATGCACGTGGTGGGGAGTTCGCCTTCTATCGTCTGGTGTATGGTAAAGGGCTGAATCCCACCGAGTGGATGCAAATCGGCCCGGATCACGGCAACCAGGTGGACAACAATGTGCTGGAATTCTTCGACACCACGGGGCTTGAGGACGGGCTATACACCCTCCAACTCCAGGCGGTCGGGCACGACCAGGGCGTGCGCCAGGCGACGTTGCAATTCACCATCGACAACACGCCGCCTAAGGTGGACCTCACTTATCCGATCGACGGTGCGACGTTCACGTATGGCGTGGATGAGTGGATCAATATCAACGCCGAAGTCAATGACCAATACGCGATAGCGCGCGTGGAGTTCTTCAAGGGCAACGAGGAAACGCCCTTCAAAGTTCGCAATATCGCCCCCTTCAATGTGAACTGGACACTGGGCGGGCCGGGTGAATACAGCTTCCACGTCGTCGTTTACGACGCCGCCGGGAACAAGACAGAGACAGAGCCGGTGAAAATCCGCGTCGTAGCGCGCGAGTAGCCCTGAGGGGTATGAACCTTCCTGGGAGCTAACAATCTTACGGGAAGATCGCAGAACACATAACAAAAGGGTGCCGTCCGGCACCCTTTTGTGTCTCTATTCTTCACTGCTGCGAATCATGAATGTCATTAGTTACGCAGTTGGCTCAGGTGGGACGCACTTCAGGCCCATAATGACGTAGAGTATGTGCAAATCCGAGCGTTGTATAGCGTTCTCAAGTGCGTCCCACCTTGACGCGTAACTACTAAAGTAGCGCGGGCGAGACGCCCGCGCTACATATTCTTCTTCGTTAGTAATGAACTACCCCTTGCGCTGACGATTCATCACAGCTTTCTGCACTTCAGCCGCAATCGAAGGCAACAAGATGAGCGGAATCATCGGAATCCATTCTTCTAGTTGGATAGGCGTGGTATTGAAAATTTCTCCAATCGCCGGGAAGGGCAGGTAGACCACCGCGAGCAGCAGTACCAGCGAGAAACCGACCGCATACTGCATATACTTGTTGGAGAACACGCCCAGCTTGAACAGCGGGTAACGCTCTGAGCGCGAGGTATAGGCCCGGAACAGTTCGGAAGCGACCAGTGTCACAAACGCCATTGTTTCCGAGGTCAGTAGCACAAAGTTGTCGAAAGCAGCCGTCCCCGCCACAAAACCACTTTCGAGTGCGTGTTTTGGCCCGTATACTTTCCACCCCAAGAGATAGGCAACCAAAACAACCGCCGTAATCGCCACCGTCTGCACGGCGACGCCGGCCCACATTTCGCGATTGATAACCGGCTCTTCTGGCGGGCGCGGTGGGCGCGACATAATGTCGGGGTCGCCCTTTTCCAGACCGAGCGCCAGCGCGGGGGCGCCATCGCTCAACAGGTTAAGCCACAGCAGTTGGATCGCGGTGAGGGGCGGCGACCAGCCCAGGGCGGTGGAGATGAAGAGGATGGCAATTTCGGCCACGTTACAGGAGAGCAGGAAGAAGACGAATTTGCGGATGTTGGAGTAGATGATGCGGCCTTGTTCGATGGCGCTGACGATGGAGACGTAGTTATCGTCGGTGAGCACCATATCGGCCGTTTGCTTGGTGACGTCGGTGCCGGTGATGCCCATAGCAATACCGATGTCGGCCTGCTTGAGCGCCGGCGCGTCGTTGACGCCGTCACCCGTCATCGCCACGATGTTGTTGCGCTTACGCAGCGCCGCGACGATGCGCATCTTGTGATTCGGGGAGACGCGCGCGAAGACGTCGACGTTGTCGATGCGATCGGCCAATTGGTCGTCGCTCATCGCTTCCAGTTCCGCGCCGGAGACGATCAGCCGGCCCTCGCGCAGGATGCCGATTTCCGAGGCAATCGCCGCCGCCGTCGCCGGGTAGTCGCCGGTCACCATGATCGTGCGCAGGCCGGCGCCTTGCGCCTTCTGCACCGCCGGGAGCACCTCGGGGCGCGCCGGGTCGATCATGCCTTGCAAGCCGATGAAGGTCAAATCACGCTCAACCTCTTTGTGCTGGAGTTCACCGGTCACTCCGGTCAACGGACGGTAAGCCACGGCGAGCACGCGCAAAGCCTGCGTCGCCTGCGCTGCGTTGGCATCCAGCACTTCCTGCCGCTTGGCATCGGTTAAGGGGACAGGGCCAGCGGCGGTCAGGATATGCGTGCAGCACTCCAGCACCAGGTCCGGCGCGCCTTTGGTAATCGCCACGTAGTTGTCTTTGCCGCCGCCAGGCAACGGGCTGATGTTCTCCTTGCCTGCCGGTTCGAGGTCGTGGATGGTCGTCATCCGCTTGCGGTCGGAGTCGAAGGGGATTTCGTTCACGCGCGGGAAAACAGCTTCCAGCTTTTCACGCCAGAAGCCGGCCTTCGCCCCGGAGACCACCATCGCCCCCTCGGTGGGATCGCCGATCATCCGGTACTGTGTATCCGTGTGCGGTTCGAGAATGGCATCGTTGCACAACACGCCGCCCCACAGATTCGCTTGCAGGACAGGATAGTCCTCGATGTGCGAAACTTCAGCGCCCTCGAGCACAAAATTGCCCTCCGGGTTGTAACCGCGCCCTGTCACCTCATAAGTGCGCCCATCGGCCCAGATACGGGTCGCCGTCATCTGGTTTTGCGTCAGCGTGCCGGTCTTATCGGAGCAGATCACCGTCGCTGCGCCGAGCGTCTCCACGGCGGGCAGGCGGCGGATCAGCGCGTGGCGCTTGACCATTTCCTGCATCCCCAACGCCAGACAGATGGTCACGACGGCAGGCAAGCCTTCAGGAACCGCTGCAATCGCCAAACTCACGGCGAGCATAAAGAATTCCTTGCTATGGTCAATCCAGTTTTGCAAATCCCAGCCCACAGTCTGCCCCAAGACGAGCGGGCGCAGAAGGCCGACGAGGAAAACGACGCCACAGACGGCGAGACTGGCGATGCCGAGCGTTTTGCCCACTTCATCCAGTTTGCGCTGCAAGGGGGTATCTTCGTCCTCCACCGACTGAATCATTTCGGCAATGTGACCAATCGTGGTCTGCATGCCGGTGGTGGTGACGACGCCCATCCCACGCCCATACGTGATCGTCGTGCTCATAAAGGCCATATTGTGCTGGTCGCCCAGGCCGGCATCGGCAGGCATCACGTGATCGGCATTCTTGTTGACCGGCACCGATTCTCCGGTGAGCGACGCTTCCTCGGCCTTCAGATTTATGCTTTGCACCAGGCGCAAATCCGCCGGAACGATAGTACCCGCTTCCAGCAGCACGATGTCGCCGGGCACCAGTTCCCGCGAGGGCACCATCACGCGCGTGCCATCGCGGATAACGTGCGCCTCTGGTGCAGCCATCTTCTTCAACGCGGCGAGGGCTTGTTCAGCCTTGCTATCCTGAATAATGCTGATAGCCGTATTGAGGATGACGATGGCAACAATGGCGGCCGATTCGATCCAGTCTCCAAGCAAGAATGAAATCACGGCTGCGACGATGAGGATCATCACGATAAACTCGGTGAGACTTTCCCACAGACGCTCGAAGAACGTTGGCGGCTTCTTCTCTTCCAACTCGTTGTACCCGTAGGTTCCCAACCGCTTCTTGGCCTCAGCGGTCGTCAACCCGTTGCGGGTATCAACGCTCAGTTTTTCGGCTGCCGCCTCAACGCTTAGGGCATGCCACTTTTCTTCAACTGCGCTCATGCAACTTCCTCCATAATCAATGATATAAACTGTAAAACTGAATGTACCCTTGACATACAAAGCAACATCATAACACACTCTTGCGAATGGGCAAGAAAAACGCGCCAGACTACAAAAGTCTCACCAGGCGCTTGGTCAAGAATATATCTGCGCTCAACAATAGACTTGCAGAACAAGTACATGCGTAGACTTTTGTAGTCTTTGTTACTACGCCGAGAACCTGTACAGCGTCGTCGTGTGGTATGTTTGCCCAGGTTCGAGTGTGGTAGAAGGGAACTCGGGCTTGTTGGGTGAATCGGGATAGTGCTGCGTTTCCAGGCACAGACCGCCGCGCCGCACGTAAACGCGCCCGCCCTTCCCAAGCAAGGTTGGTGGCATCATGTTACCGGCATAGAACTGGATCGCCGGCTCGGTGGTGTGAACTTCCATGACCCGCCCCGAGGTTGGCTCGGACACGCGCGCCGCCAATCGCAGTTCGCCCGGCTCACCGTTGACGATCCAGTTGTGATCGTAGCCGCCGCCGAATTCGAGCTGCGCATCGTCCGCATTGATGCGCGCGCCGATGGGCGTCGGCGTGCGGAAATCCAACGGCGTCCCGGCGACGGGACGCAGCTCACCGGTAGGGATCAGCGTTCCATCAACTGGCGTGAATGTGTCGGCGTTGATGAGCATCTCGTGATCGAGGATCGTCTCAGCAGTCCCGGCCGAGAGGTTGAAGTAAGAGTGATTGGTGAGATTGACCACCGTGGTCTTGTCCGTGGTCGCCGTGTAGTCGATCCTCAGCGCATTGTCGTCGCTCAAAGTGTAAGCCACCGTGACCGAGAGCGTGCCGGGATAGCCTTCCTCGCCATCGGGGCTGACGTAGGCCAGGACCAAAGCGGGGCCTTCGGCGGTTTCCAGCGCGCGCGGCGTCCAGACTTGTTTGTCGAAACCCTTGATCCCGCCATGCAGGTGATTCTGACCGTCGTTCTGCGCCAGCGCGTAGTCCACGCCTTCCAGCGTGAATCTGCCGTTGGCGATGCGGTTGCCAAAACGCCCCACGAGACAGCCGAAGTACGGGCTGTGTTCGAGGTATTCTTGCAACGTATCGAAGCCAAGCACCACGTCCGCAAAAGTTCCTTCACGGTCCGGCGCGGTTAACGAAACGACGATCCCGCCATAATTGGTGATCGTCGCCCGCATGCCCTGCGTATTGACCAGCGTGTACAAAACAATGTCTGTTCCGTCAGCCAGCGTGCCAAATGATCGCTTTTTGATCTTCATGCCCTTTCCTCCTCATAAAAATAACCACGAATCCACAGCAATATCTTCTCAAAAATATGAGGATGGAGGTTTGGGGGAAGGGTACCCTTCCCCCAAACCTCCATTTCTTTTCATGCGAATCCGTGAAGATTAGTGAACACAAACAACTATCCTGGATACGACGTCCGGCAAAACGATTGTTTCGGGCGACCGGTCGCCACAATAGAGCAAATGTGCAGGACAGCGACAATCGGAGGCGCCACAACGAGGAACCATCACGCGCGCCTGCTTGGATTCCAACAAATGTGCAGCCCAGGCACACTCGCCATGGTCGTAAGGTGCTAACCACACGACAACCGGCTTAGCCCACGCGCGCACGTAGTCAATGTGCCAGCGTCTCACAGTGCCGCCGCGTAGATGACGGCGCACCCGCGCCGCCAGACCACCCGGTCCCCACGCACTGCCGACGTAGCAATACAATCCAGCCGGTAACGTCCATTCCCCTAACGCGCCGATCGTACATTGCGTCGCATTGGGGAGACGTAGTCCTAGTGCATACGTGCCGGGCGCTGTCGTTAGTAACGCATCTGGGACTTCCAGAGTGCGCCGCCTAACCAGTTGAGGAGCACGCCGAGAGCCAGGGCGAACACGCCCACAATGTCCATCAAGTGAAAGGTGTGCTCGCTGTTCAGTTGCCAGACGTAGAGACCCTCGTAGCCCTCGGGGAGCGCCAGGGCCATCAATCCTGCCAGAATGAAGAGAACGCCCGCAGCACTCAGCGCAATGACCAACCAGTTCTGTTTGCGGACGGACATCACGACTCCTCAGGAGGCGGAACCGGCAAATCTGCGACCGGTGTGCGCATCCACTTTTCGCCCACCTCAATCAGCATGACGGGGATGTCATCCCGGATGGGGTATTTGCGATCACAGTCCTGGCAAACGAGCCAGCTATCTTCGCGCAGCAGCGCCAAAAGGCCGGGATCGTCTTTGTCCTGACGTCGCGTCTCGCCACTCACGCAATACGGACAGCGCAAAATGCTCAGCAACTCAGCATCTATCATCGTTCCTCCTGAATCAACGATTTGAAAATCATTGACCGAGAGTATACCATGCTTTACAGACTGTAAAAGTCTCTCAGCCGCCCCAGGGTCTTATCATTCTCCGGTTAACACGCTCAAGGCCCCGTCCTCGGGGCGGTTTTGGCGCTCATTCTCGCTCACTGCCCCCGGGGACGGGGGCAGTGAGCGAAAATGATAAAGCCCTGCCCCACTCGGGACAACTACGGATAACGGTAGATCACGGCGCGCGTCCAACACGCCCAGTCCTGATCGGCGTTCTCACCGGCCGTTACCCGCAAAATGATGTCGGCCCCCTGGCCGGCATAAGGTGTGAGATCCACGCTGATCGTCTTTAGGCCATCGCCGTAGGTATCTGTCACCTGCGCGATGGTGACGCTGCCGCTGGACGAAGCTCGCAATACAACCTCGAAGGTCACGTTGCCGGCAGCGGCGCCCTCCAACAGCCCCACCGTCGCGTGAAAACGGTCACCCGTCTGCACGACGTAATGCACATTGTTGTAAAGGTCGATATACGTACCGGCAATCCACCCATCGGCGACCCACTTGGGATGTGTCTGCAAGCATTGTCCCTGAATTGCGCTGCCGGTTTCGAGATTCCCCGTAGCCCAGCGCGCAAAGCCCTGCGTATCGCCTGTCCCGCCGTTCCACGTGAGATTGGTCGTAGGATCGCCGGATTTCCAAAAAGCGAGGGGAGCCTTCTCCACAAAATCGTAGACGACCTGCGGGTTGACGACGGCAATCGTGTTTTCGAGAATGTTGTTGGTCTCGTCGCTCTCGACGACGGTGTTTTGTGTATCAGCGTGTGCTTTCGTCACAATACTGCCGTAGGCACTGGAGTACCTGAAATTGTCACAGGCCAGGGTGGCTGTCGAACCGGCCGTTAGCGCAGCGACAGTCCATTCGCAAGATACCGCCGTGAAGTTCTTGCCACCCCACCAACGCACCACGAAACTGCCGCTATCGGCCACACCTTGATTGCGCACACGCACCGTTACCTTGAGCGGCAAGTGAGCCACCGGCGACGACGGCTCGAACGTGATCGACTCGACGTAGAGGTCCACGCCGGACACGCCGCAGGCGACATTGACCGTCACACTCACCCGTCCGATCTCGGCGCCTCCCTGCCCAATCGCAATCAAGGTGACGACAGAACTGCCTGCCGGAGGGTCTTCCCACACATAAGTTGTGGCGTCAGCGGGGAGATTCACCAACAGACTCGGGCCTTCAAGACGGTACGCGGTCTGGCCTGTCGCGGCTGTCCATGTAAAAGTGACACTCTCACAGTCCGTCGCCACTGCACCGGTAAGATTGCTTGGCGCGGACGGCGCAACCGTAGGCGTGGGCGTCGCCGGGCCTTCGACGACGATCTGCACGTAGAACGTACCGCCGTAGGCCTCGCCCGACGGGTCCTGCAACTGCCAATTGCTGCGATATGTGCCCGGAACAGCCGGTGCCGTCATCGACACGCTGATGTCCACCTGCGCATCGGGGGCAGTGGTTGGCACAGCAACAGAGGCCGGCGCGCCGAACGTCTCCCCTGAAATGTAGACAAACTTCGTCCCTTCACCCCACGTACACGTGCCGCTGTTGCGAATCCGCCACGTTTTGACGAATGCCTGACCTTCCTCCAGCTTAGTGTTATCCGCGATGGTCACATCGGCGACGTAGGCCGCGCGCAGCATACAACCGTCATCACCCTCAACGTCCGGCGCTTCGCTGGTGGGTGATGGTGTCGGTAGGCCAGCCAGCGGCGCCGTCGTCATCGTCGCCGTCACCACCGGCGCGCCGGGCGTCTCACCCACTTCGACCTCCGACTCTGGCGTAGCCCTACTGCCGGGCATATTGCAAGCTAAAGCAAACAACATCAGGAGCACAATCACCAGCCACACAGCACGACGTTCCTTCATACTTCTACCCTCCTGTACGAGTCAGCGAATGGGTAAATGGCTGAATCAGCGAATAAGCGAATGAGCAAATCTGTGAATTACTAATGGCAAACGATGAATGGCGAACGACAGATTGGATGTCACGCCTCTTGCATCCTGCATCCTGCATCTTGCCCCCTGCTCTCTATCTTACCCAAAAACACAAGCCAGACGACTCGGTTCTAGCTTGTGTTGGCGAGTTTGGCAGTGTGTTGGTCAGCGCTTTCAGACTCACCAGCGGGCAAGTTCGCCCTGCCCCGTCGCTGCTGGGTGTCCAGACAGCAACGGTGGTTCTGTGGGCGCTCAAACGCCCAAAGCATCCAGGTAACTGACTTGTCCGGGCGGCACTCCGGCGACTTGGAGGGCACTTTGCCCGGGATGACGATACTGCCGTTTACGTTCTGCTCTCCATTGAGCGGGCTCGAAGTTGTGATAGACTGCCCAGAGTAACGCCGCCCGTTCCAAACGCTGCTCTGAGCGATGATTGCGGCCGCGGCTCAAACGCAAGCGAAAGTCGCGCCAGTACCATTCCGGGGAGACCCGTTGCAGCCCGCGACAGTAGTCCATCTGGTACACGAGCAAGCGATC
>OMKS01003527.1_pt1 | contig 12369 bp, 9 predicted proteins | sample 1674721 | NCBI WGS metagenome assembly OMKS01 (sample SAMN06264996, study PRJEB25208) | sediment metagenome | isolation source: hot spring sediment | place: USA: California | collected 2014-09-02 | reverse complement strand
AAATTCACTAAGGTAAGGTCGCTTCCTTCCTGGTTTCCAACCGAAAATTACATGGTGGAGCAGTATGAAGCTACATCCAAAGACGGTACACGGATTCCTTATTTTGTGGTACATTCAAAAAACATGGAGTTTAACGGGCAGAACCCGGTTTTGCTTTATGCCTATGGTGGTTTTGAAATCCCTCAGCTGCCCCGCTATTCGGCAGCAACCGGTACAGGCTGGCTCGAGCAGGGTGGGGTTTATGTGCTGGCTAACCTGCGGGGTGGCGGCGAGTTTGGTCCCGGCTGGCACCAGGCCGGACTGAAAGAAAACCGCCAGCGGGTATTCGACGATTTTCATGCCGTGGCCGAAGACCTGATAGCCAAAAAGATTACCTCGCCCAAAAAACTGGGCATTTACGGCGGCAGTAACGGTGGTTTGCTGGTGGGCGTTGGTTTTACCCAGCGACCCGATTTGTATGGCGCCGTGGTTTGTGCAGTGCCGTTGCTCGACATGCAGCGCTACAATAAACTGCTGGCGGGCGCTAGCTGGATGGCCGAGTACGGAAATCCAGACATTCCTGAAGACTGGGAATACATCAGCAAATATTCGCCTTACCACAACCTGAAAGAGGGAATGGACTATCCCGAAGTGTTTTTTACCACGTCAACCCGTGACGACCGGGTACATCCCGGTCATGCCCGGAAAATGGTAGCAAAAATGAACGACATGGGGTACAAAATATACTACTTCGAAAACATCGAAGGAGGTCATGCCGGCGCTTCGACCAACGAGCAGCGCGCAAAAATGAATGCACAGATTTATACTTATCTGCAGATGAAGTTGATGAACGAATAGGCAAAGTCAGGTTTTTTGAAGTAAAAATATCAGCATTTTGAACAGTGCAAATCAGCATTTTGTTTTTCGCAGGTATTTTCATTTCAGCTATGTTTGCATCATACAAACCTTTAGATAGAAAACCAGTTAGACGCTTTTGAAGGTTATTGAGTAATCCCGGTATGACGCGCCGGGATTACTTCTTTTTTAGGCCCTTATGAAATCAGTTTCAATGCATCTTCCACATCTTCCACCGGCAACTGGCAGGTTCCTTCGTGGCAAACATATATCCATGTTTTTCCGGCAGCAAACCGGTCTTTCAACACGGGTACGTTGCTTTTTCCAGTGCTGAAGGCCCAAAGTACGTTGGGCCGAAAATCTGTCTGCATTTTCCTGATTTTCGTTTCGGCTTCGCTGCCACACACCACTACCTCGAAGGAAGGTTTTGCCATTTTCAGCATGGCATTGCCCCAGTTGGCATAAGCCTGCGGATATTTGGGAAACAGCGGGGTAATGTGCTGCAACATCTTCTTTGCCTGAGTCATGTACTGCGGATCTCCCAGTATAAGTGAAAGTTTGTGCAGGTTATTTGCCATAACCGAATTCGCAGCCGGTATTACATTATCTTCGTTTTGAAAATGGTTGGTTACTACCTGATCGGCATCCCGTTCCGAAAAATAGAAAAGCCCCGAATCCGGATCATAAAAACGGGTGTGAGAATAGTTGAGCAGCTGTGTGGCAGCATCGAGCCAGTCAACACCGCCCGTAACCTCAAACAGAGAAACAAACGCCTGAATAACCAGTGCATAATCTTCCAGAAAACCATTCACCCGGCTTTTTCCTTTTTTCCAGGTATGAAACAAACGGCCATCGGGTTTCATCATCTGTTTTTTGATGAACCTGCCATTTTCCAGAGCTGGTTTCAGAAACCGGTCGTCGTTGAAAGCCTTGAAAGCGTCTGTCAGTCCCTGAATTGCAAGCGCATTCCAGGAGGCCAGCGTTTTGTCGTCAAGCCCTGGGCGGTGTCTTTTATTCCGTTCTTTCAGCAAAAGTTTTTTCCAGTGGTGCACTTTCTTTTTCAGTTCCGAAAGTTCCAGGTTGTTTTCCCTGGTAAAATCTTCGTCAGACCCGTTACGTAGCAAAATATAGTTTCCTTTCTCCCAGAATCCCCTGGGGTTGACATTGAAATATTTAGAAAAAAGAGCGAAATCGTCTTTCAGAAGTTCTTCCAGCTCACCCTTTTTCCAAACGTAAAATTTCCCTTCTTCTCCTTCACTGTCGGCATCGAGCGCTGACCAGAAAGCACTGGAATCATCGGCTAATTCGCGCAGAATAAAATCAGCTGTTTCGTAAACCACCGTTTTAAATTCATCACTTTTAAACAGCTGGTAACCTTTTGAATATAGACTCAAAAGCTGTCCGTTGTCGTAAAGCATTTTCTCGAAATGCGGCACTTTCCATTTTTCATCCACCGAATAACGGGCAAAACCTCCGCCAATTTGGTCGTAAATTCCGCCCCGTGCCATTTTTTCGAAGGTGAGTTTTACAAAAGCAAGCACCTTCCTGTCATTTTTGCTGAAACCGTAGTGCATTAAAAAGTCGGTATTAACCGGCATTGGGAATTTGGGATAACCGTTCCGACCGCCGTTTTCGTTATCGAAATGGTCTTTCCATCCGTTCACCGCTCTTTCAATTAACGGAGCCGAAACAGCATATACATTTTCTACAGGAGCCAACAGCGAAACCCTGGTTATTCCCTGTTGGAGGCTTTCTGCATATTCGTTTGTTTTTGCCCTGTTTTCCCGCCTGAAGTTTGCCACAGCCAAAATGTTTTTCACCCAGGTTTCTTTGGGGAAATAAGTACCTCCCCAAACGGGCCGTCCATCGGGAAGGGCAATTACATTCAGCGGCCAGCCACCCTGTTGTCCCATCAGATGAACAGCCGACATGTAATAATGGTCCACATCGGGGCGTTCTTCGCGATCGACTTTAATGCACACGAAATGTTCGTTCATCACCCCGGCCACTTCTTCATCTTCAAAACTTTCGTGCTCCATAACATGGCACCAGTGGCAGGCTGCATAACCAATGCTAACCAGCAGCAGTTTGTCTTCCTGCTGCGCTTTTTTCAGCAACTGGTCATCCCAGGGATGCCAGTTTACCGGATTGTGCGCATGCTGCAGCAGGTATGGCGAAGAAGAGTGAATGAGCGCATTGGTATGTGATTTTTTCATTTTTATCCTGTTTTTTCGAACGGTGAATTCATTTACTACCTCAAACAAAACAGGTTAAATAAGGTTCTTTATTTCCATTGCCGTTTTCGCTGAATATTGTACCTTTCTGCCCTGAAAACAACATGTAAACGATGCAAAAAAACATTTTCAACATACCGGTTTTTATTCTGATTTTACTCATTGGGCTCGTGGTTTCCTGTTCCGAAGAGCCGGAGCCTGAGCTGCGTACCAGGGAAATGGAATGGGCTGAACTAGACTCCATTATCAGGAATCTGGAGGCTGACGGATTGGATGTGGATACTACCGACCGGCTGGTGTTTTATATTGTGAGAAAGCCGGGCGAAGGACCAACGCCTAAACAAGGCGATGTTTGTTCCGTTGAATACTGGGGGTATTTTAATAACCGGTTGTTCGACGACTCCAAAATTTTCAACAACAATTTGTGGGTATTCCCTTACCAATTTAAAAAAGAGGTACACGAGGTTTTGGGCCTGATTGATGTGATTGGATACATGAACCAGGGAGCCGAGGTCGATATGTACATTCCGTCGGACCTGGCTTATGGTTCAAAAGGCAAAGACAATATTCCGCCTTATACTACTCTGTTTTACAAAGCCAAAATGCATCATCTGGAACCACAGTAAATAAAAAGTTGCTGAATAACATCCGATAATTTACCTATTATACAACATATTTTTGATCGAACTAAAAAATTTGATTGTACCTTCGGGTAGATAAAACAAAAACAGCAGTAAATTCCAAAAAATGGAAAATTTTTTTAAAAGTTTCATGAAAAAAATCACGGGTTGTGACCTTGAAACCGGCGATTTTCCCGGGCCGGTTGTAACTATTTCCCGGCAATCGGGCTGTTCGGCTCAAAGAATAGCAATTAAGCTATCGAAAATTTTAACCGGCTACAGTTATATGGCCGATACCAAAACCGACGCCGAATGGAGATGGGTTGACAAAGTCATTTTCAAGGAGGTAGTGAACCACATGATTGAAGAGGTAAAAGCCGGTGATTTCAATGATACAGAGGAAGCGGTTAGAATGTTGGAACAGGTGGCGCAGGCATTTTCAGACGAAACCATTTACGACATTTCCGATGTTTTGCTGATTGAAACCTTTAAGGGGGTCATTTCCCGACTTGCTTGCCAGGGCAGGGTTATCATTGTAGGCCGTTCGGCGGGAGTGATTCTTAAAGAAGTTCCGAACAAACTGAATATCAGGCTTGAAGCACCAATGGACTGGCGCATTAACCGCATTATGCAGTTAAAAGATGTGAGCCAGGCAGAGGCAGTTAAATACGTAAAAGAAATGGATGACAAGCGCGATGCATTTATTGAAAAAATCATTGGCAGAAAAGCCAACAACGACGATTTCGATGTGATATTCAATTATTCATCCATGCAGGATGATGAAATCATAGATGCCACGGTGAATATTTTGAAGAACAAAAAGATTATTGCCCATTACGAAGATTTTTAATCTGATTGTTATACATTTGCAAATGATAATTACAAAATAACAAACTTATTCTCTCACCTTACAAAAGCTGTTCTGAAAACCAGGGCAGCTTTTTTTACAGCTTTTTAAACCAGGCATCGGCTTCCTTGAGTTCAGCGATTTCTGAAGTTTTCACTGCATAGTCAAACCCCGGTTGCAGACTGGCCGCTCCAATTTCGCCCGATTTGCTGATGGCAATGTATCCAATCTGATGTTCCTGGTAATCCGGTATTTTTTCAGTAATCCGATGAATGGCAGCATTGCATGCCTCTTTTGGCGACATGCCATTGCGCATAAATTCCACCACCAGAAACGAACCCAGTGTTTTCATTACCAGTTCGCCCGAGCCCGTAGCGGCAGCGCCGCCCACTTCGCCGTCAACAAAAAGTCCGGCGCCAATAATGGGAGAATCCCCAACCCGTCCGTGCAGTTTAAACGCCATGCCGCTGGTGGTGCATGCGCCGCACAGTCGTTCTTCCCTGTCGATGGCCAGCATACTGATGGTGTCGTGGTTTTCCTCCAACTGGTTTTCAATGTTGATTTTGGTGCTGAATTCCCGTTCTTCTTTTTTCCATTTTTTCCAGCGTTGGCGCATCTCCCTGGTCAGCAATTTTTCCTTTTTAAAACCATTTTCCCGGGCAAACTTTTGGGCGCCTTTTCCAACGAGCATCACATGCGGCGTTTTTTCCATTACCAAGCGGGCCACGCTTACGGGATGTTTAATGTATTGAAGAAATGCCACGCTTCCGGCATTACCTTTCTCGTCCATAATGCAGGCATCGAGGGTGACTTTTCCTTTGGCATCGGGAATGCCGCCATAACCTACTGTTATCACTTCCGGATCGGCCTCTGCTATCCGAACTCCTGCTTCAACAGCATCGAGCGCATAACCTCCTTTCGATAAAATCTCCCAGGCAGCCTCATTGGCGGGAAGTCCATGTTTCCAGGTGGATATTGCCACCGGATAATTAACGTCAACTGAAATTTCTCCAGCCAGGGTAAATTTCGATAAACTTAGCCCGGCCAAACCAAGCGAAGTTTTTGCAATAAACGAACGGCGAGTTTTTGAAGTCACTGTAATCAAGTTTTAATTAGCAAATACAAAGAAATAAATTATAACTATATTTCAATCGTGCGAAAAATCCTGCACGGTTTTGCGGTATTCGGAAAAGGCCTCTGCGCGGGAAATGAAGCCAAGGTATTTTCCTTTGTCAATTACGGCAAGGTTGTACCTGCCCGAGGTTTCAAATTTTTCCACAACCGTTTCCATAATGTCGTCAGGAGAAATGAAATATTCGGGCATATACATTAAATCTTTTACCTTGATTTTATCGTATAATTCACGCTCAAAAATAAGTGTCCGCACATCGGCCAGTTTTACCATCCCCAGTAGAACTCCTTTTGCATCTACCACAGGGTAAAGGTTGCGGTGCGATTGCGAAATGGCTTTTACCAAATCGCGCAACCGGGCATCGGGCGAAAGCACTTCAAAATCGGTTTCAATCAGGTTTCGTACATTCATCATCCGCAGCGCGGTTTTGTCTTTGTGGTGGGTAAGCAGGTCGCCAGTCTGCGCCAACCGCTTGGTGTAAACAGAATAGGGCTCGAAACCCATGATGGTTACATAGGCCACGGTTGAAGTGATGATGAGCGGAATAATCAGTTCGTAACCTCTTGTAATTTCAGCTGTTAAAAAAATGGCCGTAAGCGGGGCATGCATCACAGCTGCCATCATACCAGCCATGCCGGCAAGAGCAAAGTTATCGCCGGGAAGTTCAATTTTGCCGAAACTGTTAATCAGTAACGAAAAGAAATACCCGGCCATGGCGCCCATAAACAGGGTAGGGGCAAAGATTCCCCCGATTCCGCCAGAGCCGGTGGTTGCAACCATGGCAATGACCTTGAAAATCAGGATTCCGGCCAAAAACAACAAAATCAGGTAATTGTTATCCCTCCACTGGAAAAACCAGGAATTATTCATTAATTCGTGGCCCCTGTCGTTAAAAATCAGGGCTATTTCGCGATAACCTTCTCCCCAAAGGGGAGGAAAAAGGAAAACCAGCACTCCCATCACCAGGCCTCCTGCCAGAAGGCGCGTTCCCCAAAATTTGATTTTTTTAAATTTCATTTCCAGAAACATGGTCATGCGTGTAAAATAGATGGCCAGTAATCCGGTGAAAATTCCCAGTAAAATGTAAAACCAGATGGAATTGCTTGAAAATGGCTGAACGTGTGAAAAGTGAAGCAACACATCTTCGCCCATGAAAAACCATGAAAGTGTGGCGGCGGTTACCGCTGATATAAGCAGCGGAATGAGGAATGCCATGGTTAAATCCAGCATCAGTACCTCAAGCGTGAACACAATTCCGGCAATGGGAGCATTGAAAATTCCGGCAATGGCACCTGCGGCTCCACAGCCAATCATCAGGGTTACGTATTTATAGTTAAGCCTGAACAGCCTGGCCAGGTTTGAACCAATGGAAGCACCGGTGAGCACAATGGGAGCTTCGGCCCCAACCGACCCGCCAAAACCAATGGTGAGCGAACTGGCTAACATCGATGACCAGGTATTGTGCGATTTCAGGCGGCTGCTTTGGCGCGAAATGGAATACAATATTTTTGACACTCCATGCCCGATGTTGTCTTTAATCACAAATTTGACGAAAAGAACGGTGAGGAAAATACCAATCAACGGATATACCAGGTACATGTAACTGATACTACCTGCTTCGAACCAACTGGTTAGCTTGCCGGCAACAAAATGGATCAGGTTTTTTAGAATTAATGCTGCAACTCCGCTTACGATCCCCACCAGAAAACTCAGCAAATAAAGAAACTGGCGTTCGGGAAACCGGGCAATCCTCCATAAAATGAGCTTATGCAGCCACAAGCGGGAATACCTTTGCCATAGTGTAATTATCCGTCGGAACATACCAGTATTTTTTCAGGGAGCAAAGGTAACAAATCAACGGTTTTTGAGCCCTTCAAAAACACCTTTTCAACCTGCATTATTTCTCCGGCAATTTATCCCACCAGGTTTTCTTCAGAATGAATGCACAAATTACGGTAATAATGATGGTAATCCATATTGGCATTGCCTGTTTTAGCACAATGTAGATTGGTAAGGCAACCAGTGCCGTTTGCGCTATGGTGCCTATTACTACATTAAACATGTCGCGCTTAAAGTTTTTATTGGGTTCGAATGTTGGGTCTTCTGCCATCACTTTTTTCTTAATCGGCCCCCAGAAGCCCCAGGGGCGAACATTCCGGTAAAATTCCTTCAACGTTTTTTCTTCAGTAGGAGGTGTCAGGAACGTACCGAGCAACGCACCGGCTGTGGAAATAATGAGCAACCAGGGGAAATAATAGAGGTCGAGGGTTTCTGAAAATACGTAAGGAAAAATAAGTGCAGGAATTAAACCGGCCACCATTCCCCAGAAATAGCCGTAACCGTTGAACCGCCACCAGTACCATTTGAGTACATTGGAAACCACATAACTTCCGTAAAGGGCCGATACAATCCATTGCAACATACTGTTTACATCCTGAGCAAACACCCCGAAAATAATACTCACAATTACTACAACTACCCCTGTAATGTAGTTCATGTTGCGGGTTTCAATGTTGGACGCATCGGGTTTGATGTACCTCAGGTAAATGTCGTTAACCAGATAAGCCTGTGCTGCATTTAATGTTCCGGCAAAGGTAGAGTTAAATGCTGCCAGTAAACCGGCCAAAAGCAGTCCCATGAAACCAATGGGAACAAATTCGGAAATGGCCGAAGGGAGAATCTGCTCAAAATCGATTTGCCCGGCTACCATCAGGTTTAGCCGGTCGTAGTATAAAATACCGAGGATGGCAAAACCGGCAATCATAAAATACCGGATGGGCATGAGCACAACCGACACAAATCCGCTCATTTTGGCTGCTTCTTTTGGCGATTTGGTCGAAAGAATTTTCTGCATATCGTAAGTGGGCGCAGGCCCGGCCAGCGAAACCAGGATTCCCTTAAACACCATCATCATAAAAAAGATGGTAAACAAAGAGTAGCCGTCGCTGGCAATTTTGGTATTCACTTCATCAATAATTCCGCGCCAGTCGAGATCGTCCAGGTTCCAGCCGAAAAAGGGAGAATGCCAGCCTTCCGGCACATCCAGTGTTTCCACGGCCATTGCTTTCATGGCCAGAATTCCAATCAGCAGAGCCGAAATGGTCATTATTACATACTGCAGCACATCGGCCCACACAATGCTCGACATTCCGCCCAGTACCGCATAAAAAACGGCAAACAGGGTAAATGCAATGCCGTAAATGTGCGGAACATACTCCAGCGGAACTTCAAATGGAATGTAGGGCGCCACCACATCCCACGGGATAAAAATCATAACAAATTTTCCCAAACCGATAAAACCATAAGCAAGGTACCCAAGGCACATGATAAGTGCAAAAACCACAACCACACCATGCGACAGGTTACTGTCGCGGCTGCGCCCGAATCGGGTGTTGATCCACTCGGCGCCTGTGGTTACTCCCGACCTGCGTAGCCAGATGCTCAGGAATACCATCAGGAAAATTTGGTTGAACACCGGCCACAGCCAGGGAATCCAGATGCTTTTCAGCCCGTAAACAAAAAGCAGTGTAACCAGCCACATGGTGCCCGAAATATCGAACATGCCCGAAGCATTGGAAAGCCCCAGCATGTACCAGGGCAACTTGTTTCCGCCCAGCATGTAGTTGGCTTTGCTCTTTTGAGCTACCTTTTTTAAAATTAAACCGATAAAAACAGTTGCAAGGAGGTAAACAAAAATAATGGCGATGTCGATGATGGTTAATTTCATTTCTCAATCGATTAGTTTTCGGTATTATTTGAATTTCTTTTTGTTCAGTAATTGGAAACAAATGTTAGTGTTAAAATCACAATATTACAACAAAATTTGAGTTCACAATTCAATCTTTTCAAAAAAAGTGTAAATATTTCGCACGATTGTTATTGTGATAATCACAGTCAATTTATATCTTGCAGGCCTTTAAAACCGAAAAACAATAAATTGACTTAAATATAATTTTGAAAACTAAAGAAATGAAATCAGCTACATCAACACCAAGGGTACCTTTTCTGGAAAAAGTTGGTTACAGTTTGGGGGATTTGGCTTCCAACCTGTATTTTCAAATATTTGTGGTATTTATCCCCATATTTTATACCGATGTTTTTGGATTACCGGCAGCGGCCATGGGTACCATGATGCTCCTCACTCGTATCTGGGATGCGGTGAGTGACCCGATAATGGGTTTAATTGCAGACCGGACTCATTCGCGTTGGGGAAAATTCAGACCATTGATTATGTCGATGGGATTACCACTGGCTATTATTGGGGTATTAACTTTTACTTCGCCCGACCTTGAAGGCTCGGCCAAACTTGTTTATGCCTATGTAACCTACATTCTGCTGGTTATGGCTTATACGGCGGTTAATGTGCCTTATGCCGCTTTAATGGGGGTAATGACGCCCAATTCGCAGGAGCGTACCGAAATATCCTCAATCAGGTTTGTTTCTGCATTTATCGGCCAGCTCATCGTTGGCTCTGCAACGCTCACGCTTGTTGTTTTTCTGGGAAAAGGAAACGAACAGTTGGGATGGCAAATGACGTTGGTTGTGTATGGTGTACTGGCCTTTTTATTGCTGGCCATAACAGCCATTACCACACGCGAGAGAATAACTCCGACGAAAGGGCAAAAAAGCACTGTAGTGGCCGATTTAAAAGAGTTGTTTAAAAACAAACCCTGGGTATTGATTGCGCTGGCCACCATATTTCAGTTAACCTACATTGTAATGCGGGGGTCTGCTTCTCCTTACTATTTCAGGTATTATGTGCTCGATCAAAGCATGAACCTCTTTGGGCAAAACATCAATCTGACTTACGAAGTGTTCACCTCGGCCTTTGTGTCGTCGGGTAGTGTTGCCACCCTCATAGGAGCCATACTGACAGGATTTTTCACCAGAAAAATCGACAAAAAGAATGTATATTCAATCTGGCTGATACTCAGTGCCTTTTTCTCCTGTTTCTTCTTCTTTATTCAACCCCATAATGTACTGATGATGTTTGTTCTGAACGTGCTTGTTTCCTTCTTTTTTGGCTCGGTTTCAGTTATTCAGTGGGCTATTTATACCGATGCAGCCGATTTTGGCGAATGGAAATTCGGACACCGGGCTACCGGGCTGGTTATGGCGGCTTCGCTGTTTGCCCTGAAACTGGGATTAACTCTGGGAGGTGCATTTGTAGGATGGTTGCTTGAGTTGCATGATTTTGTTCCACGTGCTGTTCAATCAGAACATACCATATTGGGTATCAGGCTTCTGTTGAGTATTTATCCGGCTATTTTTGGTCTCATTGGCGGATTACTGATACTGTTCTATCCGCTTAAAGACAGTATGATGATACAAATTGAAAATGATTTGACTGCAAGAAGAAACAATTCAAAAGAATAAAATTATGAATGGAAAATTAAACAGAGGATTTATTTCGGGGGTAATGGCCTTATTTATTCTCATTTCAGGTTGCACGGCCCAACAGGCTGAAGCTGAAAAAACATTGAAAGAGGCTCTTGATGGCAAGTTTTATATTGGTACAGCGCTCAACGCATTTCAAATTAACGGGCAGGATGAAAATTCCATTGAACTGGTTAAAAAACATTTTAATTCCATTGTTGCTGAAAACTGCATGAAAAGCGGACAAATTCAGCCGGAGGAAGGAAAATTCAACTGGGAATTGCCCGACCGTTTTGTGGAATTCGGCGAAAAAAACAACATGCACATTGTGGGGCACACGCTCATCTGGCATTCACAGGCTCCCCGCTGGTTTTTTGTGGATGAAGAAGGAAACGAAGTAGGCCGCGAGGTGCTGATTGAACGCATGAAAAACCATATTTACGCCGTAGTGGGGCGTTACAAAGGTCGCGTGCATGGTTGGGATGTGCTGAACGAAGCCATTGTTGAAGATGGTTCCTACCGCAAAAGCAAGTTTTATGAAATTATCGGCGAAGAGTTTGTTGAACTGGCATTTCAGTTTGCCGCCGAAGCCGATCCCGATGCCGAATTGTATTACAACGACTACGGAATGGCAAACCCCGGCAGGCGTAAAGGCGTGATTGAAATGGTAAAAAACCTGCAGGCCAAAGGAATAAAAATTGACGGCATTGGCATGCAGGGACACCTAAACCTGGAGTCGCTCAACCTGGAAGAATTTGAAAATAGTATTTTAGCATTTGCTGAACTGGGAGTTAAAGTGATGATCACCGAATTCGATCTGACCCTTTTGCCATTCCCTACACGAGAAACAACAGCCGATGTTGGATTGCGGGCAGAATACGAAGCACGCATGAACCCTTATGCTGATGGATTTACCGAAGAAATTCTGACTAAATGGAACCAGGCTTGTGCCGATATTTTCAGGCTTTTTCTGAAACATCAGGATAAAATCAGCCGGGTAACTACCTGGGGAGTAACCGATAACCATTCATGGAAAAACAACTGGCCCATTCGCGGGCGTACCGACTATCCGTTGCTTTTCGATCGCGATTATCAGCCGAAACCAGTGGTACAAACCATTATTGAAGAAGCATCGAAATAACATTTTTATAGTAGGTGCAGCGGATTCTGCCGAAGGCATCCATTCGGGCAATCCGCTGATTCCTGTTTAGAAAAATCAGTAAAAATTAAAACCCGTTTCGCAATGAAGAAAAAAAGATACTTAGTTGATAACCTTTACACTGCCGATCCGGCAGCGCATGTTTTCAACGGGAAAATTTACATCTA
>OMKS01003526.1_pt1 | contig 12374 bp, 9 predicted proteins | sample 1674721 | NCBI WGS metagenome assembly OMKS01 (sample SAMN06264996, study PRJEB25208) | sediment metagenome | isolation source: hot spring sediment | place: USA: California | collected 2014-09-02 | reverse complement strand
ACATTAATCAGGTGCCCGAACCTGCCGATTTAAAAGAAGTGGTTAGCATGCTGATAAAACATCCTAACATTGCTTCAAAACGATGGGTTTACGAGCAGTACGACTCCATGGTTGGTACAACCAATATGGCGACTAATTTTCCGTCGGCAGCCGGGGTAGTTAATCTTAAGGGAACCAATAAAGCGCTTGTGCTCACAGTTGATTGTAACGGGCGATATGTTAAGGCCGACCCAGTGGTAGGTACAATGATTGCCGTTGCCGAGGCATCGCGCAATATTGTTTGTACAGGCGGAAAACCCATGGCCATAACAAATTGCCTGAATTTTGGTAACCCATACAAACCCGAGATTTACTGGCAGTTTGTAAATGCAATAAAGGGGATGGGAAAAGCCTGCGAAAAATTTGGCACTCCCGTTACGGGGGGCAACGTTAGCTTTTACAACCAGTCAACTATTGGTGGAAAAGATGAGGCTGTTTTCCCAACACCAACAATTGGTATGCTGGGTGTGCTCGAGAATAAGAACCACCATACCACGCTGGCCTTTAAAGAAAAAGGGCATATGATCTACCTAATTGGCCGATCGCATAACGATATTGCCTCATCGGAATATCTCGTTTCGTATCATGGTGTTAAAAAATCGCCAGCTCCATACTTCAATCTCGATGAGGAGTATAAAACGCAGCAAACATTGTTAGAGCTAATTGGTAAAAGCCTTATTCAATCGGCAAACGATGTTTCCGATGGTGGCTTATTCATCAGCTTACTCGAAGGCGCAATGCCTCGTAACCTCGGTTTTGATATTACTACTGATGCCGAAATTAGACCCGATGCTTTCCTTTTTGGCGAAGCGCAAGGCCGTATAGTTGTATCCGTTTCTCAAAGTAAGGAAACGCACTTTATCGATCATATGATTGAAAGCGGCATTCCGTTTACCGCATTGGGGCATGTAACCAAGTCGGAAATTAGGGTTGATGATGTTTCCTATGGATTTATCGCCGACATGAAGAGGGAATTCGATAATGCTCTTGGTGAGCTTATTGTTGGTAAATAGAAGTTCTGTTATGACCAATCCTACCGCTAAACAAGAGCACGTAAAGGCAATGTTTAATGACATTGCCCCGCGATACGATTTTCTTAACCACTTGCTTAGTTTCGGAATAGATAAGCTTTGGCGTAAGCGACTGATAAAAGGTGTGCTTATGCATAACCCACAAAAAGTGCTCGATGTGGCTACTGGCACAGCCGATTTAGCCATTGCGCTAGCTCGTAAAAATTCCGTAGTGCATGTCGACGGGGTTGATATTGCCGATAAAATGGTTTCAATTGGTCGTGAGAAATTGGTTAAAAAGCAGCTCGACAATAGGGTTACGCTTAGCATTGCCAGTGCCGAATACATGCCATTTAACGATAGTGTTTACGATGCTGCTATGGTGGCTTTTGGAGTTCGTAACTTTGAAGACCCCTTGGCTGGATTGCAGCAGATTTTTAAAGTGCTTAAAAAAGGTGGAACCATAAACATACTTGAGTTTACCACGCCTAAGCTTTTTTTGGTTAAGCAAGTTTACCGCTTTTACTTTACTAAAGTTTTGCCTTTTGTTGGGAAAAAAGTATCGGGGCATAGTTCGGCATACACCTATTTGCCCAATTCGGTTAAGCACTTTAAAGAGCGAGAAGGCTTTGTTGATTTACTTAATCAGGCTGGGTTCAGCAATGCGCATTATCAAATACAGAGCTTTGGAATTGCAGCAATTTATAGGGCGCAGAAACTTTAGGAGCAGACTTTTGTTTTGTATGTATTAACTAAGAGCAATATCTTTTAAATAGAATCGTTAACTAGTATTGAAAAGCACAGAGGGGTGAAAAAAGTTTTAATCATTTTAGCGTTTTTGGCCTTATGCCTAGCAGAGGCTACTGTTGCTTTTGCTCAAATTAAGCCAAACCCTATACTTAACGATCCGGATTACGAACGTGAAAAACGGTTACGTTTTGGCTTTTCGCTAGGGTTAAACTTTATGGACTTTACCGTAAAGTCGAGCGTTAAACCTCAGGTGTCGTTAGATAATGGTACAATGCGGTATTTTGTCGACAATAGCCGCATTATTCCGGGTTTTAACGTAAATGCCATTTCCGACTTCCGAATAGTTGAATCGTTTCACCTTCGATTCCTACCTGGGCTTGCCTTTGGTCAGCGCGACGTATCGTTTTACCTGCCTGGCGAAGCAACGCCCACAACCATGAAGCTCGAATCGTCGTTTATCGAAATGCCACTTAGCCTTAAGTATAGCGCCCGCCGAAAGAATAACATGGTTCCCTACCTTATAGCAGGAGTAAACTTTAGGGTTGATATGGCAGCATACAAAAAGCTGAACCTCGACGAGGGCGTTATGATTAGGCTTGTAAAGGGCGATTTTTACTATGAGTTTGGCTTTGGTTTAGACAACTTTCTCACATTCTTTAAGTTCTCAACAGAGATAAAGTACTCATCGGGCTTTCTAAACGTTTTTGCCGATGATTATGCCGAAGGAGCCGAAAACTTTGCACAGGCCATTAAGCACATAAGGTCGAATGTGGTTACCATTGCTTTTCATTTCGAATAGAAAACTACTCGATGCCCGTTGATGTTACGCTTATACTGCCCCATCCAAGCAAGCTTCATCTGAAGCTTACGTTAACGATAAGGCTATACGTAAGCTAGGCTATAATGCTGCTGATGTTGGCAATGTTTTAATTACCCGAAGAAGTATCGATGCTCGAAGGGGTAAAGTTAGGGTAAACATTGGGCTTAGGGTTTACGGCAAGCACGAAGCTTATCGATAAAATTTAGTACCATGGCATTAAGCGCGAAAGCTGCCTTCCGCGAAATGGGGCAACTCGGGAATTGTTGTTGAAGTTAGATTAGACGATATTCCTAAGGATACAGGAAGAGAGCAATTGGCAGGGCTCGATTTTCAGATGTACTCGAACAGCTAGCTTTCAGCAACAAGGTTGGCGATGGTTTTATGGCACCAGCCCAACGTCTCGATGATTTTGTGGCTTCGCGAGCATCCTCATCGTTACCCCAAAGTTCTTATTAACCAGGCTTAACTGCTTTGCCTGTTCATAGCTGGTTACCCGGAGGCATCTCGAAAGGTTGCAGCAAGGGTTTCGGCTATTCAATAGGCGAATGAAAGGCTTTGTTACCAATGAGGCTATAGTTGTTGCTCTCGAGTCGAGAACATCATCACAGGTACGTATTCCATGCGATACGCAAACCTACAGCATGTTCTGATAATGGGACTGTTCCCTTTTGGAGTGGGAGCAGGCTATGCCGGAGGAATTGTTTTACCGGCCGTTGATGGTGAACGATGCGCTGAGGCTTTTGCTCTTTGGAATGGTTCTAGATAGCTCTTCGCTGTAGCTCGGAGCAGGCAATTGCAGTGGCCACCGATACGTTTAACGATTCAGCGCCCACGCTGCTTGTTGAAAAACTTGGAATGGAAATACGTTGTGTAATGAACCTTTCGATATTGGGTTGAATGCCATTGCCCTCGTTGCCCATAACCAGCACACCATTTTTTGGGAGTTGACAAGTATAGATGTTTTCACCATTCAAAAAAGTGCCTATTAAAGGTATCTCCATTTCATACGCTTGGGTAAGTACGCTTTGTAAATCAACATAAAACAGGCTAACGTTAACCAATGCACCCATGGTGGCCTGCACAACTTTTGGCGAATATGCATCGGCAGTTTCGTGTGAGCAAAGTATAGTAGAAATACCAAACCAGTGGGCAGTGCGAATAATTGAGCCTAAATTTCCAGGATCCTGAATATCATCTAAAGCAAGCGAAAATCCCTTGTTCAGCCTGGTAAAGCTAAAAATATTTTTAGGCTCCTTAATTACTGCCAGAACGTTTGTAGGAGTTTTAAGCCCGCTAATTCTGCTCATTTCCTTTTCGGTAATCAGCTCAGCAGGTTTCCCTTTAAGTAATTGAATATCTGTCCATGTTGAGGTGTGAAATACCGATTCAATTTCGAGGGTTGAGCGTAAAATTTCGCGAATTAGCCTTGAGCCTTCGGCTATGAATAGGTTAGCATGTTTGCGAAACTTTTTTTGCTGTAGCGACCGAATTTGCTTAATTCTATTAGCAGAGAGCATATAAATATGTTTGTGTACAAACGTAATAAAAAACTAGCTAATGCTCGCAGATTTGCTCATTTCTTTCCTTGTATACCCCATGCTCAGGTATGCGCCCTTATGTATATCACATTTTACCAAATTTGATAAACGTTAAAAATAAGGAAGTATTTGGCATTTTTTATGCTATATGTTTCAGCCGTTATATTGCAAAGGTTTAAAAGGTTTTACTAACTTTCAGCCTGTATTAAAAACTTCTTTTTTCCTGATTATTTGCCAATGCTAAAGAGAGCCTTAAGCTTTAAGTTATTGTTAAACAGAAGCACAATTCTGCTTTTGGCGCTATCTCTTCTTACTATTTCATCGTGTAGAATTACCAAAAATGTTCCCGAAAACGAGTATTTACTCGATAACGTTAACCTAACCATTAATTCCGACGAGCGTAAACCTGGCATAAAAGAGGGCGAACTACAAAACTATGTTAGGCAAAAACCTAACAAGCGGGTGCTGCTTTTTAGGCTCCATTTGCGATTGTATAATATGGCTCGCAAGGGCAAAGAAAAGGGCTTAAGCAAACTTTTACGAACAATTGGCGAGGAACCAGTTCTGCTCGATACCTTCCAAACAAGGCAAACCGTGAGTAACTTAGAAAGGTACGTTAAGAGTAAAGGTTACTACGAAGCTACGGTTAGCGATACCACTGTTTTGGGAAAGCGAAAAGCAACAGTTAGCTACGAGGTTAACATTGGTAAACCATACAGAATAAAAAATGTAACCTACGTTATTGAGGATACCATAATAAGGGCCATTGTGCTTAGGGATACCGCGAATAGCCTAATTTCAAAAGGAGCACGATTCGATGTCGATTTGCTTAGAAAGGAGAGAGTTAGGGTTGAAAAGCGATTGAAGGAGGATGGCTACTTCCTATTCTCACGCGATTTCATAACGTTTACTGCCGATACTAGCTTAGGCAAAAAATGGGTCGATTTAGATTTAGTTATTAGGAATAGGTTTTCGCGAACCGAATTTGGCGACAAAGTTCCTCAACCGTACAGAAAGTATGAAATTACCAACGTTTATATTTACACTGGGTACGATCCGGTTGAGTATTACTACCTCGAGGAAGAGAAGCTGCTCGATACGGTTGAATTCGAAAACCAAAAGTTTATCTACTCCATATCGCCAGGCATAAAGTATAAAACCGTAAGCAATGCCAACCTATTACGACCCGGGCAAATTTACGCAGAGAGTACCGTTCAAAAAACTCGCGATAACCTAAACTCATTAAGGCTTTACCGAGCCGTTAACGTATTTTTTCGGCCCGACGAGGAGGCCGAACAGGAAGCCAGACAGCAGGAGATTTTCGTGCTTTTTGGAGATAACGAAGGAGAGAGAAAGGTTCCAACGGGAAAGCTCAACTGCCATATTCAGCTGACCCCTCACACGCTTCAAAGCTATCAGGTCGATTTGGTTGGAACCAACACCGCTTCCGATATTGGTATGGAGGGCAATTTAAGCTATCAGCATAAAAACATATTTAAAGGGGCCGAGGTGCTCGATACGAAATTCCGTGGAATGGTTCAATTCCTTACTGGTGAGGATGTTTTTACCAACTCGTTAGAAGTTGGAGGTTCGGTTGGTTTAAGTTTCCCTCGTTTCCTTAGTCCATTTTCAGGGCAGGAGTTTATTAAGCGTTACAGCCCTCGCACACAGCTTTCAATGTCGTATAACTATCAGCGTCGGCCCGACTATACAAGAACCCTTGCTGGGTTTAACATAGGTTACAGCTGGCGATCCGAAAACCGTTTTTCGCACACTTTTATTCCTGCCGAGGTTAGCGTAATAAATATTTTTAGCATTGATGATAATTTCCTTGATCGTATAGCAAATACATATCTAGCAAATAGCTACAAGAATGAGCTAGTTACGGTAACAAGCTATGGGCTTACCTATAGCAATCAGTCAACCCAAAAACGAAGCTATGCTGTTGCAAGGTACAACGCTGAGGTTTCGGGTAATACGCTATCGGCCTTGTATTCAGCCTTCGGACAAAAGTCTGATGATGGTACCTATCAGCTATTCAATACAAGCTTTTCACAGTTTGTTAAGTCAGATATTACCTTTATTTACAACCAGCAAATTGATGAGAACAATACGCTGGTTTACCGATTTTTTGCCGGAGCAGCCTTACCCTACGGAAACTCAAAGGCCTTACCCTTTGAAAAGAAATATTTTTCGGGTGGATCAACTGGTATTCGCGCATGGCATGCACGTGGACTTGGCCCTGGAACCTACGTTGAAGAGCAGCTGAAAATCCCGAACCAAACTGCCGATGTTAAACTTGAGGCAAATGTTGAGTACCGTTTCAAGCTGTTTTGGGTGCTTGAAGGAGCACTTTTTCTCGATGCTGGAAATATTTGGGCAATAACCTCTGCCGACGAGCGTGCTGGTGCTGTATTTTACCCCGATACTTTTTATAAGCAAATTGCCCTTGGAACAGGAACTGGCATACGAATGAATCTGGGTTTCTTTACCATTCGTTTTGATTTAGGTATGAAGTTGCACGATCCGGGCATTAGGTTACCCTCACCCGATAATCCAAATGAGCAGATAGTTAACTATAACTGGCTACCCTTTAACAAACGCTATGTTTTTAAAGATGATTTTGTAATTCATTTCGGTATTGGTTACCCTTTTTAGTTTTCTGTTCAGGCTCTTCTTAGGCTAACCTAATTTTTCGTTTTTGTTGGTATTGTTATTATTCTGAAAATTTCGGGTTTTGGTTAAGTTGACTTTATTGTTTTTTCCCCTTAGCTTTACTTAAAAATAAACTAACTATTAAAGCTATGGACTACAATAGTATTGTTGAACTTTTAGGCGATCGAGCTAAGTTTTTACTCGATCATACAAGTGAAACTGTTTCCAAAGAGCACTTGCATTTACCCGGCTCCGATTTTATTGACAGGGTGGTTTCGCAATCGAATCGAACTCCACAGGTATTGCGTAGCCTGCAGGCCATGTTTTCGCATGGCCGATTAGCGAATACAGGGTATCTTTCAATACTGCCCGTTGACCAAGGTATTGAGCATTCAGCAGGAGCCTCGTTTGCACCAAATCCAATTTACTTCAATCCGGAGAATATAGTTAAGCTTGCCATTGAGGGTGGTGCCAACGCGGTAGCATCAACCTTTGGGGTTTTGGCGGCAGTGGCTCGAAAATATGCACACCAAATTCCCTTTATTGTAAAGCTCAACCATAATGAGGTGCTTACCTATCCAAACAAGTACGATCAGATAATGTTTGGTTCCGTTAAGGAGGCATGGAACCTGGGTGCAACGGCAGTGGAAGCTACCATCTATTTTGGTTCCGAAGAGTCGAACAGGCAAATTGTTGAGGTTGCCGAAGCCTTTGAGTATGCACATGAGCTGGGAATGGCTACCGTGCTCTGGTGCTATTTGCGCAATAGTAGCTTTAAAAAGGATGGTACCGATTATCATTTAGCTGCCGATATAACAGGTCAGGCAAACCATTTAGGCGTTACCTTACAGGCCGATATTATTAAGCAGAAGTTGCCAGAGAATAATGGAGGTTTTAAAGCCATTAGCTTCGGTAAAACACACGATAAGGTTTATACCGAGCTATCAACTGAGCATCCAATTGATTTGGCCCGTTACCAGGTTATTAGCTGCTATAACGGAAGAGCAGGGCTTATTAACTCTGGTGGAGCATCGAGCGGAGCTAACGATTTAGCCGAAGCGGTTTACACCGCAATTGTAAATAAGCGTGCTGGAGGAATAGGGCTAATAAGCGGCCGTAAAGCATTTCAGCGACCTATGAACGAGGGGGTAAAAGTGCTTAACGACATACAAGATGTTTAGTTCTGTAGTGAAATAGGAATTGCATAGCTTTGAAAACGAAAGCAGGATGCACTTGAGCACATCCCGCTTTTTTGATGGTAAAAACCCTATGAGCTGGTTCGGAAGAACGAAATCAATTCAGTAAGCTTTTTGCTTTTTTCCTCAAGTATTTCTGACAGGCTTTGCAGCTCCTCGGCAGCAGCTGCACTATTTCGGGTAACAGTGTTAAAGTTTTGGATGGTTGTATCAATTTGTTCGATACTCGTGCGCTGCTCAAACGAAACTGCTGATATTTCTTGAACCAGTCCGGCTGTCTTTTTTATCTCGGGGCTAATTTTTTCAATTTTCTGTCTAAAGTCATCTGTTTCGTTACGGGTGAACAATGCAAGCTGTATAATTTCGTTGGTCGATTACCTGCTCCGCTCGGCAAGCTTTCGAACTTCCGATGTAACAACTGCAAATCCTTTGCCTGCTTCACCAGCCCGTGCTGCTTCAACCGCAGCATTTAGCGCAAGGATGTTCGTTTGAAAAGCAATGTCGTTAATCACCTGAATTTTATCGGAAATATCGCTTATTGAGCTAAAAACCTTTTGCGACGATTCGCTTAGCGAGGCCATTTCGCCTGATGCTCTGGTGGCAATTTTTTTGGTTTGAGTTGCATTGTCGGTGCTTTGGTGTATTGACGACGTAACCTTTTCCATGCTCGATGATAGCTCCTCGGTTGATGCCGCTTGCTCACTTGCATCGGAGCTTATGCTACTTGCACTTTTGTTGAGCGATAGGGGCACCTCATTTACCTTACTTGAGAAATCTTTAATTTGGGAGATTATAGCTGTTAGCTCATCGGTTAACTGTTTTACCGAAACAGCCATTTTCCCAATTTCGTGGGTTTGCTTAAGCATTTGCTCATTTTGTTTAACGTTTAAATTGCCACTGGCAATTTGTTGAATTTTTTCGCTAAGCTCAGGTGCAGGGTTTTTTATAAGTACTTTTGCAACGCTATTGGCGGCTAATAGCCATGCTAAACAAACAGGTACAGCCCAAGTAACATGAACAAAACCCAACTGCCCATTGAGGTGATGAAAATTGTTATGGCGGTATAAAAAATAATGCTCTTACGGTATAGGAACCAAACAACTCCGTAACCAAAAGGTAAAAGCGCAAAAACTACGAATAGGGCAAATTGCAGGATAGGATTAATACTGGTAAAGTTATGTTATACATTGTATGTTACCTTAAGGATATTTTTTTCTGCAATTATCAACTAACAAAAAAGTGATATCCATCAACCTTAACAATTCGTAGTTGATTGACGCATTCTTTTTTCGGCGTAATGTAGTTTTTAGCTAGATTTGTTTTTTGTTCTTCGAAAAACATTTTAAACATGTAAGAATATGTCTAAAGAGTTAGCATTGCGCGATAACTTTGGAAGTAAATTTGGGATAATTGCTGCAGCTGCTGGTTCTGCTGTTGGATTGGGAAATATTTGGAAGTTTCCTTATGTAGCAGGCGAGAATGGAGGCGGAGCCTTCCTGTTGATTTATTTATTCTTTGTTCTAGCTATTGGCGTACCGGTAATGATGTCGGAATTTGCCATAGGCCGGAGGGGGCAAAAGAATGCTTACGGTTCTTTCAGCATGATTGCACCAGGTAAAAAATGGAATTTAATAGGTTTTATGGGCGTTGTTGCCGCATTTTTTATTCTGGCTTTTTACAGCTCGGTTGCAGGATGGACTCTTGAGTACATTGTAAACTCTGTTTCGCATAGTTTTGCAGGCCAAAGTACAAAGGATTTGGAGAATACCTTTAATGCTTTTATTGCAAACCCTGTAAAACCTGTGATGTGGCAGCTTGTTTTTATGGTACTTACCGCGTTTATTGTGCTTGCCGGAGTTAAAAAAGGGATTGAAAAATACACCAAACTGCTTATGCCCCTTTTGCTTTTTCTAATTATCATGCTTTGTATACGCTCAGTAACTCTCGATGGAGGTAAGGCAGGACTGGAGTTTTTGTTTAAACCCGATTTTAGCAAGGTAACAGCTAAAACCATACTTTACGCCTTGGGGCAGGCATTCTTTTCGTTAAGTCTGGGTATGGGAGCGCTTATTACCTACTCATCGTATTTTAGCAAAAGGGAGAACCTGGCATCAACAGCGGTTGAGGTGGCTTTGTCCGATAGCCTAATTGCAATACTTGCTGGGGTAATGATATTCCCTGCGGTTTTTGCATTTGATATTGCACCGGGTTCGGGTCCGAGCCTAGTTTTTATTACCCTACCTGGAATTTTTCAGCAAATGCCAGGTGGCGATTTTTTCGGAGCAATCTTCTTTATCCTGTTGGCTGTGGCAGCGCTAACATCAACAATATCGTTGATGGAGGTAGTAGTAGCATTTTTCTCAGAGGAGCTAAAAATTTCCCGTCGCAAGGCAACGGTAATTGCTACGGCTGCAATATCGGTGTTGGGTGTTTTTGCGTCACTGTCTTTCGGGCCACTTAAAGGGGTAACGCTTTTTGGTAAGAGTATTTTCGATATCCTCGACTATACCGCCTCTAATGTGCTTTTACCTTTAGGCGGGTTGCTTATTGTTTTGTTTGTTGGCTGGTTTGCAGGGAAACGAATACTAAAAACCGAACTCTCCAACGAGGGAACACTCAAAGTTAAGTACTTTGCTGCATATAACCTTGTAGTAAAGTTTATTGCGCCCTTGGCCATAGCGGCAATTTTTATCTATAGCATTTTTTGGGGTGGGTTGGGGTAGCTATTTATTTGCTTAAGGTAATATACAAGCATTTGCATTTTTGAATTGAGGGATAATTCGATGCTGCGTTTTGCTTTCAAATGCATATGCTATTTCAATTAGTGTAGGCTCACTCCATGCTTTACCAAAAAATGAAATTCCAACTGGTAGTCCGTCAATATTACCCATTGGCAAGGTTATAACTGGGTAGCCCGCGTGAGCTGATGGGGATGAGCTGCTAAGTTGAAAACTATCACCATTTATTAAATCTGTTTTCCATGCTGGGCTTCCTGTTGGAGCCACAATGGCATCGAGTTTATGCTTTGTCATTACCCTGTCAATACCCTTATCTTGGCTTTGTAACTTAAGATCCGTAATTGCCGACACATATTCAGGTGTATTCAAATCTCCTTTTGCTTGAGCCATTTCAAGATATAGCTGATTAAAATATCTTAGTTCAACAGAATCGGCATTATTAAAGCGAATCAGCTCTTCAAGGTCTTTTATTGGTGTCTCATTGCCCAGTCTAGTGAAATATTTGTTTAGACCATCTTTATACTCATAAAGCATAACTTCAAAGGATTTATAGCCCGTTCCATCTTCAGAAATATTGTTAATTTCAATTATTTCTACACCCTCGCTTTTAAGTAAGTCAATGGCTTTAGCCATTACGCTATCAACTTTATAGTTAACCCCCGATGCTCCGGTAAAAAATCCAATTCTTTTATTCTTTAGCCCATCAATATTTAAAAATTGGGTATAGTCAGTTTTGAAGTTTCCTTTGCTATTTATAGTTTTACTATCGAGGCTATCAATGCCTACTAAAGCACCAAGGCAAATTACAGCATCAGTAATGGAGCGTGCCATAGGGCCAGGTGAGTCCTGTGTGAACGATATTGGGATTACTCCTGTTCTGCTCACTAAGCCAACGGTTGGTTTTATTCCAACTATTCCGTTGGCATGCGACGGACAAACAATTGAGCCGTTGGTTTCGGTTCCAATAGCAAGAAGTGTTAGATTTGCTGATACAGCAACGGCAGATCCCGAGCTTGAACCACATGGGTTTCTGGTTACATCGTAAGGGTTTTTAGTTAATCCACCAACGCCACTCCAACCGCTTGTAGACAGGTCTCCTCTAAAGTTTGCCCATTCGCTTAAATTCGCCTTACCTAAAATTATTGCACCAGCCTCTCTTAGCTTTTTTGCAACTTCGCTATCTTGTAAAGGATAGGAGTTTGCCAGAGCCCTTGAGCCTGCCGTTGTTGGCATTTTATCATGTGTGTCAATATTGTCTTTCAGAACAACTGGAATGCCATGAAGAACTCCACGCATTTTGCCTTCCTGGAGTTCTTTATCGAGTTGTTTAGCAATGCTTATAGCATCAGGATTTATGATAATTATTGAGTTTAGGGTTGGGCCATTTTTGTCTATTGCTTCAATTCGCTCGATATAGGCCTTTACCACTTGTTCGGCAGTATAATTGCCACTAACATAACCCTCATGTAGCTGCTCGATTGTGTGCTCTAAAAGTTGGAAATTATTAAAGTCTGTTTTAGAATTATGCACGCAAGCAGTTAAGTTCAAGAATAGAGATATTACAATCTGTCTCTTATACACATCTCCGAGCCCACGAGACCGTACTAGATCTCGTATGCCGTCTTCTG
>OMKS01003524.1_pt1 | contig 12378 bp, 8 predicted proteins | sample 1674721 | NCBI WGS metagenome assembly OMKS01 (sample SAMN06264996, study PRJEB25208) | sediment metagenome | isolation source: hot spring sediment | place: USA: California | collected 2014-09-02 | reverse complement strand
TAATGATACGGCGACCACCGAGATCTACACTATCCTCTTCGTCGGCAGCGTCAGATGTGTATAAGAGACAGGATTTGGATCAGGTCATTGTAGATACTGAAAAAAATACTGTATTTCTTACTGATCCCCGGATGAGCCTGGATGTCGGTGCTGTAGCCAAAGGGTTCGCCACGGAAACAGTGGCAAAAGAAATCGAGGCGGCCGGCTTGACAGCCGGGGTCATCAGCGCCGGAGGGAATGTCCGTCTTATCGGTGTCCCGCCTGAAGAAGAGCGGGACCGATGGGGTATAGGAGTGCAGGATCCGGATGCTTCAATTTTCGGCGGTGATGAAAAACTTCTTGATGTTATATACTTGAAAAGCGGCAGTGTTGATACCAGTGGAGATTACCAGCGTTATTACATCGTAGACGGCAAAACTTATCACCACCTTATAGATCCGCAGACCCTGATGCCGGCAGAGCATTTCAGGGTAGTTACTGTGGCTGCTGAAAGCGCGGCTGTGGCAGATTTCATGTCGACTTCTTTATTCCTGCTTCCTTTAGAACAAAGTATTGCTCTGGCTGAGAGTATGGATAACCTGGAAGCGCTCTGGATTCTACACGGCGGGGAGATGAAAACAACCAGGGAAATGAGGGAAATGTTAAGGAGCAGCGGAGCCGGTGGCAGTGATACCGACTAGCAAACATTGTAATGCAATTGTATTACTTTCGGATCATAACAGGGCGTTCTCGACAGGATCTTTCCTCTAATCGGTTCTGAGACCGGCTGATCAGCTGTCAGCATCTATGGCAATGGCTGAGCCTTTTTGCCTTTGTGCTCAAAAATGGGTATAATTAAAAGGCATGGATATGTGCAGGGCAGGAAATCTTTTTTTTTTGCTCTGATTGGCGATTTCATTTTGGTGAAAAGATCGGCCACCACAACCATAAGAAAGGATGATTAACTATTTTTAGGATAAAACCGCTCCATCTGATCATTGTCATTATTGGATTTACCGTATTCCCCCTGCTGGGAGTGCTGTATTACCATACAGAAGGGTTGATCGGTGGTTTTGCCATCGGCCTGGTCATTGCCCTGATAGTCAGCATGCTTCATAAGGGCTGATAAAGAATAATAGACGGCAGCGGCTGTTACGTTACCCTTAGCTGCTGCTTGAGAATAGATGACGTAAGTATATTCCCGTTTTGGAAACTTTTTTGATCGCTATAAAATCAGGGATAAAATTAATAGTCCCTTGATTGTTCTGTTTTCAAACGCCGATAGTAATGAACGCATCAGAACTGGAAGAAAGCAGGAGACAAGCTCAAGCTAAGTCTCCTGCTTTTTAAGATCCTGCGGAACGGGATTTCTGGCATCTTGACTTGTATCGCAATATTTGGTATCTTCAAACTGAACATTCCCTGCAGAGAAGGTCTTATACAATATAATAACTGCTGCAGCTGCCACTTTCACTTAGCAGAGATACCCGTGTTATTTAATTATACAGGCTCTGCCAGGAGCCGGAGGAGGTAGATGCATGAAAACGGTCTTTGTGCAACCCGAACGTTGTGTGGGCTGTAAACAGTGTGAAATCGCCTGTGCTGTTGAACACTCCTTAAGTAAGGACCTCTACTTTGCGGTGGCTGAAAATCCCAAACCGCGGCCACGCATCCAGGTCGGACCCGGAGTCTACCTGAATTCATCCTTTCCCAACAAATGCCGGCACTGCAATCCGGCGCCCTGCATGGCCGTCTGCCCGACAGCTGCTATCAGCCGGACGGAAGACGGCGAGATTGTTTTGATCGACGGTGACAAATGCATCAGCTGTGCCATGTGTGCCATGGTCTGTCCCTTCGATGTAATTCGTTATTATGAGTCGGCGGATGTGCTCAGGGGCAAAGTCGTTGCCCTTAAATGCGATCATTGTGTGGACCGCCAGAAAAGGGGGTTGTCACCGGCCTGTGTTGAAGCATGCAAGGTGAAAGCCCTCATTTTCGGAGAAATAAATGACCTGGTCAGAGATGCTGCCGGCAAACTGGCCCGGTCCGTATCGGTAGCTGCCGCTGCAGTGCCTCCCGAACCGGCGCGCCAGCCTGAAAATATTGAAACCTGGCGAGATTGGGGCAGGGAAGTACACGAACTGCAGGATCTGTAATCTTTCTTTTCTCCAGGATCGGAAAATTCTTTATTTGATAGGGGGATTAAGATGTCTGGTCACGATAAAGAGTTGAGCATTGCCGAAGATGCCAAAAAAATGCTGCGGCTTGCCGCAGAGGAAAACATTGAAACTGTCTGGGATCGTTTGCATGCTCAGGAGCCCCAGTGTGGTTACTGTTCGCTCGGACTGAGCTGCCGCAACTGCGCAATGGGGCCGTGTCGTATTGATCCTTTTGGCGAGGGACCGCAGAAAGGTGTTTGTGGAGCTGATGCCGATGTAATTGTTGCCCGTAATTTGGCCCGGGCTATTGCTGCCGGTGCCTCTGCTCATTCCGATCACGGCCGCGATATCCTGGAAGCCCTGTACCATGTTGGCAGGGGCGATACTGAAGTCTACAGGATCAGTGATGAAGACAAGTTAAAAACGATAGCCGGCGAATATGGCATCGAAACAGAAAATAAAGATGTTCAGACAATTGCCCGGGAACTTGCCTGGGAAATGATGGAGGATTTTGGCACACGTAAAGAAGAACTGACTTTTCTCAAACGGGTGCCGGCGCCCCGCCGGGAACTGTGGAAGAAAGTCGGCGTTACACCACGCGGGATCGACCGGGAAAGTGTTGAAACCTTGCACCGTACCCATATGGGAGTGGATAATGACTATGTTAATATCCTGCTTCACGGCCTGCGGACCAGTCTTTCAGACGGCTGGGGAGGGTCCATGGTGGCAACAGAAGTGTCGGATATTCTTTTCGGCACTCCGAAGCCCGTTGCGTCAAAAGCCAATCTGGGTGTTTTGAAACCGGATATGGTTAACATTGCCCTTCACGGGCACAACCCCATCCTTTCAGATGTAATTGTCCGGGCGGCCAAGGATCCCGATCTGCAAAAACTGGCTGAAGAGCAGGGAGCGAAAGGAATTAACCTGGTCGGGCTCTGCTGTACCGGAAACGAGCTGCAGATGAGGCTCGGTATTCCCATGGCCGGCAACCACCTGATGCAGGAGCTGGCGATAATGACCGGTGCGCTTGAAGCGATGCTGGTAGATTACCAGTGCATTATGCCGGCGGTGGTTGAAGTGGCCAAATGCTTCCATACCAGGATCATTTCGACGTTTGACAAGGCAAAATTCACCGGGGCTACCCATATCCCCTTCGATCCGGCAAGAGGCCTGGAAATCGGCAAAGAAATTGTGAGAATTGGTGTAGAAAACTACGCCAACCGCATCCATGAACGGGTCATGATTCCGGGTACACCGACCGAAATGATGGCCGGCTTTTCAGTGGAGGCTATCGTCGGAGCTCTTGGCGGCAGCCCCGCCCCGCTGGTTGACGCAATCAAAGCGGGCAAAATACGCGGCGCAGCCGGAGTGGTTGGCTGCAATAACCCGAAAATTAAGCATGATTACGGCCATGTGACCCTGACCCGGAGCCTTATTGAAAATGATGTCCTGGTAGTGGTCACCGGCTGCAGTGCAGTAGCCAACGGCAAAGCAGGCCTCATGGTTCCGGAAGCAGCCGACCTGGCCGGCAGCGGGCTGCGGGAGATCTGCAAAGCACTGGGCATACCTCCGGTTCTTCATCTCGGCTCCTGTGTCGACAATACCAGGATCCTTGTTCTGGCAGCCGCCCTGGCCAACTTCCTCGGAACCGATATTGACAGGCTGCCGCTGGCCGGAGCGGCGCCGGAGTGGTATTCGGAGAAAGCCGTATCCATCGGCGCCTATGTAGTTGCTTCCGGTATCTATACAGTTCTGGGTGTCCAGCCGCCCATTTTTGGCAGCCCCAATGTGGTTAAGCTTCTGGCCGGTGGGCTGGATGATGTAATAGGGGCTTCCTTCGCCGTCGAACCAGACCCGGAAAAAGCGGCAGTTCTCATCCGCCGCCATATCGAGAAAAAACGTGCCGGTCTCGGCCTGCCCTCTGTTGATCCAGAAAGTATTCCCCTGCCCTGACCGATAGAATAGGGTCGTACCGGATAATTGATACATGGGGAGAGATGGTTGTGAAATATGTGATAATTGGAGCGGGGCCTGCCGGGTTAACTGCGGCGGAGACACTGCGGGAATACGGCGTGGATGCAACAATATCAATGGTTTCACGTGAGCCTTACCCGCCTTACTCTCCTCCGGCCATGGTTGAGTATTTCCTGACCGGCAGTCCTGTTCATTTCTGGAAAGGAAAAGATATTACCGGACGGCTGGGGATCGATTACCATTCGGGAAGCAAGATCAGGCGAATTGATCGGAAGCAGCGCCAGGTTTACCTGGAAAATGGATCGGAACTACCCTATGATCGTCTGCTCATTGCTGCCGGCAGCAGGCTTTATACCCCTCTGGAAGGATCTGATAAAGAGGGTATTTACAACTTTAAATCTCTGCTGGCCGGTGAAGAGCTGGTCTCCAGGGTTCGGAAAGGGGAAGCGAAAACTGCACTGATTGTTGGGGCCGGTTTCATCGGGGTAGAAATTGCCCTTCTTCTCAGAGCGATAGGAGTGTCGGTTACCATGCTTGTCCGATCACGGGTCATGCGCGGTATGCTTGACCCCGAAACATCGCAGTTTGTCCTGGAAAAGATTAAGGAACGTGGGATCGACGTTCTAACCGGCGATGATGCCGATGCGAAAGCTTTTGAAGGCGGACAGCGTGCTGAAGCTCTCAGGATGAGGAGCGGCAGGGAGCTGACTGCCGATCTTCTGGTAGCGGCTACCGGACTGAAGCCTAATCTTGAGTTTCTTTCCGGGTCGGGCATCCACACTGACTGGGGGATTCCGGTTGATGATCATCTCCGGACCAGTGATCCCTCAATTTTTGCCGCCGGAGATATAGCGGAGACGGTAGAAAGGATCAGCGGCAGGCGAGGCCCCTATCCCAACTACCCCAATGCGGTAGCCCAGGGCCGGGTAGCCGGCTACAACCTTCTGGGGTGGGATGTTGTTTATGCCGGAGCGGATAGCATGAACAGTTTAAAACACCTGGGATTACCGGTAATGGCTGGAGGAATAATGGAAGGCGAAGAAATGTGTTTGCGCCGCGATGGTGTCCTCCGCAAACTGTGGGTTAAAAATGATCGTCTGGTCGGTTTCCGTCTTGCCGGTGACGTTTCCGGGGCGGGAATATATTTGTCTTTGATGCGTAGGAAAGCCAGGATCTCTTCGCTCAGGGATATTTTGCTGGATCCGCGCTTCGGGATGTCTTATCTTGCCGGGACAGCCTTTGCTCCGAGTTTGAACCCGGCCCTGTAATAGGCAGGGCCGGGTTAAGCATATTTTTCCCTGATTGTGCTGCCTGAGATTCTTGTTTAGGGTTCAAATACTGTCCCCATGAAAAGAATTGCTCCGGTCATTTCATCGGTAATGGTAAAAAAGAAAGGACGGTCAATGACCATTGAGAATCGCTCCGGCATGGCTGTTACTTCCACCTCTACTGAGGTTACAGCTGCTGCTTCAGTGCCTTCTTCGTTTACATCGATATATGTTTTATGTTTAACCTCACTTATGAACAGGCGCGGCGGGGTGGGATGCATTCCGCTGAAGTCGGCTGCGTTTTCATCGAAAGCGATCTTCATGCCCAGATCGGAAAGAACATCGTTTAATGACATTTCAGAGGTGAAGCCGAAGCGTGGCAGTCCGAGATCGCCCTCCATACTGCGGAAAGCTTTGTTCCACTCCTTCCAGTTATCTATATTCAGTCCACTGATAAATTGCCCGGGATTAATCTCTCCGGAAGGCAGGAACACTGTCATAGCGATGCGCTCATTTTCCCCGTAGGGAAGACGGACCGCCTGGAACAGATCGGTTTCCAGGTATTCAAAAAGGCCGGTGCGGAACATTACCGGATGTTCCATGGTTGTCCCGTCCGGTAAATTAAAGGAGATTTCACGGGTCTGGTCGGGATTAAATGGTTCAGACCAGGCTCCTTTGAAATAGAGGGCATTGATCAGGAAAAGGATAGTATCCGGATTCACAGGCGGTTCGACTATGCCGTCTATTTTTTGACCTGTTTTTTCCCTGATCCACTCGTTGATTAAAGCGGCAGCGTCCGGATCGGAAAAGTCCAGGACTGATATCTCAGCATCATAAAAATTGCGGTTTTGGTTGATAAAGGTTTCCTTGAATTCCACATCTTCGCGGGCCCACAGCGAGTTTGCCAGGGCCAGTTCGACTTCCGGATCCGGGTTGTGGAGGATAGTCAGCAGACCGGCAAATGCTTCGTTGATTTCTTCCCCGGACATCCCTGCCAGGTGCAGGGTATTTTCCATTTCTGTTCGGGTTTCCGCTTCCGCCCCGTTTAAAGTCATGGCCAGGGCGGTCATGATACTGGCAGGTGAAATTAAGAGGTTGTTTTCCCGGTCACCCTTCTGGAGCTTTTTAAGAAGACTGAAGCCAAAATTGTTGTTTGCTTCAACCAGACGTTCATCAAGCTCCTCCGCCGGTGCTGCTTCCCCTTCCTGCAGCGCCGGCAAATTACATCCCCCGGCTGACAGTATCATAAGCAAAGCCAGCATGGCAGCGGCATGAAACCGTTTCATTCTCCAAAACATATAGTCGCCTCCCTCAAATAATCTCTGTTATCATGAAGACAGGCATGTTCCCTTTATGGTTCCCGGGTTTATGGCCTTATCCTGGCATTATTATTTCAGCTCCAAAATTAAAAAGGATGATCTTTTTAAAAGGTGAATATTTAAGATAAGCTTTGCCTGGGGGAGGAATGGAAATGGATATTAATCACAGTAAATTGTTTGAAGAAGAAAAAAAGAGGCTGGCTGTAGCGCAGGGACATGATCCGGCCGATCTTCTGCTTAAAAACGGGCGGTTGATCAATGTGTTTACCCTGGAAGTTAAAAAAGCAAATGTTGCCATAGCCGGAGAACGGATTGCCGGTGTGGGCAGTGATTATACAGAGGGTAGAGAAGTTATAGACCTTGAAGAAGGGTATGTTGCGCCCGGTCTGATCGATGCACACCTGCATATCGAGAGCACCCTGCTTCTGCCGTCGGAGCTGGCCAGGCTGATTGTTCCTCACGGCACAACTGCTGTTATTCACGATCCCCATGAAATTGCCAATGTCATGGGGGCAGAAGGGGTAGCCTTGATGTTGGCGGCATCTGAAGGGCTGCCCTGTGATTTTTTTGCCACGGTCCCGTCATGTGTGCCCACCAGTCTGATGGAAACTGCCGGAGGTGAAATCAACGCTGCACAGGTCACAGAACTTATGGCCCATCCGAGGGTTGTCGGCCTCGGTGAAATGATGAATTACCCGGGTGTGCTGGAGGGAAACGAAGAGGTGCTGCAGAAGATATTTGCCGCCCGCAAGGCTGGAAAAGTGGTTGACGGGCATGCCCCTGCCCTTGGCGGCCGCTCTCTCCAGGCATACACGGGCAGCGGTATTCTGACCGATCATGAATCGATTACTGCTGAAGAAGCTCGTGAAAAATTGCGTAACGGAATGAAGATCATCATCAGGCACGGTTCGGCCACTTCAAGCCTGGCTGATCTACTGCCCCTGATCAACCCCGCCAACTGCGACATGTTTATGTTCGGCAGCGATGATCGGGAAGCAGGCGAACTGCTTGAAAAAGGCCATCTTGATGACCTGCTCAAGACCGCCGTAGAAATGGGAGCGGAACCGCTCACGCTTATAAAGGCCGCTTCATGCAATGCCGCCCGCCACTTCCGGCTTTACGACCGCGGGGCGGTGGCTGCCGGTTACAGGGCTGACCTTGTTATTTTTGGCGACCTGAAAGAATTTCCGGTCATGCTGGTTTTTAAAGACGGCCGCCCGGCAGCGCGTGCAGGACGAATGGAAGCTGCCCCTGCTGTTTATGAGTTACCCCGGTCTGCCTGCAGTACTGTAAAAATAAACAGACTTCTGCGGGAAGAAGATTTTACCCTAACCTGCTCATCAGAGAAGGTGCCGGTAATCGGTATTATTCCCGGGCAGTTGATAACCGAAAAGTTGTTCATCAATGTCCCCCGCCAAAAAGACGGAACAATTTCAGCCAGGCCCGGCCCCGATCTGAACAAGATCGCCGTTATCGAAAGGCACGGAAAGGGCGGGGGAATGACTACCGCCCTGATCAAAGGGCTAAGTTTGCAAAAGGGAGCGATAGCTTCCAGTGTCGGTCATGATTCTCATAACATCATCGTGGCTGGAGCTTCTGAGAAGGCAATGGCTGCTGCAGTAAATGAACTGGCCCGCCTGGGTGGCGGTTTTGTGGTTGTCGGGGCGGACAACCTGGCAGCAGCGAGCCTGCCCCTTCCTGCAGCCGGCCTTATGACAGCGGAAAAAGCGGAAACAGTAGCCCAAAAAATGGCCGCGGTGCTTTCTGCCGCCCGCCGCCTGGGGGCTACCCTGCCGCAGCCTTTCCTGACTCTATCTTTTATGGCCCTGCCGGTAATCCCTTCCCTGAAGATTACCGATCGGGGCCTCGTTGATGTTGATAATTTTTCCTTTCTTTGATATCGGACTGGCCGGGTGTTTATCATCGGGCTTCAGGCATAGAGTTCTTCCATGATTTCATAAAAACTATCGATTCTTGTAAGAACCTGCCCCCAGGGGAAACTGGTCTCATCGATACAGTCTCCGTCAACGGCCAGAAATGGGATATTCCTTTTCTGAAGTTCTTTTTTTAAAAACAGAATACCGCCAACTGACTGCCGGCAGCCCCAGTGAGAAAAATGGATTACACCGTGCGCTTTGTAACGGTGGTAGTTCTGGACTATAAATTTCAGGCGGCGTTCAATCGGCCCGAGTCCGGGATGGAGGATGATCTTACGGGCGAGGCTGACAAAAGGTTTTTCCGGGTCCAGGGGGGGCCAGTAGACAAGATTCATCTCCTCCGCGGCAATAATCATTTTCAATTCGTATTCCAGGTAAGAGATCAGATCGGATGAATAATAAGGACGCAGGTGAAGCCAGATCAAGCGGTAGCGTTCGTGGTCCGTTTTGTCTGCCTCTCTCCTGTTTTTACTGACAGCTTCTTTTAATTCACCGGCCAAAATTTTGTATATCGCGGCGGTTTCCGGATGGCCCTGGCCTAAAAGGGTCAGGTAAATGTAGGCCAGGCCTTCTGTGCCGTTCAGGGGGGTCGGGACTTGCGTCCGCAGATTCTCCACCGCTATCCTGAAATGGCGGGCCCGGTTTGAGGCCTCAAATACAGAGGCAATACGGTCATCGGTAAGCTTGATTCCCCTTTTCTTTTCCAGGTCGGAAGCTATTTCAGCCAGCTGATCAGCCACATAATGCAGGGCCCGATCGTCATCACCTGCCGGCACGTCAAGGAGATAAAGCGGTTTTTGGCTGCGGCGGGCCATGTACTGAAATAAACGGGGTGCCCCGTCGCAGAGGTGGGCACTGGCCATCAGAAAATCAGGGCGGGGAAAATAATCAAGATCCATACCTGCTGCCGCACAGCGGTGAAAAGAACAGCTATCCGAGGAGAGCCCCAACGATTCGGCATGACGGAGGAGGCGGGGAGACAGGTCCAGGGCAGCTGACGTGCCGGCGGCAACTTCCGGGGCAAAGGGTATCAGATCGAAAAAATAAAACATTTCCGTAGGGAAGAAAGCGCTGGTCCAGGCCACCGGTCTTTTTCTCTGGTAGGCTTCGGCTGCCTGCTCCAGGGCCATCGCCGTCATTTTCTTTTTTGCCTTAAAAGCAAAGTTGCCTGTGTGGATGAATACTTCCCTGGCCAGCCGGTAGGTAGCCGGTGAAGAGAGGAGTTTACGTCCCAGTTCATTCTTTAACCTCGCATTAAACTGAGCTTTAATACTCACTATTATTCCTCCTGACCGACAATTTCCAGGAAAGCTTCCACCCTGGTCTGCAGCTGTCCGCTGTCTTCTTCTCCCAGCTCGGTTTTAACTTTCAGCAGGGGAATCCCCGCCCTGGTGAGCAAATCCTGCAGGAGCAGATAATCGTAATGACAGAGATCGCAAAAAATTAGATCGTGATAAATGGCTCCTTTTACCGGCATAGTATCCAGCAGGTTCCGAAAATGTTTTTCCCTGGCGCTGGTACAGAAAATACGCGGGCAGGGCGGCTTTTCCAGGCAGGCCCGGCTGATGGCACGGCACAGCTCTCCTGCAGCAGCAGGCCGGCCTGGGCTTGCAGCTGGGGGGTTTTTAAGCAGGTAACGCATCCCGCTGCAGTTTTCCGGATATAAGATCAGATCACGGCGTCCGTCAAGCATCCTGGAAAGGCTATCTGAGGATAGGCCTCCGGCAAAGAGCAACAGCGGCCTGTCATCCTTCCGGCCCTTGCAGCTATTACTGGATCCTTCAACCAGCTGTTTTAATTTTGCCGTGAAGATTTCGGGGGAAAGTCCCGAGGCTTCTGCGGCCAGTCCGTGGTAACCGGAAGGGAAAGCTGATAACAGCAGGTCATAGTTTTGCAGATCAGTCAATTTCTGCAGATAATTTGCTCTTTCACAATATAAAGCAAGGGATGAAACAAGGTTTTCAGCAGTTACCGGTTTACCCCGCCTGCCCAGATAATCGGCAAGACCGATCAGTTCACCGGTGAAATAATCAACAGCCTGTTCATTTACTTTGCGGGGGACGTCCAGCAGATAAACGAAGAAATCGCCTGTCGTGCGCAGCACGTTATAAAGATGAAGCATAGCGTTGCACGAGTTTGCCACTACCACGCCTTCCATATTTTCCGGGACACTGCTCCGCAGGCTGCTGAGAATCCTGCGTGGATAAGGGCAGATATTGGGTGGCAGAAGATCTTCGCTTTTTTCCGTGAAATTACCGTTTCCCGGGAGCAGGCGGACGGGTGTAAAGCCGGCGGCATGAATTATCTCTTCCGGTGTGTAAGTGCAGAGCCATCCTACTTTCCGATCTGCCATATTTCGCATTTATAACCTCCACAGCCGGCTGCCCGGTTTCGGGCAGTCGGCTGTTTCCCCTGGTGGATACTGCTGCAGCATTGGGCCAACCCCGGCATCCGACGGGTGGGAGCAGTTTGTTTAACTTCTGCAGCGCAGCTAAACCCGCGATTTTTCCCTGGCCAACTTGCCTTCAATACCGGTCCAGATCCGGTCCGCTTCTTTTTTCCAGTCCTGTGCTGCTTCATCCATTTTGCTGGCTGTTTCCCCGTATAATATATCATCAGCCCCTGGATGGGTCGGTTGGGCCCCCGACTCGGCTACTATTTCTCTTAATTGGCCCGGGACATCAATCAGCGGACAGGGCCGGAGCAGATTGTCGCTGAAAGGCTGTCTCTTCTGGTAAGCGGCAAACAGCGGGTTGGCCAGGATCTCACGCAGGCTCTTGCCATAGATCGTGTCGACTGTAAAATGAACAAAAGCACATGGTTCAACATTGCCGTTAGCGGTTATATGAAAATAGCGGCGGCCTCCGGCGATACAACCGCCTGTCAGCTGACCATCATTCCAGAAATCGGCCACCTGGATCGGCTTAGTCTTCCGTATTTCACGGATACGATAGACCAGGTCGGCCCGCTGCTCGGGGGTAATTCTCATGGAGAAGTCGGGATTGCGGCCGATAGGGATGTAGTGGAAAGACCAGCCGTAGAAAGCGCCTTTCGCAATTAAAAAGTCAATAAATTCATCAGAAGAAATTTCTTCGCAGTTATCCCTGGTTACCGTAACACTGAAGCCGAAGGGAACTCCCGCTGTTTTCAGGTTATCCATGCCCCTGATAATTTTATCAAAAACACCCTTACCGCGGCGGTCATCTGTTGCTTCGCGCCAACCTTCGATGCTGATCGCCGGGCTGATGTTGCCGGAGCTGCGCATCCACCCGGCAGCGTTTTCATCGATCAGGGTCCCGTTTGTATAAACCATAAAAGCAACATCAGGGTGATTCCGGCAGAGTTCTTCAAGATGAGGCCACATCAGAGGTTCGCCGCCGGAAATTACAATAAAGTATATCCCCAGCTCCTTCGCTTCACTGACAAGGCGGTTCATTTCGGAAAGACTGAGGCTGTCCCGCTTCTTATATGCTCCCGCCCAGCATCCCTTGCAGCGCAGATTGCAGTCACTGGTGGGATCGATCAAGATAGTAAACGGGACATTGAAGCCGAGTTCTTCAGATTTTTGTTTTTGAATGGGAACACCAACCAAACCGGCATTTAGAAAGAAATTAATCAACAGATGATGACGGACATTTTCATCAATTTCAGTGAATATTCGTCTGATATACTGCTGAATGGTCGGGTCCTGCTGAAAATTTATCCTTATGTTTTCAATATAGTCACGGTGCTGGCTTAAAAT
>OMKS01003523.1_pt1 | contig 12379 bp, 8 predicted proteins | sample 1674721 | NCBI WGS metagenome assembly OMKS01 (sample SAMN06264996, study PRJEB25208) | sediment metagenome | isolation source: hot spring sediment | place: USA: California | collected 2014-09-02 | reverse complement strand
ATCTACACTATCCTCTTCGTCGGCAGCGTCAGATGTGTATAAGAGACAGTTCTTGTTATATTTATGACAGGAATGAGAAAGGAGAGAACAATGTACAATATCGAAAACATTAGCAAGCTTAGCGGACTCAGCCGCCGGGCAATTCACTATTACGTCCAAAGAGGCGTTGCACCACCGCCGGAAGGGAGCGGCCGCGGCAGCTATTATACCGATGAACACCTGGCAATTCTACAAAAAATCAAGCGGTGGAACGATCAAGGTATGCCACTTTTTAGAATGAAAGAAATTCTGGAAGGCAAAATGTCCGAGCCGGAAACAAATTATATCAAGGAAGAAATAGGTCAGCCACATGAGATTTACGAGCGGCAGCTTTGGCAACGGCATCTGATGGCGCCTGGCCTGGAGCTGCATATTCTCGATGGACTCTATCCAGGAGCCCTCATTCAGGAAATACACAGTGCAGTAGCCAAACTTTTAGAAAAATAAAATATTATACAAAGAGGACAAAATGAAAAAAGAAAACAAAGTCTTAGGTAAAAGCGCCGGTGGAGAAGAGATCGCCATTCCTTTCAAACAAACAACCCTGGATGGCCGAATCAGCGGTGGCATTGGCAATTTTATTCTGACCCAGGATTTCCAGAATGGGAGCAAAGCGCTGCAGGAAATCCATTATACTTTTCCTATTCATCCCAAAGCAGCTGTCACCGGAATGCGTATCGAATTTGAAGACCGCATTATTGATAGCGACATCGAAGAATTAGATAAAGCATTTGAGCAATTTGAGAAAGCCACCCAAAAGGGAGACAGCGCTTTTCTCCTGGATAAAATTATGGATGATCTCCTCTTGCTGCAAATTGGAAAGCTCAGGCCCGGGGAGCAATGCCGCGTCCAAGTTCATTATATTCAGGAATTTCCCCAATATGACAATCAGCTTCGGGTGACCATACCCACCTCGTTTAGCCCCCGCTATTCACCAGCCGGCTCAGACCCTATTATGACTGATATTATCAATCCCGGCTGGCTCACCGAAGCGCCATATCGCTTTATTCTCAATCTTAAAATTGATCCCAAAGCGATAGAATCCATCCAGTCAGTATCCCATCATATTGTGCAAACCGCTTTAGACAATGGCGAGATTGCCATCCACTTTCAGCAGGAGGCGGTGGCGCTGGACCGCGATATCGTCATTGACCTGAAGTTATCTGATGAATCCAAAGAAGGAAGCTGTTTTATCGCCAAAAATGAATCCGGGCGCCAATTTGGCGTGCTCCGCTTCATGCCCCAATTCCCTGAATCGAATAAAAATCACGATGAATACCAGCCTGCCGATTATATCTTCATCATCGACTGCTCCGGATCGATGACCGGCAGCTCCATTCGCACCGCCAGGCAAGCGCTGGAAATTGCCATTCGCCAGCTCAATAAAGACGACCGCTTTGAACTCATCACCTTTGAAAGCTCTTATCAGCTCCTTTTCAATAAACTCACCGATTACACAACAGAAAATTTCAACAAGGCTCTTGGCTTTATCCAAAATATTGACGCCAGGCTGGGTGGAACTGAGCTTAAAGCGCCACTAAAATCAGCTTTAAAGATGAAAAGCGAAGCTTCGCGCCAAAAAAATATCTATCTTATCACCGACGGTCAAATTGGTAATGATCAGGAAATAAAAAAACTTTGGCTAAAAAACGGACAGGAAAGCAGGCTCTTTGCCTTTAATATTGGCTATGCACCGGCACATGGCATCCTGGACACTCTGGCAGATATCTCCGGCGGCGTTGCCGAAAACATTTTGCCACAAGATGATCTCCTTAGCATCGTTTTGAGACAATTTGGCCGCAGCAATCAGCCCCGAGTTGAGGACATAAAACTTCACTTCCAAGGGCTCAGCGTCAATGAGAAAAAATTGCCAGAACTCAGACCCATCTTTGAGAACGACACCTGGACTGCCTATTTCCAAATTCAGGAAATCACTGAAAACGCAAAAATCAAACTGATAGGAAAATTGGGTGATAAAGAACTGAGCTGGAGCTTTAAACCCATTATACTGGGTACAGATAAAAGCATTTCCCAATTATATGGCCGGCAACGTATTCAACAAGTGAAGAACGATATCAACCTAAATCATAAGAATCTTATCAAACTCAGCAAGAAATACGGCGTCCTCTCGCCTAGCACCAGCTTTGTGGGCATTCTAAAAAGAAAAGGGGACGAAAAAGCCAAGGGTGAAGCCACATTAACGCGAGTTCCACTGCAGCTAACAAAAAACTTCTCAACGAGTCCCATTAATTCTTTCATTGGAGCTGCTGCATGCGTAGGTATGCCTCAAGCTTTGCGTAGATTTACTAGCTATAGCTTGGTTTCAAGCAATATATTCGAGAATTTTGTTTCAGAGGATTCTGACTATACATTGCTGGAAATGATGGCAGAACCTGAGGAAAATTATCGATTTATTGTTAAGATTTTGAGTAAACAAGATTTAGAAGGAAGCTTCGATAAATCTATCCTGCCGTTGATCAGCGATTCACTGAATCAAAGCGATATTGAAAAGGTAATAGAATCCCTGGGAATGAGAAACCGGGAGCTGGCAGAAAAGCTGATTTACACCCGAATTGTCATTCTTATGATACAGAACATACAGGCTGATCCAAGTATTTGCCATCGAAGTTTATCGAAAGCAAAGAACTGGTTTAACACCACGTGCAAGGAGCAGAAGCTTGATAAAATAGCAATTATCAATGCGGCTCAACATCTGTACCCAGGATCCTAGGAACGGCAAAATAAAGCTTCAAAATTAATTCATTGAAGCGGTCATCAGAAAAATCCGCCGCTATCAATGAAAAAATCATAATATTGTGACTCTCTCATATACCTGGGAATGGCGCTGGCCTTTCTAAGATTTTTTAAATACAGGTTCGCACCTGGCCAAGTGTAGATGATGACCCCAAACTCACGGGAATATTATTTTCTGATGCAAAATCTAACATATCAAGAAAAATCTTCAAACAAACATAATACCCTAAGTCCCATAAGAATAAAACTGATTTTTTTCAAGAGTAAAATAAAGAGTAGCCCGTGTAAGATATACCACATTATGGAAAGACAAATAAATTATCATAATTCTCCGACCACTAGACTTGTATGGCTTCACACCGCTCACTTATTTTTTAAAGAAATAAAAGGTTGATAAATCAAGCAATTAGCAGGATGAGCAAATAAACATTCCATTGGCGAAAATAGATTTGCTTTAATAGATTATGGTGTGAAAATAAAAGGAAATACAATGGGTCGAATGCTGATAATTTTTCTGCTGCTAGTCTCAGCGCAAGCTGCCAGTGTACCCAATAATGATGAATTTGCGCAAGTTGCTGATGAACAGTCGCTATGGCTCATTTTAGACAGGAGCCTGAGTATGCGTAATAATGACAGCGAGGGAATTCGTTTCAAAGCGATTGAAGCATTTTTGCAGGCGCTGCCTGATGCTATGCGCTTTGGTGTGCAGCTCTTTAACGGGGAGACAGAGGCCATCATTCCGTTTACTCCCCTTGATTCGCTCACAAAAATAGAGCTCGCTAAAAAAATTTATGATCAGGCATCCCAGCTCGGATATTATACAGATATTAAAAAGGCGCTGGATGAAGCGCTGAAACTCCTGCTGAAAGACCGACCAGACCAGCCTTTGCACGCCTGCCATGTCATATTGATAACAGACGGCCATCAGGAAATCCGTGGCGGTCAGCGAGCCGTGCGTCAATCGCTGACAGAGCTGGAAGAAGAGATTATCCCATACTATCGCAAATTGAAAATTCCCATTTACACTGTCGGCCTTAGCCTTTCTTCCGATACCTTGCTCCTTCAGAATATGAGCAAACATACAGGCGGATTTTACGCGCTGGCTCTGCAAGCTGAAAATCTGGATGAAGGGCTTGATTCCATTTTGATTCACATTAAAAATAATTCTGTCGCTTTTTCGTTGCAGAACAAGTTTTTATATGCTGCAAAACTCTATTCTCAATCTCCTGACAGCGCGCGCTCATTCCTGATAGAAAATTTTGCCATTAAAACAGGTTCACCAGCTTTTTATCTCTACCTGCTGACGATTCTTTTTGGCCTCAGTTTCTTGGCCAATCTCACGATAATGCGGTTTGCTTTCAACCCTAAAGAAAGTCCGACAGACTCCGCCATACCCTTTTACCTTCGGGAAAAAATGGATGATTCGCAAAGCAAGCCCCAGAACAAACAAAATATTCAAAAAGAAGCAGGACAAGAAGATCAGGAAATTACGCCAGACAACATAATGGACACTAAAACAGCAAGCCCAATTCAGCTAGAAACTGAAAGCAATACAGAAAGAATAGTTGAAGCGGAAAATGAACCCATAGACGCAGAATCCACAGAAAACGGGATATTGTTTACAATTAAAGAAGAAGAAACGCCTGGCGAAAATACGGAAATTGATACTGAAATGACCAGGCCTGAAAAGGATGAAATGGACCACTCAGCAGAAAAATCAGCGTCTGAACCCGAGTCAACAATACCAGTGTATATAAATGAGATTAAAATGGAGACGCCTACGGGAAAAGAAACGAAAGAAAGTTCAGAGCTAACAAAAGGACAGATAGAAAAACAAAACGCTGATATTGCCAAAGAAATACCTAAAAGCTCAGAAAGAGTCCAAGTAAAAGAAACAGTGAAAGAAGCAGCCACAAAAGAGCTAGCCAAAGCAAAAATTACACAAGCCCTTCCAACAGAAATTCTCAGCATCCACTGTAAATTCCATTCTAAGATACCTGCTGTGACCAAATGCTCTGACTGCTCCATTCCTTTGTGTGAGACATGTATCGTAAGCCTTGACAATAAAAGCCTTTGCGCCGAATGTGCTCAAAAGCGAGAAATCAAAAGGATGCTGGGAATATGAGTGAACCAGCCAAAAAAGCAGTCATCATCGGCAGTGGCATCAGTGGATTGACAGCCGCATATCATCTGCTGCAATGTGGATATGAAGTTAAAATTTTAGAACAGCATTATGAGCCGGGCGGCTTTACCCACACCTTTAAACGGCGCAATTTCGTCTGGGACATTGGTGTGCATTATATCGGCCAAATGGGAAGTGAAAAATATCTAAGCCGACAGATTTTCGATGTCATGAGCGGTGGCAAGCTTCAATGGGCAGAAATTGGTCCACAAATCGACAGGCTAATCTTTCCGGATCGCTCTTATAATCTGCTAAAGGGCAAAGAAGCCTGGCTCGAAACGCTCATTGAAGCATTTCCAGAAGATGAATATGGCTTGACCCTCCTCATGGAAGATATAAAGAAAATTGCCCGCAGCACTGAAAATTTTTTCATGGAAAAGGCCTTAGCACAACCCTTAGCCTGGATTGCCGGTCCTTTTCTGCGGCGAAATTTTTTAAAATATGCAAATATGAACACAAAGTATGCTCTGAATAAATACAGCAAAAATCCGAAACTCCACGGCGTATTAGCAGGCCAGTATGGCGATTTTGGCCTTACACCGGCAAGAAGCAGCTTTGCTATGACAGCGATGATTATCAATCACTACCTGAATGGCGCATTTTATCCTGTTGGCGGCTCCAAAGAGATCGCCGCAACGATTCTGGCTGAAATACAAAGACGTGGAGGAAGCATTCAGACCCGGGCAAAAGTCAAATCTATTCAGCTACATGAAAAAAGGGTCAGCGGCCTGAGATTGGAGAAGGGAGAATTTATTCCTGCCGACATTGTGATCAGCTCTGCCGGAGTTTTTAATACTTTCACCCAAATGCTGCCTGAGGAGCTTAAGCAAAAAGATAAACTGCAGTCAAAACTGGAGAAGGTCTCACCCTCTGCGGCTCATATCTGCCTCCATCTGGGCTTAGATCAAAGCGCTGAAACCTTGCATCTTCCCAAAACAAATCACTGGGTTTTCCCAGACTATGACCACGATGGAGCTACAGAGCGCTTTCTAAAGGATATCAAGGCCCCTTTTCCTGTAGTTTTTATCAGCTTTCCATCTGCCAAAGACCCTGCCTGGAAAGAAAGTCACGGTGAAACAGCCACCATCGAAGCCATCAGCTTAGCGCCCTATGAGTGGTTTGAAAAGTGGCAGAAGCAAAAGGTGATGCAGCGCGATGACGAATATAATGACTTAAAAGAGATACTCCAGGAAAGACTTCTCAGTTCGGTGACAAATCTTTTTCCCCAAATCAAGAATCATATCATTCATGCTGAAACCTCTACCCCGCTCTCTACAAAACACTATACCAATTATCAAAGGGGAGAAATTTATGGTCTGGATCACAGCCCACAGCGATTCCGGCAGCGCTGGCTTCGTCCCAAAACATCTATCCCCGGACTTTGGCTCACTGGTCAGGATATTGTAACGGATGGTATTGTCGGTGCAATGATGAGCGGCATCCTCACTGTCGCGGCCATCACCGGGAAAAACCTTCTTAAACAATATAAAAAGTAAAAGTGTAGAAGAGAATATTGACAGATGGGTGAGAAAAATACAGTGGCTTTCGGGAAGAAACATAAAAGTTACCAAATGAGCTGACTGAAGCTCCTGATGGAACAGTTTTTGAATTTTATCCAATTCAACATTAAGGTATTATAATCTTTGAATCCGTAGTAAAAAAATGAAAACAATACGAATAGAAACGGACACTTTAGAAGCAATGAAAATTCCTGCCGGAGTCCTATACTGCATTCATACAGTTAGAGCTTTGGCGCCCCGTTTCGGATATGATATTATCGAAAACTGGGTAAAAAAACACAAGAGCAAAAACTGACTATCCAGTACTATATTCTCAAAGAAAAATTGATGACACCTGAAGAATTTGCGGAAACGCTTTCACCCAAAACAACGCTGAAAATGGGTTTTACCGAAAATGAAAACCGGAGGCAAAAACAATGAGCGGCACCCCTCGTGGCGAAAGATTAATCATCACAATCATCGGACGACGCAATGTTGGCAAATCTTCTCTGATCAATGCCATCACCAGCCAGGAAATCGCCATCGTCAGCGATACGCCAGGCACCACCACCGACCCCGTAGCCAAACACTATGAATTGATTCCTGTAGGTCCGGTTACCTTCTACGATACCGCGGGGCTTGATGATATTGGTGAGCTGGGCAGCCTGCGCATCAGAGCAACTGAAAAAGTGATTCTGCGCAGTGATCTGGTGCTTTTTATCAGCAATGAAAGAGCGCTTACATCCAGTGAGATGCCCATTTTAGATAAGCTGAAAACGCAAAATATTCCATTTATCATTGTTTATAATTGCTTTAGTGAATGCGAAAACTCTTATACATTCCCAAATATGATCCAGGTTAATGCTAAAACCGGCGCTGGAATCCACATGCTAAAAGAGGCGATAGTACACGCAGTGCCTGTCTATTTTCGTCAGGAAACAGTAATTATCGGGGATATCATCAGCCCAGGGGATCTGGTAGTGCTGGTCGCGCCTATTGATCTGGCTGCGCCAAAAGGGCGACTGATACTACCGCAGGTGCAAGTAATTCGAGATATTCTTGATAATGACGCAATGGCCCTCACAGTGAAAGAGCGGGAGCTTGACGAAGCGCTGGAAAAACTTAATGCTCCCCCTGCATTGGTCATCACAGATTCTCAAGTAGTTCTGAAGGTGGCCGGGTCGGTCCCTGATGCGGTAAAATTTACAACTTTTTCCACTGCATTTGCCCGCTACAAAGGCGATTTGCCGCTCTTGGTAGAAGGTGCAAAAGCCATCGATAGACTCAAAGACAATGACAAAGTGCTTATTACTGAGGCATGTTCCCATCATATTCAAAGCGATGATATTGGCCGAGTGAAAATCCCCCGCTGGCTACGGCATTATACTGGAAAAGAGCTGGAATTTGATGTTCGTGCCGGTCATGATTTTCCTGATAATCTTGAAGAATATGCTTTGGTCATCCATTGCGGCGGCTGTATGATTACAGGGATGGAATTCAAGCGGCGGCTGCTCCAATGTCAGCGGCTGGGTATTCCAGTCACTAATTTTGGTGTGTTAATCAGTAAGGTCCAGGGGGTTTTGGAGAGAGTTATCAGGCCTTTTGGATTGATTCTCGATAATTGATCGACATATTGAATGATTTTACACAGAGCAAGCGCTTTAATCATAGTCAAATAGAAAAACCCCGCTATGAAACGGGGTTTTTCTATTCTTATTTTTGAGAATCATTCAGGGATGGGATTTGTAGCTTTGCAGCACCTCAATATAGTTAGCGCACTCAAAGGCTGCCGGCTCTGCAACTGATTTTTGACTCATTGAGCCAATCATCTGATTGACAGATTCATAGTCATGCTCATCCATCCAGGCAGACATTTCTCTGAGAATAGTCTGCAGATGCCAGATGCCATTTGTCAGCAGCGAGGATGTCAGCATCACAGTATCGGCGCCGGCATCTTCCATCTTTTTATAGTGTTCCCGCACTTTGCTAAAAGGGGAAGCTAAGGCTATCAACGGATTCCGCAATGAAAGTCCCATATATTTACTTTGAAGATTCACTTTTTCTTCCGGTTTAGAATTAGACTGCTTAGGAACTCATTTTTTTCAGAAATGCCCATTTTGCGTGAACATCACCCTGGGCTAACTCAATGAGACGAGCGGCATCTTCTGGTTTTCTTTTTGTCAGCATTTTATAGCGTGTTTCAGCGTAGGCAAATTCTTTAAAATCAATTTTTGGCGGTTTACTGTCAATCTGCAGAGGGTTTTTGCCTTGTTCAGCTAAATCAGGATTGAAGCGATAGAGGGGCCAATATCCGCTGTCCACCGCAGATTTCTGCTGGTGAAGCCCTTTACTCATATCAATCCCGTGTGCAATACAGTGACTGTAAGCAATAATTATTGAAGGGCCATCATAGGCTTCCGCTTCAATGAAAGCTTTCACTGTCTGATTATCATTGGCTCCAAAAGCAACCTGAGCAACATAGACATTTCCATAAGTCATTGCCATAAATCCCAAGTCTTTTTTGGCTACAGGCTTACCGCCGGCGGCAAATTTAGCGACAGCTCCTCTGGGTGTGGCTTTGGACATCTGTCCGCCGGTATTGGAATAAACTTCCGTATCCAACACAAGAATATTGACATTCTTACCACTGGCGATGACGTGATCAAGACCGCCGTAGCCAATGTCATAGGCCCAGCCGTCACCACCCATAATCCACACGGAGCGTTTTACCAGGTTTTCGCTGAGACTCTTCAGTTGTTTGGTCATGGGATGAGAAGATTTTTCAAGCTTCTTATTTAATTCAGCCACTCTTTCCCGCTGAAGACTTATTTCTAGTTCATTATCTTGTTTTGCATTAATCAGAGCATTTACAAAATCTTCTCCTAAGTCACTGCGCATTTCCCAAAGCAGCTCTTTGGCAAATGCCTGATGTTTATCAAGGGTCAAACGGAAACCAAAACCAAATTCGGCATTGTCTTCAAAAAGGCTGTTTGACCACGCCGGCCCCCGGCCTTCTTTATTCTTGGCCCAGGGGGTAGTGGGAAGGTTTCCGCCATAGATGGAAGAACACCCGGTAGCATTGGCAACGATTGCCCGATCACCGAAAAGCTGGCTTACTAGTTTCACATATGGCGTTTCACCACAACCGGCGCAGGCGCCACTGAATTCAAAAAGAGGCTGGAGAAATTGGATGCCGCGTACGGTGCTGGTATTAATCTTTGTGCGGTCATACTCCGGCAGATTAAGGAAAAATTCGAGATTTTTGCGCTCCGGTTTGCGAAGGGGATATTGCTCCGACATATTGAGCGCTTTCCGACCAACAACAGACTTATCCTTTGCAGGACAGGCATCCACACAGAGTTCGCAGCCGGTGCAGTCTTCGACGGCAATCTGGAGAATATACTGATCATTTTCGCCGTACTCTTTGCCTTTTGCTTTCATAGACTTAAAAGTCTCTGGTGCATCAGCCAATAACGCATTATCAACAACCTTCATCCGAATGACGCCGTGGGGACATACAAGAGCACATTTTCCGCACTGAATACAAAGATCGGGAACCCAAACCGGAGCCTCGAGAGCAATATTTCGTTTTTCCCAGGCTGCGCTGCCAGTGGGATAAGTGCCATCAACAGGAAAAGCGCTCACCGGCAAATCGTCGCCACGTCCAGAAATTATTCCAGCAGTAACATTTCTGATAAATTCAGGAGCTAAATGCGAGACAACCGGAGGCATTTTTCGCTCGGTGTTTACAGATGCAGGCACTTGGACTTTATGCAGGTTGGCGATGGTCTGATCTACCGCCTCATAATTTTTCTGAACAACCTCATCACCCTTTAAGCCATAAGTCTTTTTGATGGTATTTTTAATTTTTTCGATAGCTTCATTGGGTGGAAGAATACCACTGATATAGAAAAAGCAGGTCTGCATAATTGTATTGATCCGGGTACCCATACCAGTATTTTTAGCAACAGTATAAGCATCGATGACATAAAACTTAATCTCTTTTTCAATGATGGTTTTCTGCATCTCCAGGGGCAATTCTTTGAATACTTCATCAGCAGGGAACTGTGAATTAAGCAAAAAGGTAGCGCCTTTGGCAGCAAAGCGGAGCATATCATACTGCTCGGTAAAAACAGACTGATGACAAGCCACAAAATTTGCAGAATTAATCAGATATGAAGAGCGAATAGGCCGGGGGCCAAAGCGGAGATGGGAGGTGGTAACAGAGCCAGATTTTTTTGAATCATAAACAAAATAACCCTGAGCATAGTTGTCTGTCTCTTCGCCAATGATTTTAATAGAATTTTTGTTCGCACCAACTGTGCCGTCTGCACCTAAACCCCAAAACATTCCCCGAAAAACATCATCTGCCTCCGTCGTGAAATGAGGGTCATATTCAAGTGATAAATTTGTCACATCATCATTGATACCTACTGTAAACCGTTTTTTCGGTTTCTCTTTCAGCAGCTCATCATAAATAGCTTTAACCATTGCTGGTGTAAACTCTTTGCTGGAAAGACCATAGCGACCGCCAATCACTTTTGGGAAATTCTCAAAGGGAAGATTGCCTTCACTCATGGCCTCTGTCAGGACGGTGATAACATCCTGATACATAGGCTCGCCATTTGCGCCTGCTTCTTTTGTTCGGTCTAAAACTGCCAGGCTCTTCACGGTCTTTGGAAGCGCTTTCAAAAAATGCTCAGCGCTGAATGGACGATATAGACGAACTTTCAGCAAGCCGACCTTTTCACCTTTATGGGTGAGGTAATCAACTGCTTCGTGAGCAGCTTCTGCCCCGCTGCCCATTATAACAATTACACGATCCGCATCGGGTGCGCCTATATAGTCAAACAAATGATAGCGGCGACCGGTAATATCACCAAATTTTTCCATTGCCTCTTCAACGATGGCAGGAACCTGGTCATAGTACTTGTTTGCGGCTTCCCGACCCTGGAAAAAGACATCGGGGTTCTGCGCGGTTCCACGGATAACCGGCCTATCCGGTGAAAGAGCTCGTTCACGATGGGCAATAATCAGCTCATCAGGAAGCATTGCCCGCATATCATCATCTGTAAGCTGTTCAACTTTCAACACTTCATGTGAAACCCGAAAGCCATCAAAAAAGTGAAGGAAAGGAATTCGTGCCTTCAGCGTGGCAGCCTGTGAAATCAGGGCAAAATCCATCACTTCCTGCACCGATCCGGAAGGCAGCAAAGCCCAACCTGTGCTGCGGGTGGCCATCACATCAGAATGGTCACCAAAAATACTGAGAGCATGGGTGGCAATTGAGCGAGCGGCGATATGAAAAACTGTGCTGGTGAGTTCACCGGCAATTTTAAACATATTTGGAATCATGAGCAGCAGCCCCTGACTGGCTGTGAAAGTGGTTGTCAATGCGCCAGTCTGCAATGCGCCGTGCACTGAACCGCTTGCGCCGCCTTCCGACTGAAGCTCCGACACAACTGTGCTGGTACCCCAAATATTTTTCTGGCCCATCGAAGACCAAAGGTCTGCCCATTCTCCCATATTGGAAGAGGGCGTAATTGGATAGATTGCGCATACTTCATTGGTTTTATAAGCAACGTATGCTGCTGCTTCATTTCCATCAATGTTGACCATTTTGCGTGCCATTTAATTTCTCCTATCTATTTTGTTAATGAATACATACTTCTTCACAGCACCTAATTTAATCAATATTTATGCCAAGAGAAAAGGAAATGGGAAAGCATCTTGTTAATTCTCACTTTAGATACTTATATTCTGCTTATTCCAAATCGTTGTCTAAATGATGATATTCACAGTACAATATATTTTCGCAATAGTGAAAGGCTGTCTCTTATACACATCTCCGAGCCCATGAGACCGTACTAGAACTCGTATGCCGTCTTCTGCTTGAAAAAAAAAA
>OMKS01003522.1_pt1 | contig 12379 bp, 18 predicted proteins | sample 1674721 | NCBI WGS metagenome assembly OMKS01 (sample SAMN06264996, study PRJEB25208) | sediment metagenome | isolation source: hot spring sediment | place: USA: California | collected 2014-09-02 | reverse complement strand
TTTGACTGCTCCTTCTGTGTTGTGATAGACGGGAGCATTTTACCACAAAACTCCGAAGTTATTTTTGAACGACTCCTTAGGTTTGCATCGTATATTTGCGTCGGGTAACGGGGCCGAGAGCTAATACGGACATTTGCGCCCGATGCGTGATTGATATATACTACGGAGCAAGCGCGCAAGGGTGAAAAAGCATCGCTGTTTTGCCGTTTGGCGAGGAGAGGTATAGCGAATAGCAAAAAACGCGGCCTGGGTGAGTGAATACTTAGCTGGGGCCGCGTTTTTTTGTGTGCACAGCCTTGATATGGGAGAGGGTAGATGGAAAGGTGCGGGCGGGGCAAAAACCTGACGCAGCGCTATCTGGCCCGAGGAGATGGATAAGTGCTTTTTTATCCGTTTGACGAGGAGGGATGCTAACCCGTAGCAAGCGACCCGTTTTCCGTGCAACAAGCGTGGGCACTTGATCCAAAGGGAGCACGAAGTGGGCGGGAGAGGGTGACGCCAGGCCAGCAAGCAGACAGGGTCACTGTGTCTCGGCGTGGGCAGGTGATGCGTAAACCGTTGGGCGGCGTAGCTGAATCCCAAGCCGTTAATACGCTGATCCTGCTGCGTTTGCACATGGGTTGATAGCATCATAGGCTAGGTGGAGAAAATGAGTCCGCAAAGGAGATGTAAACTTGAGCATCGAAACTGATGATAAGTCATTGCTGTTTTCTGCTACTGCTCGCCCATGGCTCTTCCTGGGTTTGACGCTGGGTCTTACGTGGTCGGTTGAGTTTCTGGCGGCGGCCATTGATGGATTCATCCCCAGGTGGGGTGTTACGACGCTGCACTATTTGGGTGGAATCATGCCGCTGGCGGTCGCGGTTGGTCTGGCTCAGCTAAAACACGACCGGCCGTTTCAGCGTGACTTCTGGCAGCGCATCATTGACTTTCGGCGTATCAGTTTTGGTTGGTATTTGGTGATCTTCTTGTACGCGCCCATCAAGTCGGGTCTGGCTGCGCTGATTGATGTTCTGTTAGGCGGGGCGGGGATCGCGCCAGAGGCGGTGAGCCGCTTTGGGGAGCAGCCCCTTCTGATCGTGCCGACGCTTTTTTTCTGGCTGCTTTTCGGTCCGGTGCCAGAAGAGCCGGGTTGGCGAGGATATGCGCTGGACGGATTACAGGCTCGCCAAAGCGCTTTGTCAGCAAGCTTGGTGGTGGGAGTAGCGTGGTCGCTGTGGCACGTGCCACTCTTCTTCATCGAAGGGACCTGGCAAGCGGAACAGATTGGGCTGGGCACGCAGCGGTTCTGGTTTTACCTGATCACCATCGTGGTTGAAGCGGTTCTATACACGTGGATCTACAACAACACAAGTCGGAGCACCTTGTCAGCGATTCTGTTTCACTTCGTGGGAAACGCTTTTGGAGAGCTGTTTGCATTGTCGGAGCAGGCTGAGGTGTATAACTTCGTGATCGGCATCGTGGCGGTCATTGCGGTCGTGGCGATGTGGGGGCGGAAGACGTTGACTCGTCGGGGAAATAAGGGAGCAGGTTCCGTCACCCGTAGCGGGCCGGTGTAAGTGCGCATAGCGCGCTAACAAGTCACTGAAGCTGACGCGGCGATCGCCGCACCGTTGGGCGGCTTCTAAGGCTGGAAGCTGGTGGAGCATCCGGTTGGGAAGGCAATGTCACAGATTGCGAACTCCGGGGTCAAAGTTGTTCAGTTGTCAGGCAACAGATGGTTTACTTACTCCTGCAGGAGGAAGCTCAATGAGCCCATCACTCTATCCAATCCTGGTTTTATTTGTCACAGTTGCATTTTTGATCCGCGCTGAGATTCTTGGGAAGCAGCGTCAGATCTACGTCTTGAAGCCAATTTCTACCCTGCTTGTGATCGCGGTGGCGTTTTTGTCGTTCCTGGAGCCAGTCCAGAACCTGACGTATACGGTCGGCGTGATCATTGGGCTACTGCTGTCGTTCGGTGGAGATATCGCTTTGATGTTTCAAGAGAATCGGAAGGCGTTTACAATTGGCTTAGGGTTGTTCTTGCTGGGTCACGTTGCCTATACCGTCGTCTTCACGCTGCTAGGGGCGTTCTCTACCTGGGATCTTGTCTCATCTGGAATACTGGTGGTAGCAGGAGTGAGTTTCTATCTCCTGATTCGATCCAATTTGAGAACGATGCAAGTGCCGGTCATCGCTTACATTGTGGTGATCTCGGTGATGGTGAACCGTGCTGGGTCCACGTTGGCAAGCCCAGTGTTTGGAGTAGGCCAGGCGTTGATGATCTTGATTGGGGCCGTCCTGTTTTATATTTCGGACGTGATTCTGGCGGCGAACCGGTTCTGGAAGTCGTGGGAATACAATCGCATCAGTTTGGGGTTCTATTACGGTGGTCAACTGCTCATTGCGTTGGCTGCCAGTTATTTTGCGTGATGGTTTTTAACGGGGAACGGGGCCTAACTAGTCGCTTAAGCTGACGCGGTTTTGCCGCGGTTGTATCTGGGCATCTGGGCACAGTCGGAGGCAGGTTAACCGGACGGCGCGGCGGAATCCACTGTTCGTCTCTGGCGCTATGGACTTCACCAGCTATGGCCCAGAGCTGTCAAGCATCCTGGTCCAGCGACGGCCCAATGCAAAATCCGCGCCGCCGCCGAACAAGCGGATGAACCCGGCCTTGCTACGATATAATCGGCAAAGGCGCTGTGCAGGAGAAAAACTCAGGCACGTCACCATTCGTCCGCTAGACCCGCAAAGCGGGTTATCCGCCGCGCCGTTATGCGGCCTGCAGGAGGGGCTGAACGTTTAGGTCGACCCGTTCAAACCATGGGTGGGAGTGGCTTTCTGACCTTGATTGTCACCCTGGTAGAATTATGATAGAATGCGTGTATTACGATAGCTCTATCGATATGGAGGAAGTATGGATACAGTGACAGTTTCTACCAAATATCAAGTGGTGATTCCAAGTGGTATTCGCAAGCTCATTGATGTTCAGCCAGGGCAAAAGGTACAAGTCATTCTCTATGATGGGCGGATTGAGATGATCCCAATCAAACCCACCAAGGAAACTCGAGGATTCCTGCAAGGGATCGACACCACCGTGGAGCGAGAGGCAGATCGGCTATGAACGTAGTTGATTCCTCTGGGTGGCTGGAGTATTTCGCGGATGGTCCTAATGCGGATTTCTTTGCCCCACCGATCGAGAATAATGCTGATCTCATCGTTCCCTCGATCAGTCTGTACGAGGTATTCAAGCGTGTGTTGCAGCAGCGGAGCGAGGGGGACGCATTGCAGGCGGTTGCGACTATGATGCAGGGCCAGGTTGTCGATCTGAATGATCGGTTAGCCTTGGAAGCAGCAAAGATATCCGTTGAGAAGAAACTACCGATGGCAGACAGCGTGATACTGGCTACGGCGAGAGCGCATCAGGCAACAGTGTGGACGCAAGACAGTGATTTTGAAGGATTGGAAAGTGTCAAATATATCGCGAAGCAGGGGTAATGGCAGCAACATAACAACTCACTGCACGCGACGCGGCTTTCAGCCACGCGTTGTATCGGTAGTCAAGTTTTCGTGTCGCACTGGGGATTGAGGGGAGTCTTGAATAAGCCGCCGTGCGCGTGAGTTCGCCCCGTCCGGCGGCGGCGCTCTCCCCCTCCTGCGTCGGGGGAGGCTTGCCACCGGACGGCGCGGCGGAATCCACTGTTCGTCTCTGGCGCTATGGACTTCACCAGCTATGGCCCAGAGCTGTCAAGCATCCTGGTCCAGCGACGGCCCAATGCAAAATCCGCGCCGCCGCCGAACAAGCGGATGAACCCGGCCTTGCTATGATATAATCGGCAAAGGCGCTGTGCAAGAGAAAAACTCAAACACGTTACTATTCGTCCGCTAGACCCGCAAAGCGGGTTATCCGCCGCGCCGTTGGGCTGCACAACGACTCGAAGGACTAGATATGACACGCGACCGGTTCGTCATTGTGAGATTGACCCTTTTCTTGGGAATAGTGGCATTACCTGCTTGTGCAGAGAAAACACCTGCAATCACTCCGCCGCCGACGGCAATGATGTTGTCTGATGGTAGAATCGAGCTGCAAATTATTGATCCCGCACGGATTGCACTCGAGGTACCTGTATATGACCTCCCACTTGTAAGAGTGTGTGACAGGATCAGCTACGAAAACTCCAGTGACAACCTGACTTGTCATATCGGTGCTTTGGACTTGGAACATGGGTTATTCATTCGCCTGATAACACTGCAAGGCCAACAGGAATGTGCCTCCTTTTTTTGGGCTCCTGATGGACGACGGTTTGCCTACGATACGCATGGCTGCTATCCTTACACTGCTTTCTTGTATGGGGATATCTTGGTCTTTGACGCTGATGGTAGCTTGGAGCAATCCTTTTGGGCGAGCGGTGTCACTTGGTCACGAGATGGCCGTTACCTGAATATCAGAACGTGTCAAGAGCCATATATGACCTACTCATACACCAAAGTAGTGTACGATACGACCACTTGGGAAGAGGTCTGTGCTTTTGGGGCCGGAATTGATCCTTTCCCACTGTGCTCTGTCGGTGTCGAGGGAGAATGCAATCTATCATTTGCAGGTGGGGACACACAGGCAATCAGCTGGGATAATACGCTCCGAGAGGTGGTTTTTCGCTGCACCAATGAGGACGGAGGCGAAGGAGATTGTGGAACTCTCTGGATTAATCCCAGCAACAGCGCATATGGCACAGAATCTGAAGCTGAACATCATAGAGCTTTTGTTGAAGAGCACGATCTTCACATCATTGATAAACAAGCTGGTACAGAGAAAGTCTACACGGTATCAGACTACTATATCACATCCATTGCTTGGGCACCGGAGTGAGACGCTTCTACAGCTTTTGCGCCGCCCAACAACACGTGGAGCCGACCAGGCTAATCGCGGCTCAAAATCGAAGCTGGTTATGGTTATGCAGGCAGCCTGCCAGCGGAGTTATCATTGCAGATTCGCCTGGCGGCTCACGTAGACCGTTGGGCGGTAGCTTGCAGATAAGGATGGAGAAACATGCTAGTCGTTTCTGTGATGAAGACCGTGGCCTTGATTGGGCTTGTGTACCTCGTCTCTTTTCTTCTACCCTTTGCATTTGGCAAGAAGAAGCTAAAGTTGGTCGCCCCCATAGTTGGCGTTATCGGGATTGTCTTTCAGTTAGTTGTGAACACCGAGACGAGGGCTTTGGACAAGTGGGCTTTGAGCTTTCTACCCCAGCCATTTATTTCCAAGGCTTATTGGTCACTGGTGGCATTTTGCTTGCGGTTCTGGCGGCAGGCTTTGCAGCCGGAGGACTTCGTCTCCAGGGGAGAATGGATAGGAAGCGATATGCCAAACTTGGTATCATCGTGCTGCTTTTGTTGGTACAGAACGCTGTAGTTGCCCTATTCACAGAGGAGCTGGTCTTTCGGGGTCTGGTTCAAAGACAACTGAGCAGATCTATCTCGCCCCTGGCTGCCATTCTAATCGCCTCAACCGTGTTTGGAATCTGGCATGCTCCTCTAGGGCGGCTATCCTTGGGGCTGAACAAAAGGCAGACGGTTATGTATGCGCTTGGTACAGGGCTAGTGGGGTCAGTATTCGGGGCATTCTACCACCAATCGCAGTCTTTGGTGGTCTCCGGTTTTGTCCATGGGGTATGGAATGGTCTGGTGTATGCCATCTGGGGACTAGGCGATGAATTTCCGAGTCTGCTGGTAAGCCGAAATGAAGCGTTGACTCACCCTGAATATGGGGTCATAGGCGTATTGGGGTTAAGTCTAGCAGTGCCACTTCTCTTAGTGGCAGTCGTTTAGAAAGAGGCCGTTGTTCCAAGTCGAGCAGTGAACGTCATATTTAAGAGATAGTTGCCGCATAACCACTCGCTGCACGCGACGCGGCTTAGCAGCCGCGAGTTGTATCGAGGTTTGTTTCAGGAAGTGGCTGCGGATTGGTGGGTGTCTCGGATACGCCCCCGCGCGCGTGAACTCGCGCCCTTAGCCCCGCCAAGCGGGAAGCGCAACAATCTCGAAGTTGAACCTGAGATACAAGAGATGAGGTCAGTATGAAGAAACCAGATCCACTACTTGAAAGAATCGAAGCATATAACGAAGCCCAAGGCGGCGGCGTCATCATTCGCCGTGCCAGCAAAGGTTATTCCCTCTTCGTGGAGTCGGATGGGTCGCCGATTGCCAGATTGCGGCCCACTGGTAACGGTGATGAGGTTGAGATATTGTGGTGGAGTCACCGGGACAAGTGGGAGCAAATCGGTGAGTTTGGTGGAGTGGTTCTGCCGTTGGATGAAGCGTTGGATTTCGTGGCGAAAGATCCATACGGGTGTTTGTGGCTATAACGATGTGGGTCTACGCGGATTCAAGGAGGAGAAAACGACAAATGTTGGGATTGCTTTAATCACTCCATATGTTGCTTATGTCGGGAATACGGGCCGAGAGCCCGTATTGGTCATCGCAGTAAGCGAAGCGGCGGGGTTTGCCCTCTAGCGCGACGGCCATTTCCCAGTTCAGCAAGCTTGTTCGTACTATTCTAGTTGAATAGAGAGGAGAACCAAGAATGGAGAAAGCAGATCGTAGCGCACTGATGGCCCTGCCCATCGTGATCCTGGTAGCGTTGGGGGTCGCTTTGGCTGGTAGTCAAGGGGGCGCCTCGGTCCTCGGAGTGCCAGTCTTCGCTTTGGCGGTGGCGGTGGTATTCGTGATCCAGTGGGTAGGCTTCATCGCGGCTTACGTGTTGCAGACAGAAAAGTTCTACGACCTGACAGGGAGTATCACCTACATTTCCGTGACCATTATGGCCGTGTTGCTCAGCCCGGTGGTCGATGGGCGCTCGGTTCTGCTGCTGATTCTAGTGCTAATCTGGGCCGGTCGCCTGGGCACCTTCCTGTTTCGTCGCATTTTGAAGGCCGGGAAGGACGCTCGCTTCGATGACATCAAGGTCTCTTTCGTTCGGTTCCTCAACACGTGGATGTTGCAGGGATTGTGGGTGACCTTGACACTGGCGGCCGCATTGGCTGCCATCACCACAAGCACGCGGAAGGAATTGGGTCTATTTGCGCTGATGGGCACGCTGGTATGGGTGTTTGGGTTTGCCATCGAAGCGACGGCCGATGCGCAGAAGAGCCGGTTCCGGGTGAAACCGGAGAACAAGGGGCAGTTCATCGACACCGGTCTTTGGTCGTGGTCGCGGCATCCCAACTACTTCGGTGAGATTGTGATATGGATCGGGGTGGCGATCATCGCCTTGCCGGTGTTGCGAGGCTGGCAGTGGGTGACCCTGATTTCGCCGGTGTTTGTCACGCTGTTGCTGACGCGGATCAGCGGAGTGCCGATCCTGGAGAAGAGAGCGGATGAGAAGTGGGGAGGGCAGGAGGACTATGAGGCTTACAAGGAGCAGACGTCGGTATTGATTCCGCGTCCTCCGAAAGGTGGATCGAAGACCAGATGGTGAGGTTGCTCGCCCTGATCTTCACGCTCAACGCTACAATGAACCTGTTTGGCATCCTGATGGAGCTACATAATCAACACACCCAAAAGGTCAACTGGACGGCATTCATTTACGGGTGCATTGCAGGAATCGTCCCGTGGGTTGTCATCATGCTGTACTTTGTGGGCGCTGTCAACTCCGGCGATGCCAAGCCGCCAGATTTTGTGTACGCCATTGTTCCTACACTGTTTGTGTTCTTCAATATCTTCGCCATCAATATGGTTCTACAATACAAAAAGGTAGGCCCTTGGAAGGATTACTTGTTTGGCGAACGGGTCTATATCATTCTGAGCCTTTCGGCCAAATCGGTTCTATGCTGGCTGATCTGGACTGGAACGCTGGCGCCGATCTAAATCAAAGCATCCAACTCAACATAAGCCGGACTTGGCTTTCGCCGAGAAGCAAAGCGGCTTGCTAAGCGCAATCGGCTGCTTCGCGTCGTCCGGCTATGGACTTGAACAGCAATACCAACAAGCCTTTGAGTTCGCAATCACCGCGCTTGAAAATGGAGGGATCTATGGGAGAACAGCTCTCAGGTTGGCTGATTAGGATTTCAACAGGTTGGGTCGCCTTGGCTGCTGTGGTGGGTTTCCTTCTGTTCGCCGCGTTGGTCTTGCCCAATCAAGCCGCTCAGTTGGAAGCAAAGACGGGAGAAGTCGCTTCGCCAGATGTGTTGTTGTTCTACTCACCAGAGGAACTCTACCAGCTTGCCGAGGCGTATGGGGCGGAGGGGCGCGAGGCGTATATCAGGGCACGCTTCACATTTGATGTGGTCTGGCCGCTGGTGTACGCGGTGTTTCTGAGCACAGCGATCAGTTGGGTCTACGGGAAGGCATTTGAGGCGGGTAGTCCGTGGCGGCGGATGAACCTGGTTCCAGTGCTGGGGGCGCTGTTTGATTATCTGGAGAACGTATCGACCTCGCTGGTTATGTGGCGGTATCCAGAGTGGACGGCGGTCGTGGACCTGTTGGCACCAATTTTCACCTTGGTGAAGTGGGTTTTCGTCGGAGGAGGTTTCGGGTTACTTCTGATCGGAGTGATGGTTGGTGTTTGGCGCTGGAAAAAGCGAATGCCTTCGGCGATGGAACATCGCGCGTAATGGGGAGGATAGGGGTTGAACCTGGAGACTGCGCCGTGAGCGCAGCCGACAGGGTACATCATCCCACGCGAAAGCGGGCGCGAACGGAACGTTCGACACTTCCAATCCAGGGCGCTCGTCACGAGAAAGTGCAGATGCGTGCATCTGACGCGAACCACTCTCAAGAGAGAAAGCAAATGACGGCGGGCTGTGGCCTTAGCTGGTGCGCCCTCTAGTGTAACGAAAGTCCACGTGGTGGCTCCCAAGCTAGTATCGTGAAGCTGTGACAGAAAGCACGTCGCAGCGCGTCCCACCGGAGGGGCGTTTGAGATGCTTGAGCCGTGAGAAGGGAGACTTTCACGCACGGTTTTAGGGGCCTGGGGCCAGCAATGGATCCCGGTCACCCGCCCCGGAGAAGATATGAATGCCAGTGAATTTGCTGTGCGAGAATACAGGCCAGGAGATCGCGACACCGTGGTCCAGCTTATTGCTGAATTCAGAGTCGCACTCTCAGCACTTCGTGGGTATGATCGGCAGGCCGATGTTTCTCAGGCAGAGAGCGAGCTTCAGGAATACATTGACAACAGATATCCCATTTTCGTAGCGACGACCGTAGGCGAAGCAGAGAGTATCGGCTACATGGTATACCGAGTCGACGGAGATACGGTATGGGCGGAGTCCCTCTTTGTCTCCCCTGAGTTCCGTCGGCGGGGGGTTGCGGGAATGCTGTATGACACTGGGGAGAAGTTTGCCGAAGCTCGTGGGCAAGAGACCCTCTACAATTGGGTTCACCCGAACAACGATGCAATCATCGCGTTCCTGAAGAAACGCGGCTACGATGTTCTGAACCTCATTGAAGTCCGGAGACGCCGCCCCGGCGAGGAAGCTGCGGGGGTCATACAGGTTGGCGACCACCGGTACGCCTATTGATGCAATCGGAATGATAAAGCGGGGATTGCAGCTACTTTTATACTGGTCTTTTCTGCAAACCTTGTGCTAGCTCGGTTGTTCAGGAAGTACGACTGCGGCGCATCTGTCGTCATGCGCTTAGCGTTTTACTTTGTATGGCATATTATTCCATAGGGCCATGCATTTGAGAGAACAGCCCAACCTCCGTTTGCACACGACAGCACTGACGGGGCCGGGCAAGCAGTTGCGCATTTGCAACGTCCGGGGGTATAGTTAGGCCGAAAGGCTGAGTCGGCGCTGCGGGTGAAGCGCGACCGTTCGGGCTGCGCGGCATCGTGCAAGGAGGCAATATGAACACAGACGACATTCCAGGGGAATCCACGAAGCATTCTATTTGGCAGTCCTTACTGTTGCACTTGGTGCCGGGGGTACTCATCTTCATCGTCTATTTTGTCAGCGCAAGCATCTTGATCAATCGTCTACCATCCGTGGCTCTGTTAGCAGCCCTGAGTCTGGGAATTGCCTTGGCTCTCATCCCTTTCGAGTTGGGATATCTAATTCTCCAAGGTTGGCGCAAGTATCGCAGCCTCTCCTTGTGTGGTATTGTGCTTTATCGAGAGCCAATCCGCGTATGGGATTACGTGCTTTTTGTCCCTCTTCTACTTATCTGGGCAGTATTCTGCTTTGCATTTATCTCTCCCCCCATTGAAGCCTATCTACAACAAACCGTTTTTGCATGGTGGCCGAACTGGCTGATACCATCTGCAATAGACACCTCTACATTCTCCACAAACCCCACCTTGGGATTGATCGCGCTTGCGTCCTTGTCATTTCAAGCGATAATCGGGCCAATCGTTGAGGAGTTATATTTTCGGGGCTATTTACTGCCACGATTATCTCATCTCAAGACCTGGGCGCCTTTAATCAACACTGTGCTGTTCTCCCTCTACCATTTCTTTACTCCTTGGCAGAATCCCGCACGGATTTTGGCGTTGCTGCCCGCGGTCTATCTCGTTCAGCGGAAGCGCAACATTTACCTAGGTATAGTCTTTCACGTCGTCCTGAACTTGATGGGGCAAGGTATAATAGCGGTCTTGAGTAGGTAGTACGAGCAAAATAGGCTTGGAGGCAGCCCAACACGGCATCAAGCCAAAAGCGCCTTCAGCGCTGGGTAGCAGCGGCGATTTTGCATTGGTACGCAGTTGGGATCTGATGCACACCTGGCATGGGTCGGCACTGCAGCTTAGCTCCACCCGTTGCACGAAAAACGCTGGACAGAGGCGCTGTGGAAGCCACGGTCGTTTCCATCCCAGGTCATAGGCGAAGGTGGGACAATGGGATGAAAAGACGAGGTAGACAAAAGAGTGGCAGCAGGCGAGGGTTGATCTGGTTCACCATCGTCGGCACGCTAGACGAGGTGTTGGAAGAGATACGCGGATTTTACGAGACCTTGGCCGCGGATTACACTCTCGTCCGTGCTACACCCTGACCGATGGGCGATGAACAATTAACCTGATGACAGGAACCGAAGAGGTACGCGAGATGCGAACAGCCGAAACGGTACTGAGCATCATCATTCGAGACAGATTCTCGAAATAGGTTACTGGAGAGCCGCGTGACACGGAAATCGGTCAAGTGCGGTTCGGGGAGGGGCGGTTGGAAAAGGGCTAAGTATTCCAGTACCTCGCTGGCCGCCTACTCTACTTCACGCACGGTTCTTGGGGGCTGGGGGCCAGCAATGGCCCCTGGCTACCCGACCGGCCCGCGTAGCATCGGCGCTTTTGAATGTGCAGTTGGTCTTGTAGCGAAGTAGCTTTTGCATGGCCCGGCCCGGCGGATTAGCTCGCGCCGTTGTGCGACGCGTGTTGCAGCGCAGGTATCTCTAGGAGGTGGGAGGATGGAGTTGGCCATTGTTGCAGTTGTTATTGTAGTTGCTGGCGCAATTGTGTATATGTTTGACCGGCATACGAAGCAGAAGGGTGCCCTGTTCACTGGGACGCCCTCGCCGATGATGAGGGTGCTGGCGGGGCTTTTCGGACTCGTCTTCGGCGGCATCTTTGTTGCCGAGTGGCTTTTCTCAGACTCCGTTCACTTCTTGTTTCCCATCCTTGCAATTGCGGCTCTGGGCTATGCCTTGGGCGCAACAAGTTTACTCAAGGCCCTGCAAGGAAGTGAGGAAGATACGGGCGAGGAATCTGAGTAGTTTCTCTTGGCACTGGATGGAGAGCACAATGCATTGTGTTTCAATATCGCTCTCTATTCCTTGAGGAGTGGTACAGAACGGTCCAGGCCAAAACGTAAAGGTAGATGTTGAGGGATATGGAGGCTACAGTGGATTGTGGCGCCGCACAACACTGTATGCACACGACAGCGCCTAGTGGCGCTGGGCAGCATCGGCTTTCAAATTACCGAGTTGCGTTGAGCAATGCATGGTATACTGGAAGGGTCGACGCTGCGCGTGAAGCTTGACGTTTCTTGTGGGGTGAAATATCCCCGCGGAAACTGCGTTTCCGACCGGATCCAGTGGGGAAAGGACAGAAGCGGCAAGCCGAACGTGAAGCGCCGCACCTCGCGGAAGAAGCTAAGGGGATCGTTGAAGAACTTCACGCAGTGGTGCAAGGAGAACCGGCACCAGAGACTGGACGTCTTGTTCAAGAAAATGAACGCCAAGCTCCGGGGGTATTATGCCTACTACGGGGTAATCGGCAACTACGCCAGTTTACAAGAGTTCTTCAGAGAAGCCGTGAGAATCCTATTTAAGTGGCTGAACCGATGTAGTCAGCGGAGAAGCTACAACTGGAAGGGGTTCCAGGAGCTGCTAGAGTTGTTTAAGATCGAGAAACCACGGATAGTCGGGCGACCGAAGGCGAGGAAGGCGGCACTGACGTTCTAGGCCGGAT
>OMKS01003521.1_pt1 | contig 12382 bp, 14 predicted proteins | sample 1674721 | NCBI WGS metagenome assembly OMKS01 (sample SAMN06264996, study PRJEB25208) | sediment metagenome | isolation source: hot spring sediment | place: USA: California | collected 2014-09-02 | reverse complement strand
GACCATTTAACCGCGTTTAACGTAAGCCGTTGTGGCACAACATGTTACACAAAACCCGCCGGGTGGGCAAGGGAGCAGGAAAAGTCACGGCTCTCGCAGCGGGATTGTCTCAGCATAAGGTTCGGAGCGCTTCCCCCAGACAGCGAAAGACAGCGCCCAGCCTGCTGCAAATCCTGCCGCTCCGGCGGCAAGCGCCGCCCAATCGCTGAAGCGCATGGCCGCAGCCGCCGCAAGCCCGGTGAGCGCCCCCGCCAGAGGCACTCCCAGCACGATGAACGCCGCCCCCGCGCTGCCCGTGGAAGGCACGTACACCGCGACCGTTTCCCCCGGCGATGGGCTGCCTTTCATCCGTCCGCCGGGGACGCGCAGCACGCGGGCTTCCGGGGAATGCCCGGAAGCGCTGCACAGGCCGCAGCGCGCGCACTGGTCGCCCGGCGGGGCGTCGAGTTTCAGCATATAGTCGCCGGCGTCGATGGCTTCCACCACTGCGTTTTCCCTGCGGAATTTCACTTTGAGACCTCCGTCACCTGCATTTAATAATACCCTGCATCGGGCGGATGTGCCGGACGTGCGCCGTTTTAGCGGCGGCATATAATGTTTCGGCGGGAGGAGTTGCGGCATTGAACGAGGCTGAACGGAACCTGACGGCAGTGCTGGCGGCAGCGGGCGTACGCGCCGTGGACGTACAGGTGCGCGACCGCACGCCAAAACGCTCCGCCATCCCCTTCTGCTTTCAGGACTGGCATCATCCTGGGCTTGCCCGCGTGAGGCGCAAGTACCAGCTCGAGGAAGCCATCGGCGGCGGGAAAAGCGAGTTTGAGCGGATGCTGCTGCTCCGGAAGCGGGTGCACGACGCCATTCCATCCGGCGCGCCGGCGCACGGCGTGCTGGACGTCGAAGCGATACTGGATGCGGCGGCTAAGGGAGGAAAATTCTACTGCACGCACTATGCGTGGACGTACATGTCCCTTGCCGTCGCGCTCGGATGGCAGGCGCGCAAGTTGGGGGTGGATTCGAGGCACGATTTCAACGAGGACTCCACGCACCACGGCGTGGCGGAAATATGGTCGAACGATTTTGCCAAGTGGTTTGTAGTGGACGCCATGTACGACCAGCACTACGAGAAGGATGGCGTGCCGCTGTCCGCTCTGGAGCTGCGGGACGAAGTCATCCGTAATGGGTGCGCGGATGTCGAAACGCGCGTAGGCCCGGAGAGGCGGCTTGCCGCCATCGGGTCGAAAGGCCGCGCCTTCGACAGCCCCGAATGCTATTTCTGGTTCCATGTCGCCACGAGGAACGATTTCTTTTCCCTCCCCGAGCGCTTCGGCAACTACCGCCAGATGCTTTACATGGACGGAGCCGGTAAAAGCGCCGTGTGGTACCAGGGCAAGGGGACGGAAGGCAAGTCTTACCCGCACGTTTCCTACCGCGGGATGTTTCAGCTCACCGAAAACGCCGCCGACTTGTATCCCGAAATAGGCACGCTGGGGCTTGCGTTTGACGGGAAGGGCAAACGTGGGGCGGTGACCGTCACGGCGCGGCATTTCACGCCGAACTTCAAGTGTCTGCGCGTCGAAACGAACGGCAGGAGCAGGCATTACAGGGGAGACAGCTTCACCTGGCGTCCGGCGAAGGGGCGCAATGCGCTGGTGGTTCGGACGGTGAACTTAGCCGGAATAACCGGGCCGCCGGCATCCGTTTCCTTGTTCGTGGAAGGATGAGTTCATGTCCGTCGATGCGGCTTCGCCGGGGTATGCGGAAGCGAAAAAACTTCTTTCGATACTCGTGAAGCCGGTGTCGTGGGGCTGCAACCTGCGCTGCCGGTACTGCTTCTATAACATCACGGAAAGGGTCTACCCGAGGTTTCACGTCATGGATGCGGCTACGCTCGAACGCATGACCCGCGACCTTCAGGCCATAGGCAACCCCACCGTCGCGTACGGCTGGCAGGGTGGTGAACCGCTGCTTGCCGGGCGCGATTTCTTCCACCTTGCCTTCAGGATGCAGGAGAAACACCGGCGCGGCGGGCAGACCGTGGTGAACGCCGTGCAGACCAACGCCACGCTCATAGACGACGCCTGGGCAAAGCTGTTCGCTCATAACCGCGTGCTGCTCGGCGTATCGTTGGACGGCCCCCGCAAGGTTCACGACCACTACCGCGGCGCCGGAACTCATGAAAAGGTGCTGAACGCAGTAAAGCTGCTGCAAGCGCAGCGCGCTGAGTTCAACATCCTGACCGTCCTGAATGACCGCAACGTCGGCATGGGAAAAAAGCTCTACGTCTACCTGCGTGACATGGGCTTCAAGTGGCTGCAATTCATTCCCATAGTCGAACCTGGGGACGGCGGAGGCCCGGCGCCGTTCAGCGTCACCGGCGAACAGTACGGCGACTTCCTTCTCGACGTATTCGACGAATGGCACAGGCACGACGTGGGGAAGGTTTCCGTGCGCTTTTTCGACAGCTCGGTGCTGCACGCCGGCGGAGGGCGCGGGCTGTTGTGCATCCAGGACGGTTCGTGCGACGGCTATGTGGTGGTTGAACACAACGGAGACATCTACCCGTGCGACTTTTTCGTGCGCGCCGAATGGAAGGCGGGCAACGTGAACGAGTGCCCGGAGGGCGGGAACCCTTACGTCAGGGCGCTCGAAAGCAGCGTGATGAAGCGTTTCCGCGAAGGCCGCAAAACAGCCGAATGCGAAGGATGCGAATATGAATGGCTATGCCGAGGAGGCTGCCAGAAGGACCGGCTGGTGAAAAGCGGTGCCTATGGCGGCGGCATCGAACGCCGTTCCGTGCTCTGCCCAGGCTATAAAAAGTTCTACAAGGCGACGCTCGGGTGGTTCTCAAAGGAGGCCGAGCGGCTTGGGATGAAGGCTGAGGACGGCGGCGCCGGGCGCTCCGGTTAGGCGCCCTTTACCTTCACCCTGTTGCCAACGACTTCGAGCCTCCCTTCGATGAACAGGCGGACGGCTTCAGGGTAGGCGATGCGCTCTTCCGCCTGGACGCGTTCGGCCAGAGTGTCCGGGGTGTCGTCGAAGTACACCGGCACGGGACGCTGCACGATTATCTGCCCGTGGTCGTATTCGTCGTCGACGAAATGCACGGTGCATCCAGATATTTTCACGCCGCTTTTTATCACGGCTTCATGCGCGTAATGTCCGTACAGCCCTTTACCGCAGAATGCCGGAATGAGCGCCGGGTGCACGTTCATGATGCGGTTTTTGAAATCGGGCAGTACGGCGATTTGCACCATGAAACCCGCCAGCAGCACCAGCTTTGCCCCGGAAGCGCGCACCGGCACGAAAACGGCGGCGGTGTATTCGTCGAGCGAGGCGTAATCCCTGCGCCGGAAGACATGCGCCGGTATGCCGCGCTTTTGCGCCCTTTCAATCCCGTATGCGTCCGGGCGGCTCGACACCACCAGGCGCACGTCGATGTTCAACGCCCCCTTGTCCATAAGTGCGAAGAAGTTTTCGAGCGTGGTGCCGCTGCCCGAAAGCAGCACGGCCACGGGGTAAGGCTCCGCCATGTCTCCCTCGCAATCCACCCGTGATTATAGTATTCCGGCAGCGCGGCGCAAAAGCCCCGCTATTCCTGCAAGTGCGCCGCGCAGACGTTTTTGACGGTCTGGAGGTCTGCGGCGAGGCGCCGGAGCGCCGCGGGAAGCAGCGCCTGCTCCCCGTCGCACAGCGCCGCTTCCGGGGAGCAGTGGACTTCGACGATTATGCCGTCCGCTCCCGCCGCCGCGCCGGCGAGGGCAAGCGGCGGCACAAGCCAAGCCTGGCCTGCGGCGTGGCTGGGGTCGACCAGCACGGGCAGGTGCGAGAGCTTCTTCAGCAGCGGCACGGCGGAAACGTCGAGCGTGAAGCGCGTCGCTTTCTCGAACGTCCGAATGCCGCGCTCGCACAGCACCACCTGGTGGTTGCCCATCGAAATTACGTATTCCGCCGACATCAGGAGTTCTTCGATGGTACTGGCGAGGCCGCGCTTCAGGAGCACCGGTTTTTTCGAATGCCCCACCTCCATCAGCAGGTCGTAGTTCTGCATGTTGCGTGCGCCTATCTGGAACATGTCGACGTAGCGGTCGAGTATTTCGACCTGCCGGACATTGCGGACTTCCGATACTATGGGAAGGCCGTACTTGTCGCCGGCGGCGCGCAGTATCTTCAAGCCCTCTTCGCCGAGTCCCTGGAAGGCGTAGGGGCTTGTGCGCGGCTTGAACGCCCCGCCTCTCAGCATTACGGCTCCGGCTTCCTTTACGCCTGCGGCAATTACATCGGTGTATTCGGCGTTTTCGACGGCGCATGGCCCGGCTATGATGCTGATGGCGCCCGTCCCCAGTTCCACCAGCGGCGTGCTGCCGCCGCCAACTTTGACGACCGTGCCTTCGGGGCGGGCTTCCCTGCTGGCCATGCGGTAGGGCCTTAGCACCGGCAGCACGCGCTCGATGCCTGCCACCGCCTCCAGCGGCAGCGGTTCAATCTTCGCCTCGTCGCCGATGCATCCGACTATTGTCCGCTCGACGCCGCGGCTCACGTGCGCCTTCAGTCCGTGTTTCTTGATAATTTCCACGACGTGCCGCAGTTCCTGCTCGCCGGCGCCGCGTTTCATAACGATAATCATGAGTGAGACCTTCCGTTACAGGGTTGTCTGGAAAAGCCGTCCGGCGGTATGTCCGGAGTTGCCCGTCGGCGGCTGGCGTTCACGGCGCAGGCAGCGCGTCAGCGCGGGGATAGGAGCCGAGCACGTCAAGGTAAGCGCAGCGGCGCTTGACGGCTTCGAGCACCTCCTTTACTTTCGGGTCTTCAGCGTGTCCCTCGAAGTCGATGAAAAAGACGTAGTCCCAGGAGCGGCGCCAGCCGGGACGGCTTTCGATGCGCGTCAGGTTCGTGCGGGAGGTTTCGAAAGGTTCGAGTATGTGCAGCAGTGCGCCGACTTCGTCCCGGATGCTTACGAGGATGGACGTTTTGTCACTGCCGCTGGGAGGCCCCGATTCGCGCGCCACCACGAGGAAGCGTGTCACGTTCCGCGGGTTGTCCTCGATGTTCCTGCGCACGATTGCCAGGCCGTATATTTCTGCGGCGGTTTCGCCGGCGATGATGCAGGCGTCAGGCTCGTCCTTGACGCGCCGCGCCGCCTCGACCGTACTGGCCGCCGGGACGGTCTCGGCGGCATGAAGTTCCTCGCCGATGAAGCGCCTGCACTGGGCGAGCGCCTGTGGGTGGGAATAGACTTTTTTCACGACGGCAAGTTCCAGTCCGGCCCGTCCGGCCATCAGGTGGTGATGCACCGGCAGGTATATTTCGCTGCATATACGGAGGCTGGATTCCATGAACATGTCGAGGGAGCGGTTCACGCCGCCCTCCGTCGAATTCTCGACAGGCACCACCCCGTACTGCGCCGTTCCCTTTTCGACGGCGCGGAAGATGTCTTCTATCGCCGGGTTGGGGACGTATTCCACGCTCCGCCCAAAGCGGCTGAGCGCCGCCTGGTGAGTGAACGTGCCCTCCTTGCCGAAGTACGCCACGGTGGTACGGCGCTGCAACGCGATGGTTCCGGACATCACTTCCCGGAATATGCTCTTTATGGCCGCCTGCGAAAGCGGCCCCTTGTTTATTTTCTCCAGGTGCTCGTAGACTTCATGTTCGCGTGCGGGCACGTACACGCCGCTCTGACCCTTCAGTTCCCCGATGCGCAGGGCGGTGCGGGCGCGCTCGTTGAGCAGCTCGACGATTTGCTCGTCCATCTGGTCTATACGCCGCCTGAGTTCCTCGATGTCGGACAACGCTTCTCCAATCCCTGCACGGGGTTGCGTGGATATTATCCCTGATGGCGCATTCCTGTAAAGCGCGTGGCGCAACGCCGGTTGCGTTTTGCGCTTTCCGGAGGTATAATCGAGGGCATACCAGTTTTACAGGGAGTGTCGATGAGCGCGTTCAGAGGCTTTGATTTTGACGGCGGCGCTGGGAAGAAACCCGTCCGGGGCAGGCCGCAGCCGCCTCCGGCCAAAAACAAGGTGCCGGCGCGCCCCACCGAAGTATTCAAGACCGTGGCCATTCCCAAGCCCATCCGGGAACCCGAAGATTTCAAGCCCGACACCCTCGACGACGGCAACCACATCCAGCGCACGCACGTGCGGGTACGGGTTTATGACAACGTCCTCGTCGCATATAAATTTCTGCGCCGCCGCGACGGCGCCGCCCTTTCCGAAGTCATCAAGGGCAAGCTGCTAGATATCAGCGAAGGCGGCCTGCAGTTCGAAGGGCCCAAACCTTCGGATATAGACATCACGAGCCTGCAGTTGGGCGACGTGCTTGTGGGTGTGAACGTCTTCCTTCCTTATGTCGACGGCAGGATGAAGGTGCTCGGACAGGTAACGTGGGAAAAAGACGGCGAACAGGATGGCATGCGACGCCTCGGCGTGCGCTTCCTCGACATGGATGACGCCGCGAAAGCCATGCTGAAGGCATACTTCATCTCCAGCCAGATGCCTGCGCGGAAAAAGAGGGCGCCGAGGCCGGACTGAGGCGGACAGGGGAGGAAGCATCAGGTGAGCATTCCGGAAAACGTGCTGTACAAGCTGGAAGGCGGGGTCGACGAAACCGCCCTCCGGGAAATACTCGCTGAAGCCTGCGCCGCCCCCTCCATGGCTGCTCTTTCGCCGTGGGCGCTCGTTGTCGTGGAGCCTCCCTTTCCGGCGCTGCTTTTCGACGGGGCTGTCGAGATGACGACGCCCATGGAGGTTTCCGTGAAAGGCATCGCCGACGGAGCGGGCGTGATGATTGCAGTGTTGAGCGAGAAGGAGCGCCCGGCGGCAGGGGAAGCCGCCTGGAGCGTCATTTCGGCTGTCTGCGGCGCGGCGCGCAGGCGCGGACTCGCCTGCGTAGTTTTCCAGACCGGAGACGAAACTGCCGCCCTTAATCTCTTCAAAGCGCCTTCCTGGTACAGGCTTGCCGCCATCGCTGCCATCGGCCTTCCCGGTGAAGAGGTCGGCGCGTACCAGTTGAAACCGCTGGAGACCTGCGTCGTTCTGCACCGCCAGGGCGATAACGAGCCTTTTCCGCCCGCAGTCGGGTAACACCGGGGGGTCACTCCCGTTTCAGCGCTTCGACAAGGCGCGCCCCAAGCTCGTTTGCCCGTTTGAGCGCATCCGGACGCTTTTTTGCATCCCCGGGGCCTTCCATGTCCGGGAATCCCAGGATTTCGGCATGTATGAAGTCCCCGAACCACGAAAAGTACTCCGTGTACACCTTCAGTGCGTTCAGGTAGTCCGCTCTTTCGCCGTCGGCCCAGGTTGCGATTACCGCTCCGCTGCGCTTCCCTTCCAGCCTGCCCCCCTTCTTGCTGAACGGCCTCAACCTGTCGAAAAACGTCTTCATCTGCCCGGAAACGTTGTCGTAGTATATCGGCGACGACAACACCAGTATTCTCGACTCCCGTATCAGCCGGTGGACGCCGGCGGCGTCGTCCCTGATGGGACACTTGCCAGTGTCCACACAGGCGTCGCAGCCGCGGCAGCCGGAATATTTCATTTCAGACAAGCGGTCGACGGGGAGGACATCCGCCCCCGCCTGCGCCGCTCCCGCAAGCGTTTCCCCAAGGAGGGTCTCGGAATTCCCACCCCTGCGCGGGCTTCCCGATATGCCGATTATCTTCATGGCTTGCTCCTTCCATCCCGTCTATCATACGCGCCGGCTGCGGCTGGGCTTGCGGCGCGGCGCGGGCGCGTTATGATACCGCCGGTCGAAAAGGAGACAAGATGTCGGTGACAACAGCCTCCCTTGCCGCCGTGGTCGTTCCGAGGCCCGCGGCCAACGTCATCATGGTGACGGCTTTTGCTTCCGCCACTGCGCTGGGGGCTTTCGTACGCATGCCGCTGCCCGGTACCGACGTCCCTTTCACTCTCCAGGTGTACTTCGTTCTTCTGGCGGGACTGTCGCTAGGGGCTTTACGCGGAGCGGCAAGCCAGCTTCTATACGTTGCCGCCGGGACGGCGGGCGTACCCGTTTTCATCGGTATCGGCGGGGGGATAAGCTACCTGCTCGGCCCCACGGGCGGCTACCTTGCCGGGTTTATAGCCGCGGCGCTTCTTGTGGGCAGGCTTTCACGGGGCAGGGGTTTCGGCGGGATGTTCCTATCGGCGTTTGCGGGAGCGCTTGTCATTCTGACCTTCGGCACCGTCCACCGGGTGCTGGTGCTTGGAATGGCCCTTCCGGCGGCCTTTGCAAGCGGTTTTCTGCCCTTCGTCGCCGTGGACGCCGCCAAAGCGTTCCTTGCGGCGCTTGCGGCCAGTCATCTTCGCTCCCGTTGGAATTTTTCGTCCTGACTATTTGCGCCGGACGGCCTTCTTGTGGTATAATACTGGGAAGAGGCGCGCTGTCTGCACGTTTGCGCCGGGAAAGGCCGCGATGGAACTGAAGTTGAACGCTGCCGTCGCCTTCCAGGTCGTTGACGGCCAGGTTGTAGCCGTCTCTCCGGACGGCGCCCGCGTTTACCTTCTGGCCGCAGCAGCGCTTCCGCTGTGGGAAAAACTCGAAGCCGGCTGCGCCACCCAAGACCTCGACCCGTCATCCGCCTCCCTGGCCGCGCTCCTTGCATCCAGGAAACTTGTCGATTGCGACGCCGTCCCCCCGCACCCGTCTTCGCATGAATGGCTGGTTGCGGAAGAGGAAATAGAAGTTATCGCGGCGGTCTGCGATTCGAGCAGGCTTGGACAGGGCGGCGGCCCGCCCGGCGGAGGGCGGCCGCCGGGCGTGGGGCCGCCCGGCGGGAGATGTCGCGCTTTCGGCGTGTGCCAGGTACCCTTCGAATAGCAGAAGACGGCTTGCACCGCGCTGGTGAAAGTGGAAGGCGCTTTCCTGAAATTCGCAGCGAGCATACTCTGTTGAGCGTCCGGGAGAAACTGTTGCGCCATGTCTGACGTGTTCGAAATACTGCCGGGCAGGCTCTACGGCGCGGCCAGACCCGGCTGGAGCGCCGCCCGGGAAAGCGATTTTCTGGCACGCATCAAAACCTTCAACGTCGCCTGCGTCGTATCGCTCCAGGAAACTCCGCCCCGCCCCGAACTTGCACGGAAACTCGCCGACCGTGATGTAAAATACGTTCACGTTCCCGTGGCGGACTTCCACGCTCCCGGCGAAGGCGACGTGGCCGTCGTAAGGGGCTGTTACCGCGACGCAGTCAAGCGCGGGCGGGCGTTGCTGCTTCACTGCACCGCCGGCGTGGGCCGCACGGGCACGATGGCAGCGGCGCTTCTCGTGGCGGAAGCGGGCATGAATTCGCGGGAAGCCATTGGACGCGTGAGAAGTGTCCGTCCGGGAGCGATAGAAACGAGGGAGCAGGAGCGCTTTGTGCTGCGCTTCGCTGAAAAGCTCGCCCGCAAAAACTACGGAAAAAAACGCAGGAGACGCGGTGGCTCGAAGTCCTGACGTGGTTTCGCTTATCGTCGACAACGGCGTTGCGACGCGCGAGAGCATCGACAAGGCGCTCGCCGGCCTGGAGCGCCAGGCGGACGGTGCGGAAGCCGCCATCATCGACGCGCTCAAGGTCAAAGGCGTCCTGAATGAACAGCAGGCGCACGCAATCGAAGTGGCCCTACAGCGCCTCGCCCGCGAAGGCACCCGCAAGGAAGTCATCCGCATCGGCGGCTATGAAATCGTCAGCAAGCTAGGCGAAGGCGGTCTTGGCGTCGTCTACAAGGCGCGCCAGATAAGCATGGGCAGAATCATCGCGCTCAAGGTACTTCACCCGCGCTGGGCCAATGACGACGAATTCAAGAAGCGTTTTCTGCTGGAAGCGCGCCTCGTTGGACGCCTCAGCCACCAGAACCTCATCCAGGTCTACGACGTAGGGCGCGACCGCGGCACGCTTTATTTCTCCATGGAATTCGTGGACGGCAGCACCGTTGACGAGATGATAGAAAAGAACGGCCCGCTTTCAATAGACAAGGCGCTCGATATCACCACCCAGGTTCTGCGTGCGGTGGCCTATATCTGGCGCCACAAGATAGTTCACCGCGACATAAAACCGGGCAACATCATGGTGACGAGCGGCGGCGTGGCGAAGCTCGGCGACTTCGGCTTTGTCAAGTCCCACTTCGACCCGCTGTTAGCGGATGCCGGCGAAGTCCTCGGCACCCCCGATTATATCAGTCCAGAACAGGCCATGGGCCAGGATGAAATCGACTTCCGCTCCGATATTTACTCCCTCGGCGCTTCGCTCTACCACATGGTGACGGGCAAGCCGCCGTTCAGCGGTTCCGGCTCCAGCGTCATGCGCAAGCATATCCGCGAAGAGCCTCCCGACGTTCTCAAAATCAAGCCCGACCTGCCCGAACCCGTCGCTTTCATCATCCGCAAGATGATGGCGAAGGACCCGAGTGACCGCTACCAGTCGACGCAGGACCTGTTCAACGACATCGAGATGATAAAGATGGGGCAGGAACCGCTCTCTCATCGCGAAAACATCGGCCACTCCACCATCATACGCGCCATGAGGCTCGAACGCTCCCGTCTCGAACGCTCCCACCTTGAACGCGAACACCTCGAAGTCGCCCTCAAGACTATACGTATGCTCCTATACGCCAGTGCCTTTGGCAACCTTTTCCTCATTCTCGCCGTTCTTATTCTTCTGTTGCGCAAATGACGAGCGCTTACCGGTGTCCTTTGCCGCCGGCGGATAGCCCGTTGGAAGAATGTCCGCCGTTGCGGACCTGATGCCGACAAAACTCCAGCGCCTGGGAAAACATGCCAGCCAATTGTCCCCGCTGCGCCGCTATTCCGCGGCCTGCTCCCTTATCACCCCCGTGCTGTTGCAGACGGCGCATCTTTGAGTGGCCGTTTTGCCGCGGCCCTTGCACACGTCGCACATTATGTAACTGTCCCGTCTCCGCAGGTGGCCGGTCACTTCCGAGCCTGCGCACTTCCGGCAGGGTATCCACTCGCTGAACCCGGTACCGTCGCACGCCGTGCAGAAACGGAATCCTTTGGGCGGCTGCTTGCTGGAATCCGTAAGCTGCGCCTTGTCGGGGTCGATTTGCCCTTTCCCCCGGCAGCGCGCGCAGCGCAATGCCGGCCAACGCACCGCCCCGGCGCAACGCGGGCATAGCTCGAACTTATCCCCCAGGAAGACCATTCCGGGCTGGCCGGAACGCGAACACTTGCCGCAAGTTACCCACACGGCCACGCCGGTGCCGTCGCAGTCGGGGCAGGGCACAAGCACCCGCGACGTTCTTGACGATGGCGGCGACGGTGCTTGCTGGCGCGGCGCGCTGTCGGTGGCCGTCCCTCCAGCGGGCTTGCCGCCGCTGCTCTCCGCAGCCGTTTTGACCATCGTCACGGCATTTTCAGTTTCGCCGGGGACGGCCTCCCTTTTTACCCACCGTCCCTTGACGAGGTCGTAGCCGAGCGCCGTCCTGGCGCCGACGTGGTTGTCGTCCAGTTCCAGCACCTCCTGGAAGCACTTGTCCGCCGTTTCCGGCAGCTTGCACACTTGGGCAAAGAGGCCGAGACGATACCACGCCTCCGGCTCCTCCCTGTCTGGCGAATGCCGCAGCCGCAACATCTTCTGCTCGAAAATCTTTCCCCCGCCCTCCGGCAGCAACACTTCCTTCACAAGGCTCTTGGGAAGTTTTACCTTCACGCCGTTCGGCGGTTGGATGATGTACAACATTCCGTCGAAACTCACTTCACCGGATATGTGCGTCCCGTCCCTCGTGACGACGGTTTCGGCGCTCCACGCAAACAGGGCGATAGCCGAAAACAGCGCAAGAAACAACAAAAAGGCCCTTCCAGACATTTTCGACTCCCTCCTGTCTCTGTCCCTATAATTGTAACCCGTTTTCCGCCAGCCGCAATATGTTTTGCGAACTTGACCGGAAAAGGTGTTGCGGCGGAGCAGCTTGACGGCGCGGCGGCAACGGGGACACTGTATGGCCGTCCAGATATAGAAGGGAGACGCCATGTCCGCCGGGAAAATACTGGTGACGCCGCGCTCGGTAACGAAAAGCGGCCATCCGTCGCTGGAACGGCTGAAGAAGGCCGGGTTTGAAGTAATCTTCTGCACTCCCGGCGTGCAGCCGTCCGAAGAAGAGCTGCTGAAGCTGCTTCCCGGATGCGCAGGGATGCTGGCAGGGGTGGAACCAATCAGCGCGAGGGTGCTGGCCGCCGCCAGGGGGCTGAAGGCGATAAGCCGCAACGGCACCGGCGTGGACAACGTGGACATCCCCGCCGCCGAAAAACTCGGCATCCGGGTACTGCGCGCCGAAGGCGCCAACGCTCGCGGCGTGGCTGAACTGGCCTTGGGCCACATACTCGCCGCCGTACGCTCCATCCCCGCAAGCGACGCCGCACTGAAGGCCGAAAAATGGGAGCGGTTCAAGGG
>OMKS01003520.1_pt1 | contig 12383 bp, 22 predicted proteins | sample 1674721 | NCBI WGS metagenome assembly OMKS01 (sample SAMN06264996, study PRJEB25208) | sediment metagenome | isolation source: hot spring sediment | place: USA: California | collected 2014-09-02 | reverse complement strand
TACACTATCCTCTTCGTCGGCAGCGTCAGATGTGTATAAGAGACAGCATATCGTTACGTGTCCGGTTTTTCATCCTGCCCATCACCTCACTGACTAGGCTCCGGCCTTGCCGGCTTTTCTCGAAACGTTTTCGCCGGCATACCTTATACCCTTGCCCTTATAAGGCTCGGGTGGCCTGAAACCCCTGATTATCGCCGCTGTATGGCCTACGGCCTGTTTATCTATACCTGTAACAGTTATCTTTGTGGGTCCGTCAGTCGATATATCGATCCCGCCAGGGGGATCGAACTCTATCGGGTGAGAGAAACCCAGGTTCATGACAAGGGTCTTCCCCTGCATTTGAGCTCGCCACCCTACGCCAACTATCTCAAGACGTCTTTCAAAACCCTGGCTGACTCCGGTGATCATGTTGTTGACCAGCGCCCTGATCATTCCGTGAAAAGCGCGGGTTTTCTTTTCGTCATTCTGACGGGTCACCTTTATCGAGCCTTCCTCCACCGCTACATCAATACCCGGAACCAGGTCAACTGACAGTTCCCCTTTGGGCCCCTTGACCTTTACCTTGTTCTCATCCACCGCCAGGGAGACCCCGGCCGGCATACCGATCAGTTTTTTGCCAATTCTGGACAACCAGGACACCCCCTACCAAACATAACAGACGACTTCGCCGCCAAGACCATGCTTTCGGGCTTCGGCATCAGGCATCATCCCTTTTGAAGTCGAAATGATGGCTGTCCCGAGTCCCTTCATCACACTCGGCAGTTCGTCCTTCTGAACATATATTCTTCGCCCCGGTTTGCTGATCCTTCTGAGTCCCTGTATCACTCTTTCCCTCTGCGGCCCGTAGTTCAGGAACAGACGGAGCGTGGCGTAGGGTTTCTTGGGATCGTTGACAACCTTGAAATTCCTGACGTAACCCTCTTCTTTGAGAATCTTCGCAATAGCGATCTTTACCTTGCTGAGGGGCATGTCAACAACCTCATGGTAGACCATGTTTGCATTCCGGATGCGCGTAAGCATGTCCCCTACAGGGTCATTCACATACATCGCAATAGCCTCCTTGACCGCATCCCGTGCTACCAGCTGGACTTGACGACACCGGGGATCTTACCTTCCCGGGCCAGCTTCCGGAAGCAACAGCGACACATATTAAATTGCCTCATGTAGGCGTGAACTCGACCGCAGAGAGGGCACCTGGTGTAGGCTCTCACCTTGAACTTTGGTTCCCTTGCAGCCTTTATTCTCATAGCTTTTCGGGCCATTCGCTACATCTCCTCCCTTACCGGTTGAAAGGCATTCCCAGAGCCTGAAGCAGGCTCATCGCCTCTTCATCCGTTCTGGCGGTCGACACAATGGAAATATTCATCCCCCTGATCCGGCTGACCTTGTCGTATTCGATCTCGGGGAATATTAGCTGTTCCCTGAGGCCAAGGTTGAAATTTCCCCGGCCGTCGAAACCCTTTGCCGACAATCCCTGAAAGTCCTTGATCCTGGGAAGGGCGACCGAAATAAGCCTGTCGAGGAACTCCCACATCCTGGAACCTCTCAGTGTCACGGAACATGCGACCGGCATTCCCTCTCGAAGCTTGAAGCCCGCAACGGATTTCTTGGCGCGCTTCATCATGGGCTGCTGACCCGTTATGGTCCGCAGTTCGGAAATCGAGGCCTCCATGTACTTGTAATCCACCTTGGCCTCTCCTACTCCGATATTTACGACGACTTTCTGGACCCTCGGCACCTGCATGATGTTGGAATACCCAAACTCCTTCATCAGGCGTACCGTTATCTCGTTTTTGAACATTTCTGCCAGACGCGGCATAATCCCGTCGCCTCCCCGTTACACCTTATCGATGATTTCGCCGCACTTTTTGCAGACGCGAACCTTGCGGCCATTTTCAAGAAAAGCTCGCCCAACCCTTGTAGCCGCCCCACACGCAGTGCAGACAAGCTTTACCTTACTGGAGTAAATGGGAGCCTCCTGCTTTACTATTCCGCTCTGGGGATTTTTCGCTGAGGGCTTCACGTGCTTGGTGACAATATTTACACCCTCGACAAGAACCATTTCCCTGACGGGGAAGTGTCTCAGCACCTTGCCTTCCTTGCCCTTGTCCTTGCCAGAGATGACGTGAATCCTGTCTCCCTTGCGAATACGCATTTTGCTCATTGCCCGAGTCCTCCTACACTACTTCCGGTGCCAGGGATACGATCCTCATGAATCGCTTTTCCCTGAGCTCTCGCGCCACGGGGCCAAAAATTCGGGTCCCCCTCGGGTCTCCGTTGTTGTCGATAAGCACCGCCGCATTGTCGTCAAACCTGACATACGATCCATCTCTTCTTCGAACCTCTTTTTTGGTCCTGACAATTACCGCCTTGACCACGGTACCCTTTGCGGCGTTGCTGTTTGGGATGGCTTCCTTGACGGAAGCGACCACTATGTCCCCGACTCCGGCGTACCTTTTTCTGGTTCCCCCGAGCACCTGGATGCACATTATTTTCTTCGCGCCGGAATTATCGGCGACCTTCATTGTTGTCCGGAGCTGGATCATTCGTTACGCCCCCTTCTCCTGGCTACCGCCAAGAACCGGCGCGCGTTCGATGATCTCCACGACCTTCCAGCGCTTGCATCTGCTGAGAGGGCGAGTCTCCTCTATGCGAATCCTGTCCCCGATACGGCAACTCTCTTCCTCGTCATGAGCCATGAATTTCTTGCTCCTCAGAACGGGTTTGCCGTAGAGAGGGTGCTTGGCCATCCGGTCGACTTTTATGACCACCGTCTTTGACATGCGGTCACTAACGACTATGCCGACTCTTGTCTTTCGGGAAATTACCTTTTCATCCATTGCCTTTCCCTCCTACGCCGGGCGCCCGGGCCCGATCTCCTTTTCCCGCATCAGCGTCAGGACCCTGGCTATGGATCTCTTGACATCACCAATCCGGCCGGTATTACCCAACTGACCGATCGCATGCTGGAAGCGAAGATTGAAAAGTTCTTCCTTGAACATTTTATGCTTGTCGGAAAGTTCTTCTAAGGACAATTCGCGCAGTTCTCTGCTGTTCATCCTTATTCACCACCCATTCCATCACGTGAGACAAGTCGGACCTTGATCGGGAGTTTATGGGAGGCAGTCAGGAAAGCCTGCTCTGCTATCTCTCTTGACACTCCTGATATTTCGAACATGATCCTGCCCCTCTTGACGGGAGCGACCCAGAATTCGGGGTTTCCCTTCCCTTTTCCCATACGCGTTTCAAGGGGTTTCTTCGTAAAGGGATGATCAGGGAATATCCTGATCCAGGTCTTTCCGCCTTTTTTCATCTTACGGGAGATAGCCACACGAGCCGCTTCTATCTGTCTCGCTGTGATCCAGGCGCATTCCAGAGCCTGGAGGCCATACTCTCCGAAAGCAACCGTCTTTCCCCCCTTGGCCATCCCGCTAAGGGGCCGGCGGAAAGGTTTGCGATACTTGACCCTTTTTGGCATCAGCATCTCCGCCTACCTCCTCTCGGCCGTATCCTGCTGGATTCCGGCCGGAGCAGGCCTGACTGCCTGACCCTTGTATATCCAGACCTTTATGCCGATTATTCCGTAGATGGTCTTTGCCTCGGCAAAACCATAGTCGATGTCGGCCCTGAGTGTTGAAAGAGGAAGACGTCCCTCAAGGTACCATTCGGTCCTTGCTATCTCCGCTCCGCCGAGCCTTCCGCTGCACTGTATCTTGATCCCCTCGGCTCCGGCCTTGGTAGCCCTGAATATGGACTGTTTCATGGCCCTGCGGAAACTGACCCTTCTTTCGAGAGCCGACGCAACTCCCTCTGCAACTACCTGGGCTTCCTTGTCGGGATTCTTGATCTCCTGGACGTTGATCATGACTTTGCCGCCTGTCAGTTCCTGGAGTTCTTCCCTGACCTTCTGTATCTCGGTCCCACCCTTGCCGATCACGACACCAGGCCGGGCGGTCCATATAGTAAAACGGATCACCTTGCCAATGCGTTCTATTTCGACCTTCGCCACTCCGGCGTTGGCCCACCTTTTCATTATCCACTTCCGGAGACGCAGATCCTCATGCAGTTTGGCGGCGTAATCCCTTCCGCCCGCATACCATCTGGACTCCCAGTCGCGAACTATACCAAGTCTGTACCCAACGGGGTGTACTTTCTGGCCCAACGGTCAACCCTCCCTAGCGCTCGGCAACCACAACGGTTATATGACTGGTGCGGTGCTTGTAGCCGTGCACCCTTCCCATCGAAACCGGCTGCCACCGCTTCATTGATGGACCCTGGTCCGCATAAGCCCTGACTATGACCAGGCGGTCCATGTCCATTCCGTAATTATGCTCCGCGTTTGCAATTGCGCTTTTCAGGACCTTTTCTACGACCCTGGCCGCATCTTTTGGGGTAAAACGAAGCTCATCCAGAGCCTTACCCGCCTTTTTGCCGCGGATCAGATTGAGGACCTGTCTCGATTTGGTAGGCGACACGCGCACCTGCCTTGCTACTGCCCTGGCTTCCATAAACAGCCCCTCCTAACGGACGCGGGTGTGGCGTTCCTGTCCGGCGTGACCGCCGAACTTGCGCGTGGGCGCGAACTCCCCAAGCTTGTGCCCCACCATGTTCTCGCTGATGAAGATCGGGATATGTGTCCTGCCGTTATGAACGGCTATAGTATGCCCGATCATGTCCGGAACAATGGTCGAACGCCTGGACCACGTCTTTATGACCTTCTTCTTGCCCTCTTCATTCATTGCTTCCACTTTTCGAAGAAGCTTCTGTTCGATAAAGGGTCCCTTCTTTGTGGAACGAGCCATTACCGTCCCTCCCTGCCACTACTTGTCAAAACGGCGCCGCACTATGTTCTTGTCCGACGGCTTGCGTTTTCTGGTTCTGTATCCCTTTGCGGGTGTGCCCCATGGGGATACAGGGTGCTTGTGCGATTTGCTTCGCCCTTCCCCACCGCCGAGCGGGTGGTCAACAGGGTTCATTACCATACCGCGAACATGGGGACGGCGCCCCAGCCAGCGGGTCTTCCCCGCCTTGCCCGAGGTAAGGTTTTCGTGATCCTCATTACCTATCTGACCGATGGTGGCCATGCATTCCAGCAGGGCAAGCCTCAGTTCTCCACTGGGAAGCCTGATGAAAGCTTTTTTGCCTTCCTTGGCCATCAGCTGTGCTGATGTTCCCGCCGAGCGGACCATTACCCCGCCTCTGCCTGGCTCAAGCTCGATATTATGGATGAAGGTACCTACAGGAATATCCTTCAGTTTCATGGCGTTACCCGGCCTTATGTCGGAATCCGGACCGGCCACAATGGTATCGCCCACGCCAAGTCCGACCGGCGCAAGGATGTATCTCTTCTCCCCGTCAACATAGTGGATCAACGCTATCCGGGCTGATCGATTGGGATCGTACTCAATGGCCGCAACCTTGCCGGGAACTTCCATTTTGTCCCTCTTGAAATCTATTATCCTGTAGAGCCTCTTGGCACCACCGCCACGATGACGCATGGTGACCCTGCCGAGATTGTTCCTCCCCGCGGTCTTCTTGAGGCTTTCGACAAGGGACTTCTCGGGTTCCCTCTTGGTGATCTCCTCAAAAGAGGAGGTCGTCATGGTTCTTCTTCCAGGTGTGTATGGTTTATATTTTTTGATGCCCATTTCCCTGTCCTCCCCGACTACGCGTTCGCGCCTTCAAAGAACTCTATGCGCTCGCCGGCCGCGACCGTTACAATAGCCTTCTTCCAGGATCTCGACTTGCCGAGGAAGGCACCCATTCTTTTGGGTTTTGGCCTCATATGGATAGTACTGACCTTCACGACCTTCACCTTGAAAAGCTCTGTAACCGCATCCCTGACCTCAATTTTGTTGGCCCTGGGGTGAACCTCGAAGGTATATTTGTTCTGCTCCATCATGCGACTGCTCTTCTCGGTAATAACCGGCCTTATGATGATATCCTGCGGCATTTCCTTCATGCCCCGTACACCTCCTCGATCTTTCGGGCGGCATCCAGGGTAAGAATGAGGTGCCTGTGATTCAGGATGTCGTAGACGTTGATACTGTCGACATGGAGAAGCATCAGGCCCGGTATGTTGCCCGCGGATCTGGAGGCCGCAACATTGCTCTCGCCTACCATTACCAGGGGTTTCTTTACCGCCTCAGCCATGGTGAGAAAGGACATCATCATCTTTGTGTTAGGTTTCTCCATCTCGATCCTGTCAAGAAGGATGAGGCTCCCCTCGCCGGCTTTCAGCGAAAGGGCACTCCTTATCGCGAGCCTTCTGACCTTACGGTTCACCTTCTGGTGGTAATCCCTGGGGTGCGGACCATGGGTTACCCCGCCGCCGACCCATATAGGGGATCTTCTGCTTCCGTGCCGCGCCCTGCCTGTATGCTTCTGTTTCCAGGGTTTTCTTCCCCCGCCCCGAACGTCAGCGCGAGTCTTTGTGGAATGTGTCCCCTGTCTTGCGTTGGCCTGCTGTGCCACAACCACCTGGTGCATGGCCGGCACATGAACCGGAGCCGCGAATACCGCTTCGGAAAGGTTCTCTTCGCCTATGACCTCTCCCTGAAAATTCATTACCTTCACAGTCGGCATGGTATCCCTGCCTCCTTACCGTGCTGCCCCGTCCTGCTTGCGGATCATTACGAGTCCGTTCCTCGGGCCCGGAATGGCACCCTTGACAAGCAGAAGGTTGTTTTCGATATCAATGCCGGCCACGGAAAGGTTCTTTACGGTTACTCTTTCTCCACCCATCCTGCCAGGCATTGTCTTGCCCTTGAAAATGTTGCCCGGATAACTGCTGGCTCCGGCTGATCCCGGCTGCCTGTGGAACTTGGAAGCTCCATGGCTCGCGGGACCACCCTGGAAATGGTGCCGCTTGATGACTCCAGCGAAACCCTTCCCCTTGCTTTTGCCAGTCACGTCAACAGTATCTCCCTCCTGGAAAAGGTCTACAGAAACGACCTTGCCAGGTTCGTATTCATCGGTGTTGTCAACGCGGAACTCCCGGATCCATCTTGTCGGCTCGAGTCCCTTTTTTTCGAATACTCCCCTGTAGGGCCTTGCAAGTTTCTCGGGCTTGACCTTTCCGAAACCCAGGCTTACAGAGGTGTACCCGTTTCTCTCAACAGTGCGAACCGCAACCACCGTACAGGGACCTGCCTCAATAACGGTGACCGGGACAGAATGTCCCTTTTCGTCGTAGATCTGGGTCATGCCCAGCTTGCGACCAAAAATTCCCATACTCATCTGTCGCATCTCTCTCCTTTTCAGCTCAGTGCTCCCCCGCTACAGCTTTATCTGAATATCGACTCCGGAGGGGAGATTCAGCTGCATAAGCGACTCCATGGTCTTTTGCGTGGGGTCGATGATATCAATGAGTCTCTTATGCGTCCTCATTTCAAACTGCTCCCTGGCATCCTTGTCCTTGTGAGGGGACTTGAGGACCGTAAACTTGTTGATTTCCGTAGGGAGTGGGATAGGCCCGGAAACCTTGGCCCCCGTGCGCTGTGCCGTCTCCGCTATCTGAAACGCGGAGGAGTCCAGTGCCCTGTGATCGAACGCCTTGAGCTTGATCCGTATCTTCTTTGCCACTGCGACTTCCTCCCTGTGATCCTAGTTATCAAGGATCTCGGTCACTACACCGGCGCCGACGGTCCTGCCGCCCTCGCGGACCGCGAAGCGAAGACCCTGGTCCATGGCGATGGGCTGGATCAGTTTCACCTCGAAGGTCGCGTTGTCGCCGGGCATTACCATCTCTACACCTTCGGGCAACTTGATGTCTCCCGTTACGTCGGTGGTCCTGAAGTAAAACTGCGGTTTGTAGCCCGTGAAGAAGGGTGTGTGGCGGCCGCCTTCTTCTTTCTTCAGTACGTAAACCTCGGACTTGAAGTGCTTGTGGGGCTTGATGCTGTTCGGCTTGGCCAGTACCTGGCCGCGCTCCACGTCTTCTTTGCCTACTCCTCTGAGAAGAACTCCCACGTTGTCTCCAGCCCTCGCGTCGTCAAGGATCTTGCGGAACATTTCCAGCGAGGTGGCAACGGTCTTTTTGATGTCTTCCTGCATCCCTATGATGGCTACTTCGTCGCCACCCTTGATGATGCCGCTTTCCACCCTGCCCGTTACAACAGTGCCGCGGCCGGTGATGGTGAATACGTCCTCGATCGGCATCAGGAAGGGCTTGTCTACCTGGCGCTTCGGCTCCGGTATGTAGGAGTCGCAGGCGTCCATGAGTTCCCAGATCCCCTTCGCCCATTCACTGTCACGGCTGGAGTCTTCGCTCTCAAGGGCCTTCAGCGCGGAACCCCTTATGATGGGGATGTCGTCGCCAGGAAAGTTGTATTTGTTGAGCAGGTCCCTGATCTCCATGTCCACCAGGTCGAGAAGTTCGGCGTCGTCCACCATGTCTACCTTGTTCATGAATACCACCAGGGCAGGTACGTTGACCTGGCGCGCAAGAAGCACGTGCTCCCTGGTCTGGGGCATCGGTCCGTCCGCCGCGGATACCACTAGTATGGCTCCGTCCATCTGGGCCGCTCCGGTGATCATGTTCTTGATGTAGTCCGCGTGTCCCGGGCAGTCGATGTGGGCGTAGTGTCGGTTCTCCGTCTGGTATTCCACGTGGGCTATGTTGATGGTGATCCCGCGCTCACGCTCTTCCGGCGCCTTGTCGATGTTCTCAAAGGGCGTGAAGTCCGCCATTCCCGCTGACGCAAGCGTCTTCGTTATCGCCGCCGTCAACGTCGTCTTGCCGTGGTCTATGTGACCTATCGTCCCTATGTTCAGATGCGGCTTGGACCTGTCAAAATGCTCTTTTGCCATTGTTTGAAACCCTCCCCTTTATTGTTTCTTTCTGACTGTTTTGAACTGCATCTTCCGGTTCTAGTGTTTCAGGACTTTCTCCGTAACATCCCTTGGAACCTCTTCATAGTGCGAGAACTGCATCGAATAGGATGCCCTTCCAGAGGATTTGCTCCTGAGGTCGGTAGCGTAACCGAACATTTCGGAGAGCGGCACATAGGATTTGACTATCCTGGCGTTGCCCCGCATCTCCATCCCTTCCACGTGGCCCCTTCTGGACGAGAGATCACCCATGATGTCGCCGACATATTCGTCGGGTGTAACTACCTCGACATCCATTATCGGTTCCATAAGCACCGGGCTTGCCGATCTCATAGCATCCTTGAAAGCCATCGACGCAGCCATCTTGAAAGCCATTTCAGAACTGTCAACCTCGTGATAACTGCCGTAAACAAGTGCCACCTTGATCCCTATTACGGGGAAACCTCCCAGGACACCACTTGCTATGGTCTCGGTAATCCCCTTCTGCACTGCCGGAATATACTCTCTTGGTATGGCTCCTCCGACGATCTTGTCCTCGAAGACAAACCCCTTGTGGTCAGGAAGTGGCTCTATTTCGAGAACCACATGTCCGTATTGCCCTCTTCCACCAGTCTGTTTCACGAACTTGCACTCCCCGGATGAGGGATTCCTTACAGTTTCTCTGTAGGAAACCTGAGGGCGTCCAACTTTTACGTCCACCCCGTATTCACGTTTCAGCCTGTCCACAATTATCTCCAGGTGGAGTTCGCCCATACCTGATATTATCGTCTGGGCCGTATCGTCATCTGTGTGAACTCTGAATGTCGGGTCCTCTTCGGAGAGACCCGAAAGCCCCTTCCCGAGTTTTGCCTGGTCCAACTTGCTCATAGGTTCCACCGAAAGATGTATGACCGGTTCAGGGAACTCCACGGACTCAAGGACCACAGGTTTCTTCTCGTCAGTCAGGGTATCCCCTGTCTTTGTTGCCTTGAGTCCAGGAAGGGCTATGATCTCGCCTGCTCCGGCCTCTTCTATATCTTCCCTCTTGTTGGCATGCATTCTGAGGATACGGCCGACCCTCTCCCGGCTTCCCGTGGTGGTGTTGAGAATGCTGCTTCCACTCTTTATTGTCCCGGAGTATATCCTGCAATAAACGAGCCTCCCCACGAAGGGGTCAACGACGATCTTGAATGCCAGCGAGGCAAGGGGGCCATCGGGATCCGCCTCTCTTTCCACAACATCTCCCGTTGAGGGATGAACTCCCTTGATAGGAGGAAGATCCATCGGGCTTGGCAGATAATCCACTACGGAATCCAGAAGGGCCTGGACTCCCTTGTTTTTGAAGGCCGAACCACAAAGAACGGGAAACATGGTCAGTTCTATGGTGTTCTTCCGGATCACCCTTTTCAGTATTTCCTCGTCAACGGACTTTCCGTCAAGATATAAAGCCATAACCTCTTCATCCAGGTCGGCCAGCGATTCTATCATGACATCCCTTCCCAGGGCCGCATCCTCAGCCAGTTCTGCAGGAATATCGACCACTTTGGGTTCCACACCAAGGTCCTCGTGATAGATAATGGCTTTGAAACTTACAAGGTCAACTACCCCTCTGAAGGTGTCCTCGCTACCGATAGGGATATGTAAGGCAACGGCATTTGCCCCGAGCCTCTGCTTCATCTGGGAAAGAACCAGCCTGAAATCGGCGCCCACCCGGTCCATCTTGTTCACAAAGGCTATCCTGGGAACACGATACCTGTCGGCCTGGCGCCAGACCGTCTCGGATTGGGGCTCGACCCCCCCCACGGCACAGAATACCGCCACCGCTCCATCAAGAACCCTCATGGATCTTTCAACTTCTACGGTAAAATCCACGTGCCCGGGCGTATCAATTATATTGACGCTACAATCCTTCCACTGGCACGTCGTAGCGGCAGATGTGATCGTGATCCCGCGCTCGCGCTCCTGTTCCATCCAGTCCATCGTGGCAGCACCCTCATGAACTTCTCCAAGCTTGTGCTTTCGCCCCGTATAAAAAAGGATGCGTTCAGTCGTAGTTGTTTTCCCGGCGTCAATGTGAGCCGCTATGCCTATGTTTCTGATCTTTTCCAGACTGATACCACTCATTTACCATTCACCATTCCCAGCGCCTGCGCGGATTCGACCCGGTGAAACCTTCCGTTACCAGCGATAATGCGCGAATGCCCTGTTGGCCTCGGCCATTCTGTGGGTATCTTCGCGTTTCTTGACAGAACTTCCTTCGCCCTTACAGGCATCGGTAAACTCCCTGGCAAGCCTTTCTACCATGGGCATTCCTTTTTTACCCCTGGAATACTGGAGTATCCATCTTGTCGCAAGTGCCTGGGCCCTTCTGGGCTGAACCTCGACAGGAACCTGGTATGTGGCTCCACCGACTCGCCTTGGGCGAACTTCTACTATCGGCCTGACATTCTCCATAGCTTTCCTGTAAACTTCCATAGGGTCCATATCAAGTCTTTTGGCGGCCAGATCGAGGGCGCCATACATGATCTTCTCGGCAACACTTTTCTTGCCGTCAAGCATTATCGCATTGATGAATTTTGAGATCTCCAGACTCTGAAATCTTGAATCGACCCTGGTCTCGCGGTTTTTGACGTGTCCCTTTCTTGGCATATCGTCGACACTCTCCCTGCTGACGTTTACAGATTATTATTACTTGGGACGCCTGGCGCCATATCTTGAACGGCTCTGCTTCCTGCCGTCGACACCGCTACAGTCCAGCGTTCCCCTGATTATATGGTAGCGCACGCCGGGAAGGTCCTTAACACGCCCCCCACGAACAAGAACAACCGAGTGTTCCTGCAGGTTGTGCCCTACTCCCGGTATATAGGAAGTAACCTCGAAACCGTTTGTAAGACGAACCCTGGCTACCTTTCTGAGAGCCGAGTTCGGTTTCTTGGGAGTAACAGTATAAACCCTGGTGCAAACCCCTCTACGGGCCGGATTGCCCTGAAGAGCGGGCGCCTTGGATCTGACTTTTTTCTCTTCGCGCCCTTTGCGGATCAGCTGATTGATCGTTGGCAAAAAACTCCCTCCTTCTTGTTGGTATACCCTTTTAAAGATATCTCCTGACTTCCGGAGATTCCCTTTCCTGCAGAACCAAAATGCCAGCCGCTGCAGCTCCACGGCTGATGGCGCACGCACGGCCCAGAACGGCCATGCTCTCAATCCACTCAACAGAAATACCTGCTTTTTGCGCATCACTCGCCAGATCTGATACGAGGCTATGATGCGCATCTCTTGCCAAAAAAAGCCTGGTCAATTTCCCGGCGTCAAGTTTTTTCCTGACAGACCTTACTCCGACCACTCTGTTGGGCACAGCCAACTCGCTCAAGGGCACAGCAAACCCCTCCCTTGAAAAGGACACCAGGGAATAATAGCAACGGCAAAGGGCCGTGTCAAGGGAAAAAACCCGAAAGTATCCGCCATATCACACTGCAAGGAAAGGCTCTTCCCCTGGGTCTCCTTCCGATCCTGTCACATTTTCGATAACATCGATATCCTTGTAGGAGTTAAATCTGTCTCTTATACACATC
>OMKS01003519.1_pt1 | contig 12385 bp, 13 predicted proteins | sample 1674721 | NCBI WGS metagenome assembly OMKS01 (sample SAMN06264996, study PRJEB25208) | sediment metagenome | isolation source: hot spring sediment | place: USA: California | collected 2014-09-02 | reverse complement strand
TCTAATGAATTTTTCGGCTAACATTTCATCTTCCTTTGTGTATCGATATCCAACGAAGACTATTGGTCTAATAACAACACGAATTCCTAATTGACCTCGAAGGCGCATTAGAATTGCACATAATTCTTCGTAACCAAGAGGGTTGGTGGGATGCATAGCAAGACGTTGAGCTTCATTCAAAATTGGACGTATTCGATTCACAATCGACATATCTTCTGAATCTACCAAAACTTCAATTTCTGCAAGGACACTTTGAATTTCAGGAAGTATTTTTGTTCCGGCGTTTTTCATAAATTTTTTAGTAGCTTCCATTAGTCCTCTAGTTCTCTCTTCGAATATCTCTTCTCTTGTACTCTCTGCTCGATGTTGCGGCATGATGCAAGTTTTTGTCTCGTTTTGATAGTCACCTATAAGTTCTTGGATTCTCACAGAGAGATTTTCTAACTTTTTAAACGGATAAGCCATTAAACTCACATTAAACCTTTGATTATACGAAGGATATCGCTAGAACATCTTCCTTATTCCAAGATATTACATTTCCACAATACGTGCAATTAACACTGTTATTAGATAAGACTGAAGAGCGATAAGAATTAAAATCCATTGAAAAACCCGTTCCTATGATATTACCACACTTAGGACACTTGATCAAGAGCTTTCCCATTTCATCACCCCCTAATTGTGCACTTGCTATTATCATTCCATTAATTTATAAATTCTTGCTGCCCACATATTTCGTTCGTTTCTTAGATACTTGGCGAGTGACAAAGCCTCTTCGTCGATTGTGGTCTTTAGTTGGTTGTTTGTTGTATTTTTTTGTGTTTTTTGCGGTAGAGCAAACCAGCACCCATAACCACGACGGCAACAAAGAAGAGAACAGCGATAACGACTGGGACTATTGGAGAATGCTCTATTCCAGCGCTTGAGCTGGTAAAGGGTGTGTAAAGCATGACAACTGCTGAATCCATCGTAAAGATGTTGTGACCGCCTCCTATCGCATATAAAGTGTCGTTTACCACAGTCACGCTCAGTCCTGCCCTATCTACTGGCATAGAAGCAGCCACACTCCAAGAATTGGTTTCTGGAAAATAGACTTGATTCATGTATTGACCACTAAGTGGATAAGTAGCATTGCTTCCGCCGATAACGTAGATAGCCTTTGCCGCTTTCGTTCCAGTTGTTGCACCTGCGGCTCCGTTGCCAACACCCATTGGAATAGGCATACCCGAACTCCACTTGTCCGTTTTGGGGTCGTATATTTGGGTCAAATTGGTAATGGTAGAACCACTTGCTACTCCTGATATAACGTATATTTTTCCATCCATTACTGCTGAAGCGTATCCAGCAACAGCCATGGGTATTGGCGAACCAGTATCCCATGTATCAGTTACAGGGTCATAAATATCGACTCGATCACTCTTCTCAATGTTTGAAGATGATTCTGATTGAATCCACCCGCCGATTAGATAGATTTTTCCGTCAACAACATTCGCCTCAATGCCGTAACTCCCTGTTGGCATGGGCGTTTTTGTCTCCCATGAATCTCTTTCTGTGTCATAAACTTCATTGACATTGGTCACATTGACGTCGATTTTCCAGAGAGTTTTCCCACCTATGCAGTAGATTTTGTTTTGGTAAACTGCTGTGCCAAAATCGCCTCTGGAAGTAGGCATAGAGGCTTTTTCAGTCCAAGTGTCTGCTGCTGGATTATAAGCTTCAGTTGAATTAATAGTTACATAAAAGAATTCTGTGTCACTCCCAAAGTGTCTTTGAGACCCTCCAATGGCATAAATTATTTCATTAACTGCAGCAGCTCCAGCACCAGTTCTTGCTGAATTCATCGATTTTTTTGTTACCCAAGAATTATCAGCCTCGCTTGCTGAAGTTATCGCGACCGTCAATGAAAATAGAAGTGCCGAAATAAATGCTAGTGCTAATGCCCTATTCTTCATATAAGCATCAATCTATTCTGGTGTAAACTCGTATTTAGCTCTCCTTGGGGAACACCTCTGTTCCGCAAAAAGAACAGAATACTTGTATCAACTCAGCAAGTTTCTCGACAAGAGAAACGACTAATTGTTGGAATTCTTGGATTCCACTCTTTACTTTCATTTCTTTAGAACTTGGTTAACAATAGAGCCTCTTCGTTGATTAAAATCTCGTATTGTCTATGTTTGCTGTTTTGGTTTGTGTGCTTTTGCGAAGTGTGGCAGTTTTGTTAGTGCTTTTTTTAGTACTTCTATGCTTTTCAGGTATTCTTGGAGGTCTATGTGCTCGTTGGGCGTGTGGTCCAGCCGCGAGTCTCCAGGTCCATACGTGACCACCGGAATCTTCAGGGCGTTACCGAGAACGTTCATGTCTCCTGTGCCCGTTTTACGCGAAAAAGAAGCATAATTCAATGTTGTCTTTCTTATGCCCCAAGCCAAAGCACGGACAATAACCGACCTGCGGTCAGCCTCAAACGCCTTGGCAACATCCACCATCTCCACCGACACCGTAACCTTCGGATTAGTAGCCTTGTAACGGTCAATCCTACGCTTAACCTCCTCAAACACCTGCTCAGGAGAAAGCTGAGGCGGAATCCGCAACTGAACAGTAATCTCGCAGTGTGAAGGAATAAACGAGGCAGAGGTGTTGCCCCCTTTAATACCAGTTAAACATGAGGTGATAGAGTAGAAGCGGCTCTTCAGCTTCTCCTCCCGCAAATGAAGCTTACGAATCTGCCTCCAAAACTCCATAGCCTTCTCAATCGCATTCTCAAAAAGCCACGGAGCAGCAGAATGGCCCGAAGGCGTCTCTACAGTAACCTTCACAGTCACGATGCCCTTATAGCCGAAAACCACCTTCTCCAAGCCGCTCGGCTCCCCAAAAATGGCGTAATCAGGCTGAATCCCAGACTCAACAAAATGCTGGATACCTTTTCCTGTGCTCTCCTCTTCCACCACTCCAACAACAAGTATCTTGCCCGGAAAACTACTGTCCACAAACTTGGATGCAGCCACAATCATTGCAGCCAATGGACCTTTCGCGTCCACAGAACCCCTGCCATACAGCTGACCATCCTCAACTCTGACGGGAATCTCGCCTTCGACAGTGTCCATGTGCCCACACAACAAAACAACCGGAGAGCCCTTGCTAATCTCGCCGATAACGTTTCCAACCTCGTCCCTGCGAACACGGAAACCCAGCTTCTCCATCTCCGCTGCCAGAAACCGGGAAATCTCCTCCTCGCTGCCCGACGGACTGTAAATCTTCACCATACGAGTCAACAGGTCAACCGCGTAGTCGTTGCTCATCTGTTCTCCTTCTCCATAACCGCATCCAGAACCTCAATCACTCTGTCAATCTGCTCCTTCTCGATAACCAAAGGAGGCAGAAACCTTACAACATTCCTTCCCGCATCCAAAACCAGAACACCCCGCTCCATGCACTCAATCAACATATTGTAAACGTCAAACCGCATCTCCACTCCCAACATGAGACCTAAACCGCGAACCTCCCTGACAATCCTGTACTTCTCCGCCAAAGCCTCCAGCTTACCCTTAAAGTAACTTCCAAGAGTTGCAGCACGTTCCGGAAGCTTCTCCTCAACCAACACATCTATAGCCGCGCTAGCCGCAGCACAAACCAGAGGATTACCGCTGAACGTGCTGGAATGCTCTCCACGCTGGAAAGCCGACAGAACCTCCTCCCTTGCAAACGTTGCACCCATGGGGATACCGCCAGCAATGGACTTCGCAACACACAGAATGTCAGGAACCACATTCCAGTGCTCACAGGCGAAAACCTTTCCAGTGCGACCGAAGCCAGTTTGCACTTCATCAAAAATCAGCAGCACACCTTTCTCGTCGCAGATTTCTCTTAGTCCAGGAAGAAAATCATCTGAAGGAACCAGAATTCCCCCCTCCCCCCGAACAGGCTCCACCAGAACCGCAGCAGTCTTCTCTGTTATAGCTGCCCTCATCTTCTCCAGATTGTCTGGGGGAACATGCTTGAATCCAGGAACCAACGGCAAGAAAGGCTCCCGATACTTCTTCTTCCAAGTTGCAGAAAGAGCGCCCAATGTCTTGCCGTGAAACGCCCCCATCAACGAAACTATTTCTGGTTTACCCGAATACCGTCGGGCCAACTTGATGGCGCACTCAACCGACTCGGCGCCGCTGTTGGAAAGATAAACCTTGCCTAACCCCTTAGGCACTAACTGAATAATTTTTTTCAGAAGCTCTGATCGAGTATCGTTGTAGAAGGATGCGTGACAGGCAATCAGAGTTTCCACCTGCCTCTGGACAGCCTCCACAACTTTTGGGTGGCAGTGTCCAACAACAGCGACTCCGTAGCTGCCTGTGCAGTCTATGTATTCGTTGCCGTTTATGTCCCAAACTAGTGCTCCCTTGCCCCTTGTTAACACAAGGTCTCTCTTGGAGAACGTATTTGCCATAATCTTCTCTTCAGCATCAACTATTTCTTTTTCATTCATGGCTTATCACCGTACCACCTTCATGTTTCAAACCGGAAGAAATCGGATTCTTCCTGACTCCCGAACATATCACCACTTCGCCAACCCCTTGACTCAACGCTTCCTGAGCAGCATAAACCTTAGTTATCATTCCGCCTCCAATCTTCGGAAGAGACTTCTCCACCTCAGAAACGGATAGCCTCGGCACCAACTTGCCATCCAACTTTAACCCCTCCACATCAGTCAACAAAACCAGCCTATCCGCCCTTAACGCCCCAGCAATACCAGCTGCGGTCCGATCGGCATCCACGTTAAGGGGCTCAAACTCCTCGCTCACCGCAACAGGAGAAACCAGCGGCACATAACCGTTCTCCAGCAAGAGCTGCAGCAAAGAAACGTTGATTTGGCTGACCTTTCCAGTGTAGCCACCGTCAATCACCCGCTTCCTTCCCCGCTCATCAACAATAACCAGACGCTTCTTACGTTGCGCCTGCATAAGAAAGCCGTCCAAGCCTGAAAGACCCACAACCGGAATCTTCTGCTTCTGAAGAGCCGAAACCAACTTCTTGTTGATTCTTCCCGTCATAACCATTGTGAAGATTTCCATGGTCTCCTTGTCAGTATAACGACTGCGGAAGCCTGTTGGCGAAAACACAAACTTCTGCTCCTTGCCCAGCTTGGAGGCAATTTCTGTGACTTCCTTTCCTCCGCCATGAACCAGAACCAGCTGATGGTCAGAAAGAACATTCTTTATATCAGAAACCAGCTCGGATGGAACCTCTTCCAGAATGCTTCCGCCAACCTTCACTACAACCAGCATATTTTATCACATCGGATGAAAACCTTGACAGTCTATCCCTGTTTTTTCGTCTATTCCAAGCATAATGTTCATACACTGGACTCCTTGACCAGACGCGCCCCTCATAAGGTTGTCAATAGCAGAAAACACTATGATTCTTCTTGTGCGGGGGTCTAACTCGAAGCCGATGTCAACGTAGTTTGTTCCCATCGTAATCTTTGGGTCTGGCAACTGATACGGCCCCTTCTTGAACTTAACATAACGGATGAAATACTCATCTGGATACAGCGAACGGTAAAGTTTCCAGATGCCCTTTGTGTCTACAGGCTTCTTGAGGAAAGCGTGAACCGTCGACAGTATGCCCCTGATCATGTTCACTGCGTGGGGCGTGAAAGAAACAGTAACCTTCTCGTCTGTCAGCAGATTCAGTTCCTGCTCAACCTCGGCTACGTGCCTGTGATCAGCTACCTTGTACGGTCGCACGCCTCCAGCTCTTTCAGGATGATGAGAAGCAACAGTGGGCTTTCTGCCCGCGCCAGAGGACCCAATCTTCACGTCAGCCACTATCCTGTTCTTTTCTATTACGCCCGCCTTCACGAGAGGCGCCAAACCCAGAATCGTAGCCGTGGACATGCATCCCGGGCATGCTACCAACTTGGCGCTCTTGATTTCTTGGCGATGAAGCTCAGGACAGCCATAAACGGCTTCCTTCAGCAGTTCTGGATGCGTGTGCTTCCACCTGTACCACCGATCGTAATCAGCCGGGTTCTTGAGGCGATAATCTGCGCTCATGTCGATGACTTTTACTCCCGTTTCTAACAGCTGCGGAACTAGCTTCAACGATTTGCCGTGGGGCATCGCAGCAAACACCAGGTCGCAGTTATCTGCGGCGTAAGAGATGTCTGGGGGAGTGAATTTTAGTTGAGTGGCACCTCTGAGGTTTGGGTGAACTGTGAAAACGTATTCGCCTGCGTTTTGGCGTGATGTTACCATAGTCAATTCTACTTCTGGATGGGGCAATAGCAGCCTCAGTAGTTCTCCGCCTACGTATCCAGATCCGCCGATTACTCCAACTCTCATTTTTGTTTTTCCTCTATTCAGAATCTATTATGCTCTGGGCTCCTTTCAGCAGCGGCTCTGCCAAATTTATCCCAGCAGCTAACCTGGTTTGCTCCCAGAATTCGGGGCAGGCATTAGCCTCATGGAACATTATGTTTTGCTTGTTCGTTTCCATGCTGTCTTCGATAACTTTCTTGATGTTCAAGTAGGCTTCCTGGCTCTTGTAGTGCTCAAAAGCAGCCTCCAGTTTCTTGTTCCACTCAGGAAAGTCTGTCCTCTTGGTCTTGTCCAGCTTTACCTTTTTCACCGCACCAAAAGAGGGCTCAAGTTTTTCAAACTCTCCCATGAGATACTCGTCGTCAACTGCTCTGTTCTCGCTCACATCAATCATGGCGTCAAATGCCAAGAGATAGGCTTTGCTGTCCCCTCCCATGGCTCTGCCGCATTTGGCTGAAACCTCTCTGATGTGAGCCGGCAAGTCTACGCCGATTACCATGTTGCCCAAGAACGTGTTAGTTCTGAAATCTTTAAATCCACCTCGCGCCAGCGCTGTGGGATAGCAGTATGGTGGTTTTCCGTCCTCTTTGGCGACTATTATCCTCAGGTCGTAGAACCATTTCTGCACCAGTTTTTGAGCGAGAACTCCCACAGGATTGATTATCGAAGGCTGAGTTTCCCGCAGAATCGCTATCAGGTCATCCCGGTCTTTGGCTAGCTGAACGTCCTTTCCATGAGTCCCAGCGTCTGGCTTTATTACAATGTTCTCGTGATTCAGTTCCAGCTGCAGCAGATCCGCTATGTCTTCCTCATTATGGATTTCCCTTCCGTCTAGGGTTTTTTCGTTGGAATCAACTGGAACATAAACTGTTTCGGGAGTCTTGATTCCCGCCTGCCAGAAATGGAGCAGCGTCCTCAGCTTACTGAAGCAGACATACTCGACACACTGGGGGTTTATGACGTGTTTGCCGAGCGCCTCCAGAATGTTGGCTGCGAAGAGTCTGCGGTTCTTGCTTTGTGCTCTGTTCAGCACCACTTTGATGTCCTGGAGGATTTTGGTGTAGTCTCTCGCTTTGGTTCGGATGTTGTAACCGTTTCCGTCTAGGCGGACAGCAACTTTGCGGAAGGGGATGTAAACTAGGTCTACTCCCATCTGCTCCGCTGTCATTTTGATGCCTTTTTCGTCGGTTTCGGAGCTCTCAAACAAAATTCCAATAGTCATGCCTGTTCTTGCATCCCCGATTCAAACATTTTATAATCCATAAGTGTTTTTTGGTCTACTTTTCTGTTTCGCATGCGAACAGTGAAAAGAAATAATAAGGGAAAGTTTATTCTCCCCAGTCTTCCCCTTCAATTCCAAGTTCTTTGAGCTCCACGGAATCTCCCTTGTTCTCAGTCACTTCCAGTTCAAGACCGCAGCTGGGACAGCTGAGAATCTCGCCTTTCATGACATCATCTGGGACCTCGATTTCCGCGTCACAGTCGGGACAGTTGGCCTTCTTCACAATTTACACCTCTTTTCTTTAAAGTGAGCCATTATAGAAAATGTTGCTATTTATAAGAATTTCGGATTTATGATTAGTTGTTTTTGCCTTTTTTCCGACTTATTATACGAATTTCGTAGGGTTGGTGTTGTGACACCTGAAAACGCTGTTAACCGCTGTTTTGGTGCTGGTGGGAAAATGGGAATCGTGATGCGGAAATCGTTATAAATTCGCTGTGAATTGTTCAGAAATCGTTAAATTTTTCCGTATACATATTGTATCCGAAGTGGATAAAATGGATGACGTTGACAAGGCGATAATCGAAATTCTGAAGCATGATGGTCGAGCCACCTATAGTAGCATCGGAACGAGAGTTGGCTTGTCTGAGGGGGCTGTTCGCAAGAGAATCAAAGCCCTTGTCGATTCCGGGGCGATACGGCGATTCACCGTCAAGGTTGGACTCGCAGAAGGAGCTGAGGCAATAGCTCTGCTTTCGGTAGACCCGTCTTTGCCGACTTCTGATGTTTCCAAGGCGCTGAGGGAACTTTCTAATGTTGAAACGGTCTACGAGATTACTGGGCAATACGACATTGCAGTTATCATCTCGGGGTTTAACATAACAGAGGTTAATGAGTGCCTCGAGAGGATACGGCGATTAAAAGGTGTATCCGACACAAACACCATGATTATCTTACGTAGCTGGTAAAAGCTTCCATGAGCAGTTACGGTTTCAGAATTTAGGGTAATCTTTTCGTATTTTATCCAAGGCAAATTTACATAAAGTATATATATTTGTGCGTTTTGTATTCTTCCGAAACTATCTCAACAAAACAGCGCGTAAAGGAAGTCTAAGCATATTGGAAGAAGAATACGTCAATGAAGAGGGGCAAAAGCTACTAAAAAAATTAGAAAGAGAAGGAATCCTTCCAAGCCCCTACAACTTCGCCAACTTCAAGACGACATCATTAGACGAGTATATCGTTCACGACAGCACATTAAGGGAAGGCGAACAGACGCCTGGAGTCATCTTCAGCATAGAAGACAAACTGAAGATTGCAAGGAAGCTGGATGAGGTTGGAATACAGCAGATAGAAGCCGGATTCCCGGCTGCCTCAGAAAAGCAAAGAAAATGCATCGAGGCTCTGGTTGACTTGAATCTGGATGCTCAGCTTTCCGCTTTTTCTCGTGCAAAGAAGGAGGATATTGATGTTGTGGCGGATGTGGGCGCCGACGGCATCGTGGTTTCTCTATCCATATCTCCTTATCATCGGAAATACAAGTTTAATGATATGAGCAAAGAAGTGTATCTGGAAAAGCTGGCTGACATGATTAGTTACGCGGAAAGTTATGGTCTCTATGTAATATACAGCGCAGAGGATACAACCAGAGAAAACGACCTGGATTTTCTGAAAAAAGCCTACAAAATCGCGGAAGAGGCAGGCGCAGACAGGGCTAGGGTCATTGATACTTTGGGGTGTGCAAGCCCCAATGGGATGGCGTTTCTGGTGAAGGAGATTGGAAGTGTTTTAGACATCCCCATTGAGGTTCACTGCCACAACGACCTTGGATTAGCGTTAGCAAACTCTCTGGCGTCAGTGGAAGCAGGTGCATCAACCGTGTCAACAAGCGTAAATGGTTTAGGAGAAAGAGCTGGAATAACGGTTACCGAAGAAATAATTCCCGTTCTGCACATCCTGTTTGGGGCAAGCCCCTTCGAGATGACACAGCTGACGTCTCTCTCAAAACTTGTTGAGGAAATTTCGGGAGTAAAAATGCCTCCTCACAAACCGTTAACTGGAGAAAACGTGACTGCCCACAGTTCCGGGATACACCAGCATGGAGTGCTCGTAAACCCGACAACATACGAGTTTTATCCGCCCCGGCTGATGGGACAGAAACGAAAAATTTACATTGACGAGTTGGGCGGTAGACATGGAATCATGTATGTGGCGAAGGAGCTTGGTCTCGAAATCTCTGAGGAGACTGCGCGAAAGGTTCTGGAGAGAGTGAAGACAGCCTTTTCGCGTGAGGGAAGGCGCAGTTCCTACACGCCCGATGAAATCAAAGAACTAATAAATGAAATTGAAAAGAGTTGAAAAATATGGCATCTACAATAACTGAAAAAATTTTAGCCAACGCTTCGCACCAGAAAGAGGTGTCTCCTGGAGACTATGTGGTCGCTGACGTAAGCTATGTTATGGCTCATGATTCCACGGGACCCTTAGCCATCGAGAGCTTCTACAAAATAGCGGACAAAGTCTTCGACAAGGACCGTGTCATAATCGTGTTTGACCACTTCTTTCCGGCGCCAACCATTGCAGGAGCAACTATGCATCAGAAATCAAGAAAATTTGTATTGGAACAGAGCCTTTCCGGATTCTACACAAACGGAGTCTGCCACCAAATTTTGGCTGAAAAATATATCTCTCCCGGAGACGTTATGGTTGGAGCTGACTCTCACAGCTGCACTGAAGGCGCCTTGGGAGCCTTCACTACTGGTTTGGGGTCAACCGACATTGGCGGAGTCATGGCCACTGGAAAATGCTGGTTCAAGGTTCCTGAAAGCCTGAAATTCAATTTAACTGGCTCAACGCGAAAAGGAGTCTACACTAAGGACGTTATCCTCAGTATTGTCGGCGATGTTGGAGCTGCTGGGGCCCTGTACAAAGCCTGCGAGTTCACCGGAGACTACGTGAAGAACGCTAGTGTTGCTTCTCGGTTGACGTTGTGTAACATGGCGATTGAGATGGGCGGCAAAAACGGCATAATTGAGGCTGACCAGAAAACCCTTGATTTTCTGAATGGAAGAACTGGAAAGATATTCAGAAGCGATCCTGATGCAGATTACGAGGACGAATACGAGGTAGATGTTGAGGATGTTGAGCCGCAGGTTGCTCTTCCTCCAGTGGTAGATAATGTGGAGACCGTATCTGCGGTTGAAGGAAAACCCATAGACCAAGCCTTCTTGGGGACATGCACGAACGGGCGACTGGAAGACATCGAAGTTGCCGCAAGAATCGTGAAAGGAAAAAAGATTGCCCGAAACGTCAGATTCATAGTGTCTCCCGCCTCTGAGGACATCTACTTCGCAGCCTTCAATAATGGATACCTGCAGGACTTGGTTAAGGCGGGTGCAACAATATGCAATCCCAGCTGCGGCGTCTGCGTTGGTAGGCATGAGGGAGTGTTGTGTGAGGGGGAGGTTTGTGTTTCCAGCCAGAACCGGAACTTCAGTGGAAGAATGGGATCTCCGGAAGCGGAAATTATTTTAGCTTCTCCGGCAACAGTTGCGGCGTCTGCGTTAGCTGGAAAGATTGCTGATCCGAGGGATTGTCTATGAGAGCATGGAAGTTTGGAGACGACATAAACACGGACGTTATCACGCCCGGCAGATACACTGTGACAACCGACAGGAAGCGGTTAGGCGAGATAGCGTTCATAGAGTACCGGCCAGAGTTCGCTAAGGAAGTCCAGGAGGGTGACGTGATCGTTGCTGGAAACAATTTTGGCTGCGGCTCATCCAGAGAACATTCTCCGGTGGCTATAAAGGCTGCTGGAATCAGCGCTGTAATCGCTAAATCGTTTGCCCGCATATTCTTCAGGAACTCCATAAACATTGGGCTGCCCCTCTTTGTTTGCGAAGACGCTGACAAGATTGATGACGGCGACGAAGTTGAAGTTAACACAAAAACAGGCGAGATACGCAACAAAACCAAAGGCATAGTTCTTAAGGCGAAGCCCTTGCCAGAGTTCATGCAGAGGATTGTGGAGAAGGGCGGATTAGTTAACTTTCTCCGAAGCGGCGGATATGACAGCATATAAAATTGCGGTTATTCCGGGTCCTGGAATTGGCGGTGAGGTTGTTCCTGAGGCTGTCAGGTTACTGGAGAGCACGGATTTAAATTTTGATTTTCGCTACTTTGAAGTTGGCTACGAGGTTTTCCAAAAAACGGGCACTCCTGTTCCTGATGATGTTTTAGTGGGGATAACGGAGACTCAGGCATGCTTATTTGGGGCTACCACCACTCCTGTGGGTGTGCCCGGATACAAAAGCGCAATTATAACGTTGAGGCGTGCGCTGGGGCTTTATGCTAATGTCCGTCCCGCCAAGAGCTATCCTATTCCGAAGAGCATGGAAGACGTTGATTTGGTTATTGTGCGGGAGAACACTGAAGGCATGTACAGCGGATGGGAGTTTGAGCTTGCGGATTCGGCGTATTCCATCCGGGTGATTACACGAAAGGCGACGGAGCGGATTGCACGTTTCGCCTTTGATTTGGCGATGAAGCGACGCAGGAAGGTGACCTTGGTCACCAAGGCGAATGTGCTGCGTCTGTCGGATGGTCTGTTTCTTGAGGTTGCACGGAAGGTTGCGGAGGATTATCCTGACGTGGAGGTGGAGGAGGCTTTTGTTGACGTTACAGCCATGAGGCTCATTCTTAAGCCCAACATCTTTGATGTAATCGTAACCTCAAACCTTTTTGGCGACATTCTTTCTGACGAGGCTGCCGGTTTGGTTGGAGGACTGGGGTTAGCTCCCAGCGCCAACATAGGAGCAGATTACGGTTTGTTTGAGCCTGTTCACGGTTC
>OMKS01003515.1_pt1 | contig 12396 bp, 11 predicted proteins | sample 1674721 | NCBI WGS metagenome assembly OMKS01 (sample SAMN06264996, study PRJEB25208) | sediment metagenome | isolation source: hot spring sediment | place: USA: California | collected 2014-09-02 | reverse complement strand
TAAATATGGTTGGCTGGTAGTATCTCGGTCTTTGGTTTATCAACCGGGTTTCTTGGAGAAATCTGGTTTATTAGACATCAAACATAGCTGGCTTGATTTAAAATCTTTCTCATCCGTCAAATAATCAGGTTATCAAGCGATGGCATCACTATTCCACCTGTGACAGAAATTTTATATTGGCTGACATTAATACGAAAGAATTCATTTCAAATAAATTTTTACCTTGCTTTTTTTTATAATTTTGATATTATTAACCTCGTGGCTTTTGATATAACAATTGGAATTTTATATGAACCAATCATTTCGTATTGTGATTTCCGGTGGTGGCACTGGCGGACATGTTTATCCTGGCATCGCCATTGCCGGAGAGTTAAAGTGTCGGCTTTCTGATTGCGAAATTGTCTTTGTTGGGGTCAGGCATCGCATCGAGGAAAAGATAGTTCCGCGTGAAGGCTACCGGCTGAAAACGATTCATATTCAATACCTGACCCGAAAATTGAGCCCTAAGATTTTGAGCTTTTTCTTTTCGCTGATCATTGGGCTGGTGCAGTCGTTGATTTTTCTCATTCGCTTTCGTCCTCAGGTTGTTATTGGAACCGGCGGTTACGTCAGCGGGCCTGTGCTCTACGCCGCACATTTGCTGCGTATTCCCACCCTCATTCAAGAGCAGAACAGCTACCCGGGGATTACCACTAAATTACTCGCCCCTCGTGTCAACCGCATCCATCTTGCGTTCGAGGAGACCATTCAGCACCTTCGTGTCAAAGACAGCAGCTTATTTCGCATCACCGGAAATCCGGTTCGACTGCCCAGGGAAAAAATAGACCGCAATCTGGCGTTAGCTAAATTTAATTTGCAGCCTGATAAAAAGACCCTGTTCCTGTTTGGCGGCAGTCAGGGATCAGCCGCATTAAATGAGGCGCTTTTGTCAGCTTTGCCACAACTGTCGCCCGAAATTCAGGTTATCTGGCAGACCGGTGTATCGCAATTCGAAACAATAAAAAAAGGCTGCGATGCGCTTCCGCATTGGATATACTTGCAGCCGTTCATTTACAACATGATCGATGCTTACAGCGCCGCGGATCTGGCGATCTGCCGCGCCGGCGCTATTACCATTGCGGAACTTGCGCAGATGGGACTGCCCGCTATTTTGGTGCCGTTGCCATCGGCTGCCGAAGGCCATCAGGAAAAAAACGCGCGTGTGTTGGTGGATGCAAACGCAGCGCTGATGATTTTGCAGCAACAATTGTCACCAAAAAGGCTCAGCCAGACCATCAGCGAGTTGATTTTTGACGTTAATAGACTGGATAGTATAAGTCGGAATTGTCGGACATTTTACCGTGAAAATGCTGCCGCAGAAATTGCCGACAGTGTAATTGAGCTAATCGAGAAAAATTAAAAATCATTGTCATCCAAAGGGAAGATGAAATCAAAGTTTTGTGTCATAATACCGGCGTATAACGTTGAAAATACCATTGTCCGTGTAATTGAGGGCGTTCGTGAAACAGGGTGCATTCATGCAATTGTAGTGGTTGATGATGGTTCGTTTGATGCAACGGCTCGCCTGGCACAGGCGGCACACGCTATCGTGATTAAAAACCGGAGCAACCAGGGAAAGGGTTACGCTCTGAAAGCTGGTTTTCGTTATGCAATCGAAAACGGTTATGAAGCCGTGATCTGCCTGGATGGCGACATGCAGCATTCCCCTGGCGATATTCGGGCTTTTGTAAATTGCTATCTAACAAAAAATCCTGACATGATGATTGGAAGCCGTATGGGCGATCTTTCGACGATGCCGTGGGACCGACGATTTAGCAATCAAACCACATCGCTCATCATCTCAATTCTCACCGGTGTCCGCATCCGGGACAGCCAGTCCGGCTATCGATTGATAAAAACCAGAGCCCTTCAGCGCATTAGTCTGACGAGCAATCGTTACGAAACCGAATCCGAGCTGCTGATTAAGGTTCTCATGCGAAAATATAAAATCATGCAGCTGCCCATTAAAACCATTTACAATGATCAACCCAGTCATATCCATCGCTTAACGGATACACTTCGGTTCCTTCAAATTATTTTTTTTAGCCTGATCAAAAAGCATTAACAAACTGACTCCAATCGTTCAATTTAATACACCAAAAAATTAACCCAGAGAGGAGGAGCAATGTTAACCGAATATCAAATGTTAATTAACGGGATATGGCATTCGGGGAAAAAAATGATCGAGGTTGTCAACCCATACAATCACCAGGTTATCGGTAAAGTTCCCCAGGCATCCGAACAGGATGTTGACGCAGCCATTCGTGCTGCTCAAAAGGGAGTTGCTGCTATTTCCGCGATGCCGTCACACCAGCGAAGCAAAATCCTCGAGTCCATGTCCCTGTTATTAACACATCAGTGCGAACAAATGGCTAAGTTGATCGCTTCCGAATCGGGTAAAGCCTATAAATATGCGTTGGCTGAAGTTGGTCGAGCTGTGGAAACGTTCAAATGTGCGGCTGAGGAAGCCAAGCGCATTCATGGAGAGACAATCTCCATGGACGCCAGCGAGGGCGCGGAAAACCGGATGGGCTTTTATCTTCGTATGCCGGTGGGGGTGATCGCCGCCATTTCTCCGTTCAATTTTCCGTTGAATTTGGTAGTGCACAAAGTCGCTCCTGCCATTGCCGCCGGAAACGCGGTTGTGCTGAAACCTGCCACTGCCACGCCGCTCACTGCGTTGAAGATGGCAGAGATGTTGATGGAGTGCGGGCTACCCGATGGCGCGCTCAATGTTGTGATAGGCAGCGGCGCCACGGTCGGCGATTGGCTGGTTCAAGATTCCCGAGTCGATATGGTTACGTTTACCGGCAGCCCGGCAGTGGGAAAATACATTATGACTCGCGGTGGATTAAAAAAATATACTATGGAGCTCGGTTCAAACTGCGCGGTGGTTGTTTGCGAAGATGGCGACTATGAAAAAGCTGCGCCGCGATGTGTTGTTGGCAGCTTTGCCAATTCGGGACAGATTTGCATCTCAGTCCAGCGCATTTACATCCAGCGTTCGGTTTTTGATCGATTTGCTGATATGTTTATAGCAGCTAGCAAAAATCAAATCGTGGGTGACCCTCTGGATAAAAACTGTGATGTGGGACCGATGATCAATTTGCAAGAAGCAGAACGCGCGGAACACTGGGTTCGAGAGGCAGTGGAAATGGGAGCGACCATTCTCACCGGTGGCGTTCGCAACGGCGCCATGTTTGAGCCGACAGTGTTGACAAATGTTAAACCAGACATGAAAGTCATCCGAGATGAAGTTTTTGCTCCGGTTGTATCGTTAATTCCCTTTGATGAGTTTGATGATGCGCTGCAACAGGTCAATGATTCAAAATATGGTCTGCAGGCGGGAATTTACACTGAGCGAATTGATCGCGCTTTTCAAGCGATTAAAATGATCAATGTCGGCGGGGTGATGATTAATGATTTCCCCACCTTCAGAGTGGATCACATGCCTTACGGAGGAAACAAGGAAAGCGGTATCGGCAGAGAGGGGTTGAAATATGCCATCGAAGAGATGACTAACATTCGCATGGTCTGTTTTAATCTATAACAGATGCATAGGTTAAATCATTCAGGTTAATTTTCAACCAAATATAGGGAGTTGTTTTGCTGTTAAAAAAACTGACGCTGACGCATTATATCTTTATCGGAATTTTTCTCGGGGTTGTTAGCGGGAAAATATTTGGTGAGGCAATCCTTCCGATTGCTGATCCGCTGGCGAACGTTTTCCTTCGTCTGCTAAAGATGGCAATTATGCCGTTAATTGTAACGTCGATTATTTCAGGGGTTCTCAGTGTGGGTTCTGGACGCGGACTGGGCAGTCTGGGAATCAAGACGTTGTTGTACTATGTGACCAGCAGTCTTTTAGCCATTGTCACCGGATTGCTGCTGGTAAACCTTTTCCGTCCCGGGGTCGGTGCAAATATTGAGTTACAAAAATCGCCGGATCAGGTGGAGGTCGCCGAGGGCAACATCGGAGAATTATTACTGCGAATTATTCCGGAAAACCCATTCAGTTCACTGGCTGAAGGCGATGTGTTGCCGGTTATATTTTTCTGTATTCTATTTGGTTTCTTCATTACCCAATTAAAGGATCCATACCGCTCACAGATCACTACATTCTTTCAGGGCGCGTTTCGTGCGATGCTCAAATTAACGCTTTTTGTCGTCTGGGCAGCGCCGCTCGGTGTTTTTGGTATTAATGCCCGCATTGTCGCCACCACCGGATTTGGCGCGTTTAAGTCGCTGGGTTTTTATTTCCTTGTTGTTTTGCTGGGGCTGATGATTCACGCGTTGATAAACCTGCCGTTGTTATTGCGATTTGTGGCACGGGTTCCACCACCGCGTCACTTCAAAGGCATGCCCTCGGCCTTGATAATGGCATTTTCAACCTGTTCATCGATGGTCACCCTTCCGCTGACAATGAAGGCGGTGACTCAAAATTCGCGGGTTTCAAAAAAAGTCGGAAGCTTTGTGCTGCCGATCGGGGCAACAGTGAACATGGACGGCACCGCGCTCTACGAATGCGTCGCAACAATTTTTATTGCACAAGTCTATGGCATCGAACTGAGCTTGTCGCAGCAATTAATTGTCGTGCTAACAGCGCTATTAGCGTCTATCGGCGCGGCGAGTGTGCCTATGGCGGGACTGGTGATGCTAGCGATTATTCTCAAAGCTGTCGGCTTACCGCTGGAAGGTTATATAATTATTTTAGCGGTAGACCGAATTCTGGACATGTTCCGGACAACGGTTAATGTGCTCAGCGATTCCTGCGGAGCAGTAGTGGTCGCTCGGCTGGACGGTGAGAGCCTGGAGGGAATGGGTGAAGCATTGGCTGAAGAAGACGATTGAATCATGGACAAACGTGCTCGAAGTTTAAATAAATATTAGTTATCCCTTTCATTAAGAAGGAGGCGTCAACATGAATCAAAACATTATCGGTATTATTGTTTCGTTTGCGTTTGTTTTCGCAATCATCCTCATCGCTACTATTATTCAAAAAATATTTAAACTCAGCAATGAATTCAGCAGAAAAATTATTCACATCGGAGTGGGAAACTGGATATTTTTGGCGCTTTATTATTTCAGCGCGTGGTATTATGCTGTCATTGGTCCGGCAGCTTTTATTTTGATTAATTTTTTGTCCTATAAATACAACATCTTCAAAGCCATGGAGCTCGAAAAGAAAAATCCCGGTACGGTTTATTATTCGATTTCATTAACGATCTGCACGCTTTTGAGCTTTTCTCAAACCCCGGCGCTCATATACCCGTTTCTGGGGATATTGGCAATGACCTGGGGCGACGGAATGGCAGCGGTGATTGGCGCCAGGTTTCCCATTAAACAGCTCCGTCCGGGAAAATCCCTCGGTGGTTTTATCGCGTTTTTTGTTTTTACATCGGTTTCGGTTTTAATCTACTTATTGGTGTATAGTTCTTTGCCCACTGCTGATCTGATCAGAATCACGCTGGTCACTGCGCTGTTGGGCGGTTTGATAGAAATTTTTTCAAGAAAAAACTGGGATAATTTAACCGTTCCGCTCATCCTTGGCGTCATCGGTTACTTTTTGGGCAATTAAATTTGTCTAATTTTCAAACATTAGCTTATAGTTGATTTTAAATCACCGGGAAAAAGTATTTACATTTCATCCGTTTGCATGCTTTTACCATATTTGAATGGTTGACACAGAATGCCGGAAGCTAAAAAAATAATCACTTCGTTCATTTTTTCATTGCTTTATTGACCTTTTTATTTTATTTTAGGGGGTCTTGAAACTGAAATTGTATATGTGGAAAATTAATGGAATTTAATCGACGTCTAAACGAAATTATCCGTAAACGAAACAGCTTGCTTTGTGTTGGTTTGGATATTGATCTGTCGAGGACTCCACCTTTCGTGCTTGATAAAAAGGAACCGTTGGTTTATTTTGGCAAAGCCATCATCGATGCCACCCTCGAGTTTGCTGTAGCTTACAAAATCAACACCGCTTTTTTCGAAGCCTACGGCGCGCCCGGTTGGGAAGCCATGCACAAGTTGGCAAACTATCTTCCTTCGGATGTGATCAAAATCGCCGACGCCAAACGCGGGGACATTGGTAATAGTTCGCGTATGTATGTCCGGGCATTTTTTGAGCAAATGAATTTTGACGCGATCACCGTAAATCCATATCTTGGTTATGACTCAGTACAGCCTTTTTTGCAGGATGCACAAAAGGGCGTTTTCATTCTCTGCCATACTTCCAATCATGGCGCTGCTGATTTCCAAAAATTTGGTGACGAAAAACTTAAGTTGTTTGAATCGGTGGCGCTTAAGGTTGCGGAATGGAATGTCAACAACAATTGTTGCCTGGTGGTGGGCGCAACCTACCCGCTGGAAATAGCGCAGTTGCGAAAGCTTGCCCCCAGCTTGCCATTTCTAATTCCGGGGCTTGGCACGCAGGGCGGAGATTTTGCGCTGGCGGTGAAACATGCTCTGACCCGGCAAAACGATGGCGCAATTTTTAATTTTAGCCGCAGCATCATCTATGCATCCCCGGCAGATGATTTTGCTGACGCCGCCGGACTCGAGGCGAGGCAGATGAAGGAACAACTAAACCAGTTTCGAACTCAGCCCTAAGGAGAACCATTTTGAACAAAACGGAAGTGCTGAATATTTTTAAAGCGACGGGCGCTCTGCTGGAAGGTCATTTTTTATTGACCTCCGGGTTGCATAGCCCACAATATTTTCAATGCGCGCTGGTACTTCAGGATCCGATTCAAGCGCAAAAGTTGTGCTGGGAGATTGCCTGTCAATACATTTCTGAAAAAATAAAGGTGGTCGTTGGTCCGGCAATCGGCGGAATTGTCGTGGCTCAGGAGGTAGCCAGGCTCATCGGCGCCCGGGCAATTTTTACCGAGCGGGAAGACAACCAAATGGCATTGCGTCGAGGGTTTTATATTAAAGCTGGAGAGCGGGTGCTGGTTGTGGAAGATGTTGTCACAACGGGCGGCTCGATAAAGGAAGTCATTGGGTTAGCAAAATCCTTGGGCGCTGATATTCGCGGTGCGGCTTTTTTGGTTGACCGCAGCCAGGGAAAAATCGAATTTGATATACCCAGCTTTGCTGTTTTTGAGATGGATGTTGTCACTTATCAACAAACTGAGTGTCCTCTTTGCCGGCAGGGCGTCCCGTTGGTCAAGCCCGGCAGTCGAAAAGCAGAGATCAACTAATTAATGATTTTGATGTTGCGAGAGCTTTAAAACATGAAAAAAGAAGTGTTAAAACTGGGCGATATTGCCTGCAGCATTGAGACGGAGCAATCCTATCGCCAACTCCGTAACGGAGAGAAAGATTTTACTGTCGCATCGGAAAAGCCGCGGATAAAATCCAGCGTCCAATTCCAGCCAGCGGCAGATAACTGGATGCAATGCCAATCACCAACGATATCAGCAAGCCTTCGCATCAATGCGATCGGGTATCAAATAATTCAGAGGTGCACCGGAAAAAATACCATTGAAGACATTGCTTTTGATCTATCAGATCAATACGATTTTGATGATGATGAATTTTTAGAGTATGTGAAAACTTTTTTAAATATTTTTAAAACGTACCAAATGTTTGAGTGAAGCCAAATGAAAAATATATTTGATCAATTACAACAACAGCGGGTATTGGTTTCCGACGGCGCCTGGGGTACCATGCTTCAGCAAGGGGGATTACAACCAGGAGAATGTCCCGAGCAATGGAATATTTCCTCGCCCGACAAGGTGAGGAGCATTGCCGAAGCTTATATTGAAGCCGGCTCTGAAATCGTGCTCAGCAACAGCTTTGGCGGCTCGCCTTTCAAATTGAGGCAATACGGATTAGAGGATAAAGCGGCTGAATTAAACCGGGCTGCGGCTCAGCTTTCAAAAGCTGCTGCTGGGGAAAGGGTTTTTGTTTTTGCGTCGGTGGGCCCTTCCGGTCAATTTCTGGAACCGTTGGGAACGATAAGCCGGGAACAAATGATCGATAATTTCCGGATTCAGATTCAGGCGTTGTCTCAAGGCGGCGCGGATGTCATACTTATCGAAACCATGTCCGATATCGATGAGGCAATGTGTGTGGTTGAGGCAGCGCGCAGCGTCTGTCAATTGCCGGTTGCGCTGACCATGACTTTTGAAAAGGGCAGGCAGGGCTATCGAACAATGATGGGCGCTTCAATTGAACAATACATTGCAGCGTTTTCACAAGCCGGCGTTGATTTTCTTGGCGCTAATTGTGGTAATGGTATAGAACAGACTGTCGAAATTGTTCATCAAATGCGACAATTGACAGATAGATATTTGATCGCTCACCCCAATGCAGGCATTCCCCGGCTGGTTGATGGCAAAACGATTTTCGATCAGTCACCGCAGGATATGGCGCGACACATCCCGGCTTTGATTCACGCTGGCGCCAATATCGTCGGGGGGTGCTGTGGTACTGGTCCGGATCACATTCGGCATATCGTCGCGCAGGTCTCGGAAACATTGCGACGCAATCCAAAAATTTAGCTATCGGTTGAGGGGATATTTTTTTTCAACCCTCTATCACAGAATCGGAGGTGTTATTAATTTGTCTGACGAACAAGTTCTGATAATTTTTCAACCTAAAAAAAAGTCCCTTAAAGTGGCTGCGGGGACGAAACTTATCGAAGCCGCTGAAAAAGCAGGTTCCATTATCCCCAATGTGTGCGGTGGTCGCGGCAAATGCGGCAAGTGTAAAATACAGATTTTAGAACCGGAGATTCCGTTCTCGTTTCAAGAAGAAATTCTTCTGTCGCCCGAAGAGCGGGCAATGGGAATTCATCTCGCTTGCGAAGTCCGCGTCACTGAAAATTTGATGGTGAAAATCGTTACCGAAGAAGATTTGGCAACCACCAGATTTCTCACTTATGATCTGGCGAATGAATTTGAGATTGATAATCATATCAAAAAAATATATCTCCGCCTAAAAAAGCCGGACATTAGCGATCAAATTGATGATCTGCACAATCTGGAAAGTTCTGGAATTTTTGCTCAGAGCAACATTTTTACACCTTTGGCGGCGTTGCAAAATTTGTCGACGTTTCTGCGAAAAAATGATTTCGCAGCCACTTTTGTGGTTGAAAAAGATCAAATCATCAGTATGGAGGCAAACGATACAACGGATCGGTTATACGGCGTGGCTTTTGATCTGGGCACCACCACCATTGTCGGCTCGTTGGTTGATCTTTTATCAGGAAAAGTTTTGCAAATCAGCGCCCGGACTAATCCTCAGTCTAAATGGGGCGCCGATGTGATTTCGCGGATTAATTATGCGATGTCTGAACCCGGCGGACTGGTAAAGTTGCAGTCGAGTGTTATCGAAACCATTAACGAAATTATTGAAGAGCTCTGCCGCAATGCCAACGTAAATTTTCGAGAAATTTATGAAATGAGTCTGGCAGGCAATACCATCATGAACCATCTTTTTTTAGGCGTTACGCCCCAGTATATTGCGGAAGCTCCCTACATTCCGGCTTTTCGAAGCTCCCAAAGATTTATGGCTGAAGAGCTGGGCATCACCATGCAACCCAGAGCGGGCGTTACCACGCTACCCAACATTTCAGGATATGTTGGCGGAGACATCACCGGTTTTATTCTCGCCAGCGAAATTCACAAAAGTGAACACATCATCCTTGGAATAGATGTCGGAACCAACGGTGAAATCATACTTGGTTCGCGGGAGCGGTTGTTGTGTTGCTCCACTGCCGCCGGACCAGCGTTTGAGGGTGGTCATATTAGCAACGGAATGCGCGCCATCGACGGCGCGATCGATAAATATTCCATTGGCGAAACCCAGTCCTATTATCATGTGCTTGGTGAAACAGAACCCAAGGGCATCTGTGGAACGGGATTGGTGGATGTTGTGGCAGAATTGCTGCGGATGAACATTATAAATGAAACCGGAAAAATAGAACCACCTGAAAGCGAACTTTTACCGGATTGGCTCAAAGCGCACATTTGTAAAAACGACAGCCAGCCCCAATTTGTTTTAATATTCGGCAGCGCAGATAACGGACAAAAAGAAATTGCCATCGAGCAAAGGGACATCCGGGAAGTTCAATTGGGCAAAGGCGCCATTGCCGCCGGGATCGCCATTTTGTGCAAAGATCTGGGTATTACGCTCCAAGATATTGACCAGGTTCTCATCGCCGGAGCTTTTGGCAGTTATTTAAACAAATACAATGCCTGGCGCATCGGTTTGATCCCGAACATTCCGCTGGATCGTGTCAAATATGTTGGAAATGCAGCCAGTCTGGGAGCGAAAAAGTTTCTTCTTTCCAGGCGAATTCGAGAAGAGGCAGAGCAGATAATTTCATCAACGGAATATGTGGAATTGTCGAACAGACAGGACTTTCAGGAGGTGTTTGCTGAGAAAATGCTTTTCGATAAAAGAGAATAAAGCTCAGGCATCGATAAAAACCGATAAGTCTCAGCTTGAGTTCGGATCTTCTGACTGTCTAAAACTAAGATTTACCCATAACAAATCATTTCCGTTGAAATCAATCATCTTTGCCTGTCCGCGCGCCTTGGATTTGTGATGTGTATAAGAATATTAAATATTTAAAATATAACAAGCAAGGAGTTGTTTATGAACAAAAACTTATTCCTTCGATTACTGATTGTTTTAGCGGTGTTTTTGGTGAGCTGTTTTAGCGCTGAGGCTTGTACGAACTTTCTAATCACCAAGGGCGCATCAAAAGACGGTTCGACGATGATCACTTATGCGGCAGATTCCCATGTTTTATATGGGGAACTGTATTATACGCCGGCTGCAGATTACCTTCCCGGAGAATTGCTGGATATTTATGAATGGGACACCGGCAAATATCTGGGCAAGATTAAACAGGTTCCCCACACGTACACGGTTGTGGGCAACATGAATGAACATCAGTTGGCCATCGGGGAGACCACCTGGGGCGGTAGAAAAGAGCTGCGTGATCCGAACGCAATTATGGATTACGGTTCACTGATGTACGTCGCCCTTCAACGGGCAAAATCCGCCCGTGAAGCCGTTAAAGTTATGGCTGATTTAGTGGAAGAATATGGCTATTACAGCACCGGAGAATCTTTCTCAATTTCCGATCCCAATGAATTGTGGATTATGGAAATGATCGGCAAGGGCCCGGACAGGAAGGGCGCTGTTTGGGTCGCCCGTCGGGTGCCGGACGGCTATGTTTGCGCTCACGCCAATCAGGCGCGGATTCGCCAGTTCCCTTTGAACGATCCCCAAAATTGTCTCTACGAAAAAGATGTGATACAACTGGCGCGGGACAAGGGATATTTTAGTGGCAAGGATGCAGAGTTCAGTTTTGCGGATGCTTATGCTCCGCTGGACTATGGCGCGTTACGTTTTTGTGAAGCGCGCGTCTGGTCAATGTTTCGTCGGGTGGCGCCTTCTGAAAAATTTTCCATGGATTATGTGAAGGGCGTTGCCGGGGCAGAACCCTTGCCACTCTGGATCAAACCGGATCAAAAACTATCTGTTCGCGACGTGATGGAACTAATGCGCGATCATTTTCAGGACTCTGAATTTGATATGACACAGGATATCGGTGCCGGTCCATTCAACCTGCCCTATCGCTGGCGACCGCTGACCTGGGAAGTGGATTCAGTGAAATATTGCAACGAACGCGCCACCTCCACCCAGCAAACCGGCTTTTCGTTTGTCTCACAGTCGCGATCCTGGCTGCCCGATCCAATTGGCGGCGTGCTCTGGTTCAGCGTGGATGATACTTACAGCACTGTTTACGTTCCGATGTATTGCAGTATCTCAAAGGTGCCAAAAAGTTATGCGGTTGGCACCGGAGATTTTCATACCTTTAGCTGGGAATCGGCTTTTTGGGTATTCAATTTTGTTTCCAATTATTGCTATCTTCGCTATAGCGATATGATCCAGGATGTGCAAAAAGTTCAACGAGAGCTGGAAGGCCGTTTTGTGGCAGATCAACCAAAAATCGAACAAGCTGCTATGGTGCTGTACAAACAGGCGCCGCAACTGGCTATCGATTATCTTACTGATTATTCAGTAAATTTGGGAAACTCTACTGTGAAACGCTGGCGCAAACTCGGCGAATTTTTAATCTACAAATATTTGGATGGAAATATTAAAAATGAGCTGGGCAAAGTAACTCATCCTGGCTATCCGGAATCCTGGTATCGGCGCATCGTTGATGAAACCGGTGATCATTTTAAAATGCGCTCGCTGGAAGAGTAGCCATTGCCCGTTTGGAACCGTGTTGAGGCCCAATGGTCGGTTGTTTTTTTTATATTTAGACCGTAGGGGACGTCCATGGACGTCCCCTACATCGCGAAAATCCTTTTATTTGAAGCT
>OMKS01003508.1_pt1 | contig 12409 bp, 15 predicted proteins | sample 1674721 | NCBI WGS metagenome assembly OMKS01 (sample SAMN06264996, study PRJEB25208) | sediment metagenome | isolation source: hot spring sediment | place: USA: California | collected 2014-09-02 | reverse complement strand
TTTTCAAGCAGAAGACGGCATACGAGATCTAGTACGGTCTCGTGGGCTCGGAGATGTGTATAAGAGACAGAGTATGAGTACTCAACGTCGGATGCCATCGTAGAGCAGATCATTCGTCCAACTGGCCTTGTCGACCCCCCGATCGTTACCCGTCCTACGAAGGGGCAGATCACCGACCTCATCGAAGAGATCCGCGCGACGGCTGAGGCTGGCTTTCGCGTGCTCGTGACCACGCTCACAAAGCGCATGGCAGAGGAGCTTACCGAATACTTGAGCGAACACAAGATCAAGGTGCGCTATCTGCACTCAGAGATCGACACGCTTACCCGTTCAGAGCTCATACGCCAGCTTCGTCTTGGCACGTTTGACGTCCTCGTCGGCATCAACCTTTTGCGTGAGGGCATCGACATACCCGAGGTCGCACTCGTGGCCATCCTCGATGCCGACAAGGAGGGATTCCTCAGGAACGAGACCTCGATCATACAGATCGTTGGCAGGGCGGCGCGCAATGTGGCCTCGAAGGTCATCCTCTACATGGATGAGGAGACGAGGTCGATCCGGCGTGCGATCGATGAGACGAACAGGAGACGCGCCATCCAGGCTGCGTTCAACGAGAAACACGGCATCGATCCCGAGACGATCTACAAGCCGATTGAGAAAAAGGCTGGCGATGTGCCTGACGTCAAGGGCGTGCCGCGAAACGAGCTTCCCGCAGTGATCGAAGAGCTCGAGGACACGATGCGCAAGGCTGCCGAGGACCTCGACTTCGAGCGGGCCATCCTGTTGCGCGACAGGGTCTCGAAGCTTAAAAGGGAGCTGCATTCTAGTCAATGACGCGCTCCTTCCATATGCCTGTTTTAAAGTACGCGACAGCGAACGCGGATCCGATCACGTTGCTTAGCGCCATGCCGATCCATATGCCTGCAGCACCGTACCCCAGAGATATTCCAAAGATGTAGGCAAGGGGTATGCGCAACACCCATAATCGGGACGATTCGATGATCATCGACGGCACGTTGTGCCCCGACCCGCGAAACGCTGCGTTGATGCCGCTAAACAGGCCAAAGAACGGGATCCCGATGAGGAAGTACGAGAGGAATGCCTTGCCTTCGGCGATCACCTCCGCATCCGATATGAAAAACGATACGATCGTACCGCGGAAGACGTAGACGAGCACCGCGCACGTCACGAGGATGGCAAACATCACCGTCGTTCCCTTGCGCACCGATTCCTCTGCACGCCGGGAATCCTGTGCCCCGAGGCTCTGTCCCAGTACGGTGCTGATGCCCGCACTTAGTCCGTTGATCGCGATGAAGATGAGATTGACCACCCTGTCCCCTATTCCGTACGCCGCCAGGGCTATGGTATCGTTGGGAAGCATTGCGATGACATACATGAGGATGAAGAATCCAAACCCCGTGGCGGATTGGCCGATGGAGGCGGGAAGCCCGATATGTAGTATCTTTCGCACCTTGGCTCTCTCGAGTTTGAGATGATGGGGCGCAAGCTTTAGGCCAACACGTCCTGCAAAGAGAAGGTAGAGCGCAATGAGCGTGGCGCATGACTGCGTGAGGACCGTTGCCAGGGCCGCACCTGCAATGCCCATCTCCGGAAAGGGCCCGATACCGAATATGAGGAGAGGGTCGAGGATGATGTTGAGCGTTACCGCAAAGCCGTCAACGAGCATCGGCGTTATCGTGTCGCCATACGCCCGCATGATGAATCCGAACGTGAACGATCCAAACATGAAGGGAAGGCCCAAGAATATGAGCCTCATATACTCTGTCGAAAGCAGGGACACGTCAGGTTCAAGACCTAGGGAGCCGACGATGAACGGGGAGATCATGAACCCGATAAGCGCTATGGCGGTCCCGATGAGCATCGAGATCGAGATGACCTGTCCAGCAGACTTTTCCGCCTCCTCTATGTTGTCCGCTCCCGTGTACTGTGACACGAGCGCAATGCCGGCACTGCCGAAGCCGAATGCGAATGATATCAAAAAGAAGATGATGGGCCATGATATCTGCAGGGCGGCAACGGCGTTGCGCGCATCGTCCAGTCGTCCAAGCCAGAATGTATCGGCGAGCGTGTAGGCGGTTCCCAACAAACTCGAGATCATGATGGGCCATCCGAGCAGGAACAGCACCTTCACAATGGGGCCATGGAGAATCTGGTCCTTGGACACCGAGCGCATAGTGCTACGATGGTAAAAATGTTTTTAAGGCTTATTATGGTGTGTGCCTGATGATCACGACATTTTGTGACCTCCCGACACACAATGTTTATTAACATATATGGGAAGCTCGGGTTGTGAATGGCAATGATCGTGAACTCAGCGCTTGAACTCATTGGAAAGACGCCAATGCTCAGGGTAAACAACCTCGCCACGCCTAGAGGGGTAACGCTCTATGTGAAATTTGAGAAGATGAATCCGGGTGGCTCGATAAAGGACAGGATAGCAAAGCACATGATCGAGTATGCTGAGAAAATCGGCGCCCTGAAACCCGGCATGACCGTCATCGAGGCCTCAAGCGGCAACACCGGCATCGGCCTAGCATGGGTCTGTGCGGTCAAGGGCTATCATTGTGAGATTGTCATGCCCGACACGATGTCGATGGAACGCAGGAAGACACTGCTCATGTTCGGAACCAAGGTCATCCTTACTGATGGAACAAGGGGCATGAACGGGGCGCAGGACCTTGTGGACGAGATCGTACGCCAATCGCCTTCTAAATACTTCACACCGAATCAGTTTGGCAACGCATGTAACATCGATGCTTATTACAGTGCAACAGGAATGGAGATATGGGACGATACGAATGGCGATGTGACCCACTTCGTCGGTGGCATTGGCACCACGGGCACGCTCATGGGCGTTACTCGGCGCCTCAAGGAGCTTGATCCCGCGATCGAGACGATAGGGGTCGAACCGTACCCTGACGACCCGATATCTGGATTGAAGAATCTTGATGTCTCCTACATCCCTTCGATATACGATCCGCGGATGATCGACAGGATGGTGCGCGTCTCCTTGAAGGATGCTGAGGACACGGCGCGATTGCTTGCGCTGCGTGAGGGGTTGTTTTGCGGACCTAGTTCTGGCGCCATACTATCTGCGGCGCTTGACCTGGCACGGGACCTGGACGAGGGCACGATCGTGGCTATCATGCCCGATGGCGGCGAACGATACTTGAGCACCGAGCTGTGCGATGATGAGCAGTGCATCGATTGCATCGAGCGTTATGGCATTTCGTGCTCCCTTGCAAAGGATGTTGTATAACCGTCGTACTTCTTGCTCATATATGTGATACGATTGCCTCGAGCGTGTCGCTTGTCGAGGCCCGTATGGGATAATCCACCACGGATGAAAGAGGTGTGTCAGAACGATTGATCTCCACAATCGTCACGGCATCTCCATGGCGGCTGCGCGCCAGAAGGGGGAGCGAGGCGAACGGTTGCACGACGGCAGATGTCCCGCATATGAGAAGCATGTCGGTCTTGACCATCTCTTCATGGCTCTTTTCAACGGTGTCGGCGGGGATGGGTTCTCCAAAGTGCACCACATCTGATTTCATGGGCGCAGCGCATGAGGGACAGAGGGGTGGGGTCTCCGCAACGATCGTTGGCGTGTGGCGATCGCGGCGTTCGCGCGCGTGGCACACTACGCATCGAAGCATCATGGCGTTCCCGTGGCACTCTATGACGCATTTGCTACCAGCCCTCCTGTGTAGGTCATCGATATTTTGCGTGATCGTGCACTGCACGATGCCCATGCGTTCAAGCCGTGCGAGCGACAGGTGACCGCGGTTTGGCCGTGCGGCCAAGAAGTCGTCATAGAGGGGATGCGTGCCATACCCCTCTCTCCAGTACCTCACAGGGTCTTCAGTAAAGACACGATATGCATCGTATGCACGTTCTTCGGCGGATGGGTCCTTGGTCCAGAGGCCGCGGGACCCCCTGTAATCCGGTATGCCCGACTCTGTGGATATGCCTGCGCCGGTGAGAGCCACGACATGCGATGAGGAACGCATCAGCTCTGCGACCTTGTTCGCAATCTCCATGACAATCACTCGTCGCACGATAATAAGGATTTTTCCTCAAAAAAGCCAACGTGCACGCTGCGTACGAACGTTTAAGAATACGTGTTCATTCGTTATGGTGGGTGAATGAAATGATAGGGAAAAACCCAAAAACTTCATGGAAAGAGTCAGCATATCCTGCGATCGATGATTCGTCCGCAATCGCTCCCACGGCAAGTGTCATTGGCAACGTGACGCTGGGGCGCCACATCAACGTGGCACCGGGCGCAAGCATACGTTCTGACGAGGGCGAACGAATCGTCATAGGCGACGAATCCAACGTACAGGACAACGTCGTCTTACACTGCCTTAAAGGCGGAGAGGTGGTCATTGGCAACAAGGTGTCGCTAGCGCATTGCGCCATCATTCACGGGCCCGTTACCATCGGTGAGGAAGCGTTCGTGGGATTCGGTGCCGTGGTGGCATCATCTCGCGTCGGACCACGGGCCTTCATTGGACACAACGCGACCGTAAGCGGCGTTACCATAGATGAAGGGCGATATATAGCACCGTCCACTGTGATCTCGTCACAGGTGCAGGCAGACGCCTTACCCGATGTTCCCGAGGACCTAAAAGGATTCAACGCCGAGGTCGTCGAGGTAAACTGTGCGCTGGCACGAGGGTACAGCGCCATGAGGGAAGAGTGAGCTATTTCTTTAGCTCCCTTGTCAATACGATAAAGATCATTGCGATGAAAAAGAAGAGCGCCCATTGGCTCCAGAATGGAAACTCGAGATGCGCCGTAACGGCTCCGACAAGGCTCCCTGATGTGGGTCCAAGGAGATAGTACGTTCTGATAATTATCTCCCCCACTAAGAAAATCGCTGTAAGAAGGAGCCAACGGGCCACTATTTCATCCATGCTACTACTCCTTTAGGCGTACCGCCGTACCATATACGAGGATCTCGGCCGCACCCGTTGCAACCTGTGACGTCATCATACGCACACCAACGACGGCATCTGCGTTCATCTTCTCTGCGTCCTCGAGCATGCGCTGGATCGCCTCGTCCCTGGCTTCCGTGATCATTTCAGTGTATTCCTTGAGTTCTCCGCCTACGAGATTCCTGAAGCCTGCGACAATGTCCTTTCCAAGATGCTTTGCACGGATCGTGTTTCCCCGAACAATGCCGATGACCTCGCCTATCTCTCTCCCTGGCACGGTGAACGTGGTCGTAATAATCATCTAATCACCACATATCTTATTATACGTTCATATAAAAGGATTTCTTAATTGTTGCATACGACGGACTGCACACACTACGGCCACATGGTGATGATACGAGCCCGATGATGTAGCAGCCACGATCCTTCCTCGCGTATCGTGTGGATGGGACTGTACCGGTGTGTGGCACCTCCCAGGGTATGAATATGGGGGATGCGTATCTCTTTGTGAAATCTTAGTTACTAGACAGGGATGCGAAGAAGTATTTTTGTCTTCACCTGAAAAAACGAAAGATTTATCATAATATCAAAGAAATGTATCGCACGTATGGGTGATACAACGGACGATACGGATGATCACACGTTCGAGATGCTTGACTCAGTGCCAGATATCAGGGTCAAGGTCGTGGGCGTCGGCGGGGCTGGCAACAACACCGTGACAAGATTATCACGGGAAGGCGCCCTCCCCTGCGTTGAGACGATAGCCCTCAATACGGACAAACAACATCTTCTAGCTTCGCAGGCCGACCAGCGAATGGTCATCGGGGAAAAGCTTACCGGGGGACTGGGGGCCGGCGGTGATCCCGCCAGAGGCCTCTCTTCTGCCAAGGAACACCGCAGCGGCATCAAGGACATGGTGCGCAACGCGGAGCTCGTCTTCGTCACCGCTGGCCTTGGAGGCGGCACGGGCAGCGGTGCCGCACCGTATGTGGCACAGTGTGCTCGCGATGCTGGGGCGCTTGTCATTGCCGCCGTGACGCTTCCATTCCATATGGAAGGGCCCCGAAGGCGCACGATCGCAAGGGAAAGCATTGCCGAACTTGAACGGGCTGCGCATACGGTGGTCACAATCGATAACAACACACTGCTCGAGCGCGCCCCAAACGAACCTATAGGCCGTGCGTTCTCGATGGTCGATGATGTGCTCTTCTCCATGCTTCGCGGCGTATCAGGCATTCTTACGACGCCTGCGCTCGTTAATATCGACCTCGCTGATGTGAAACAGGTGATGCGCGAGGGCGGCCATGCTGTTGTGGGTCTCGGTCGCGCAAAGGATGGAAAAAAGGGGAGGGAGGCGGTCAGGATGGCACTGGACCAGACGCTTTCTGACGGCGATTACCGCAGTGCCACCGGCGCCCTGCTCCACATTACCGGAGGACCCTCACTGAAGCTCGAGGAGGCACTTGACGCATGTGATACGGTACACACGCTCATATCACCGTCGATCAATTCAATATGGGGTGCATGCATCGATGAACGATTCGAGGACTACCTTCAAGTGATGACAATCGTGACAGGGCTTCCATCCCCGATGGTGGAGCACGAGGCCACAGATGATGACGGCCTTGTACATACTGGTATATAGATCCCAGTGTGACCGATCATCGAGACCGCCTGTTTTACCGGGCTTTTTGTACATGCTGTAAGGTCACCCTTTTCCCAACACGATCACATGCGATCGATGGCTACACTTGCCTGGAATGAGCCGTCATGCGCTAACCCACTACTATCAAAAAGTTATAAAAAGCTCGACTGCATGTAATGGTGGTGAACGACATGAAGGGGAAACAAAAGACCTGTGAGAACTGCAAGACCGATTTCGATATCCACAACAAGGGCCGTATCGTACTGGAATTTTGGCGCGATCCCAAGCATCTCGCACGGATGTACTTCTGTTCCCGCGCATGTTTCGTGTCGTTTCTCAAGGAGAAAAAGATAGTCTGAACCAGGGTATACCAATGGCACTATTCAACCACATCGCTCTTCGGGTGACCGATCTTTCCCGTTCCAAGCAGTTTTATGTTCGCTATCTGGGGCTTGCACCGCAGTTTGAACATCCCATCAGCGGACCCCAGTTCGAGACCGTGACGGGCATCAAGGGATTCGATGCGACGTTTGCGGTACTCTCAGATGGGAAAAACGAGGTAACGATCGAGCTTGTCGAGCTCTTGCCGCCTCTCGATGAATCACCTTCGTCGTTCAACCACATCGCGTTCCAGGTCGAAGATGTGGACGAGCTTTACGCACGACTTGCCCGTGACGGCGTCAAGACGATATCCGCACCGCTCACGCTCGTGCATGACAACGAGAAAATAAATGGCAAGCGCTTCTTCTACTTCCTCGATCCCGATGGCAACGTCATCGAGGCGTTCAATCCCAAGGACGACCTCTACTCCTCACATTAAGAAAAGATCTTCGTGAGCTCGCGTTCCCATTCGTTCTTGCAGGGACACGACACGTCGATGGCACTGCCATGGAGGTTGTATGTCTCGACCTGCTTCATTATCTCCTGCTCACAGCTGCCACAGTTGTGGATGCCCCGCTCCCTACCGACGGCGACGGGATGGGACATGACATGGGGGCCGATCTTGCGCACCTCGTTGAGGCACGATACGAGCGACCACAGATAGGGCGGCCGGTACGAGCGCTTCCGCCATAGCTGTTCCAAAGGTGTGTATTTATGGATGGAGACGGGATTTATCGAGATGACATCTGTTATCTTCTCTATCGCCCTGATGCTGTCGACGACATCGACCATCGCCTCATACTCCGTCATGAACGGGGGCTTGAGGAGCAGGTATGTCTTGACACGGCAATCAAGCGCATGTATGAGAGTTGATGCTGTCTCATAGTCCGCATACGTGAATCCCTTGTTGATGTAGTAGGTCAGCACATCGTCATTTGCTGATTCAAGACCCATGGCAACTTCAAGCGATATCCCCCCAAGGTGGTCTTTGATCTGCACCAACGCTTCTTCGTTCACGAACTCGGGTCGCGTTTCCACACAAAGCTCGTGTACATCAGACGATGCGACGATGTCTGCGATGCGCTTCACCTGGTCGGTGGTGAGCTCTTTGGTGTCAAGAAAGCTTCCCGACGTGAAGATCTTGACCTTGTCGACAGAGGGATCGAACGACTCAGCGAACGTCTCGACAATGGTTTCAGGAGTGAGGGAGGGACAATCCCTGGAGTATGAGCACATGTAGCACTGGTCATAGGAGCATCCGCGCGTTGGCAACACGATGGATTGTGCCGTTCCTATCATCTTTCCTATCCGTTCGGTGTTCTTCCATGAGGCCATACACCCCTCCTCTTCGCGTTATCGCTTAAAAATCTATTCTGACAAGCGGATAGCTATCAGAGCGCCGGCGATGAGCGTGACCGCACTTGCTGCGAGCATTACGCCGTGCGGCATGCCGGGGTAGAGCTTCCATACGGATGCAATCAGGAGCCCGATGATGAAGTAGTAGAACTTCGTAGGATAGCGGTTAAGGACGATCTCGATGCCGCGGGAGACGAACACGATGCCTACGATGCCCCCCAGTATGGGGGGGATGAGCGTAATGACGTCGAATTGATTGACCGCATCGATGAGTCGCCAGTAGACACCCATCACGACCAGGACGAAAGAGCCCGAAAACCCCGGCACGATCATCGCGGCAGCACTTGCGATGCCGGCGATGAAGAAAAGCACTATCCCCCCATTTCCAGAGACCGTCGCACCATTATCGGGGGCAAGAAGAGAAAGTGCGATGACGGAGACGATACCGGCGAGCAGAAACACAGCATGCACGGGTGACGGACGCATCTGTGTATGTTGTCGATAGACCACCGGTATGCTCCCTATTATCAATCCGCTGAAGAAGTATACCGTCGGATGCGTGAAGCTCTCGTAGAGATAGTCGATCACCGTCGCAAGCGCAGCGATCGCAATGAGGGCCCCTCCCGCCACATGGGCAAGGAACAAAACGTTTTCGCTTCTGTCTTGTCGCGTGCGAAACACACCGGATATGGCACCGATGAGCTGGTCGTAGATGCCAAGCACGACGGCAAGTGTGCCTCCCGAGACGCCTGGTATGATGTTTGCAATGCCCATCACCATGCCCCTGACCAGCAGAGGGGGGTCGAGGCGTATGCGGTGCACGAGGCCCATACGATGACTATGGCGCGTTGAATAAAAATATGTGCCCCGTTTATCCCCATGGACAAAAAATACTATTAAACGGCGCACACCACTGTGGTATATGGATGTTCGCACCTATTGGACACTTGTGCTCGTAGGGTCACTATCCCTCTCCCTTGTGCTCGTCTCATCCGTGTCATATTCGTTCCTTTCCTCAGAACAATGTCTTGTATCGGCACTCGATGAGAGCGTTGATCATGAAGCGTTCCTTACCTTGGTGGCAGAGGATGCTGGCTCGATCCTTTCCACGTTCGTCATGATGTCTGATGCAAACGAGCTCGCATCACGATTGCGCGAAGCGCTTTCAATTTCATGGGTCAGGCAGCAGGGGCGTATTGTGGTCTCTTCATTCCTGGACAGCATCGCTGGAAGAGGGGACCTTTCAGGGCAGGTGTCTATCGTCCCGCTGAGGCACACTCTTGCCGCCTACCTTGCCTCATCATATCCCCTGCCTGCAACGTACTTCGAACAACTCATACCCGCGACATTGCCTGTTTCACTCTTTCTCAATGGATCGGCCGTGGATTCGATACGTATCCGCTACACGGTCCTCTCGTACATGCGGTTGATGGGCATGGCGATCCTTGGCACCGTCGGCGTCATGGGGTACAAGAGAAATAAAGAACTACCGCTCTCTCGTGCGCTCATCCACGGAGGCACCCTCTCATGCATCGGATCGTTTATCGGCATGATGGCCATTGCCGCATACATCCGTTCAACTGCAGACGCATTGGGACATGCGTCTATATCGGCGTATGCTGATACGCTGGCTTCACACTATGTCGGCCATGTATGGCCTTTCATGCTCCTGCCCCTGGGCGTTTCGGTAGTGGGGCTTGCATGCCATGCGCGGCGCCGCCCCGATGTCACGGCATGATGATGTCGTTTGAGGGAATCGAGATCAGGTCTGAGTGTTGCCGTATGTGTCGTACGATGCGCTCTGAGACGTGTTCGTCCCAGAAGGGTGGTATTGGCCACGAGCCACGATGGCCTTGCAGCGCCTCTCTGAGATGCGCTGCGATGCGGGACGCCTCCATGCCAACAAGCGTATTTGCGCCATACTGGAGCGTGATCATTCGCTCGGTGTTCGTACGCAGCGTGAGGCAGGGCACGTGGTGCATGAGCGCCTCCTCCTGAACACCGCCAGAGTCGGTCAGGACAACGCGTGCATGAGAGAGGGCATACTGGAAGTCAAGGTATGTCAACGGTTCTATGATGCGAATTGAGGATGTTTTCTCCACCCATTCACGCATTCCAAGGTCCTCGAGCTTTTGGACCGTGCGCGGGTGGGCAGGGAAGAGCACGGGTAGGTCAGACGCAGATGCGCCCTCCAGTATCGAGCGGAGACGTTGTGGATCGTCAGTGTTTTCTGCGCGGTGCGCCGTGAGGAGCACATACTCATCCTCCTCTATCTCCGACGGGCGCGACATCTTAGACATGTTCGTAAGGAGCGTCTCGCACATGATGTTGCCAACGAGGAAGATACGTTCTTGAGGAACCCCTTCGTTGATGAGATTGAGGACGGCCGTCTCCGTGGGGGCGAAGAGGAGCTGGGAGACACGGTCCACGAGCACCCTGTTGATCTCCTCTGGCATTCGCATGTCATACGACCGGTATCCCGCCTCTATATGTGCGACAGGTACGTGGAGCTTAACGGCCGCAAGTGCAGCGGCAAGCGTCGAGTTCACGTCCCCCACGACGCATACGAGGTCGTAGTCTTGTTCCATGAGTATCTCCTCGATCTTCATCATGGTCTTTCCCGTCTGCACGCCGTGGGTGCCGCTGCCTACACCGAGGTAGTGGTCGGGCGTGGGGATGTCAAGCTGTTCGAAAAAGACCTGCGAGAGCGCCACATCATAATGTTGCCCCGTATGTATGAGATCGTATGATATGTCGTTTCTCTTGAACTGTCGTAGTAGTGGGGCCACCTTGATGAAGTTTGGCCGTGCCCCGACGACCGTGAGAATGTTCATTGCATACCACCTTTTCCTATGCCTCTGTATACCTTGTTCGGGATGGATGAACTGTCAAGGAAGTTCTTCCCGTCGACTACGGCACGAACGTCCGATCGAGCAAGGAGCGTTTCTACCCCCCTGTATGCTTCATGGTCCACTGCAAGGATGACGCAGTCGCAATTGAACGCTTCCTCGAGCGTTTTCACACTCTTGTACGTTGAACCGTCCACCGTGATATCATCGACGAAGGGGTCGTGGAACTTGACGGTCTCAACGATGCCCTGCAAATGGCGTATGATGTCAAACGAGGGCGAGTCCCTCGTATCCATCGTATTGGGCTTGTACGTCACGCCAAGCACCGTCACCGATGCGTCGTGTATCGTCACGCCGGCATGCGCCATCGCATCAAGTGCAAGGTAGGTCGCATGCACCGGCATGTACGAGTTGATCTGGCCTGCAAGTTCTATGAATCTCGTTGTGTGGCCACATTTTCGCGCCTTGTATGATAGATAGTAGGGATCGACAGGTATGCAGTGGCCGCCCACGCCCACCCCAGGATAATGTGCCATGAATCCCATGGGTTTGGATGATGCCGCCTGTATGACCTCCCATGTGTTGATGCCCATGTGGTCGAAGACGATGGACAGTTCGTTCACAAGCGCTATGTTCACAGCCCTGAACACGTTCTCAAAGATCTTCGTGGCCTCGGCCGTACGTATGTTGCTCACTGATACGATCGGAGCGTTGATGACCTTCTGGTAGAGCGCTGATACAAACGTCGTCGTGCGCTCGTCCATACCCCCTACGACCTTCGGTGTGTTGTAGATCGTGTGATGCTTGTTGCTCGGGTCTATGCGTTCGGGCGAGTAGGCGAGGAAAAAGTCGGTCCCCGCCGACAGGCCGGACGATTCGAGGATAGGCCTCATCACCTCCTCCATGGTCCCGGGGTATGTCGTCGATTCAAGTATCACCGTCTGCCCCTTGCGCAGAATCGAGGCGATGGTCTTCGTGGCGTTCTCGACGGGCCCAAGGTCTGGCACATGATTTTCTTTGACAGGTGTCGGGACACAGATGAGTATCACATCACATTCGGCGAGTCGCGCATGATCGGCTGTGGGAAAAAACGAGGTGCCCACCACATCCGTCAGGGTGGCATCGGTCACGTCGTCAATATACGACCTGTCTCTTATACACATCTCCGAGCCCACGAGACCGTACTAGATCTCGTATGCCGTCTTCTGCTTGAAAAA
>OMKS01003507.1_pt1 | contig 12413 bp, 13 predicted proteins | sample 1674721 | NCBI WGS metagenome assembly OMKS01 (sample SAMN06264996, study PRJEB25208) | sediment metagenome | isolation source: hot spring sediment | place: USA: California | collected 2014-09-02 | reverse complement strand
AAGACGGCATACGAGATCTAGTACGGTCTCGTGGGCTCGGAGATGTGTATAAGAGACAGGTATATATTATTATACCACTATTCGTTAAAACAGGCTTATTGTAGCACAGCAGAACAGGCTTGGCAATATTTCAGGTTCGAATGTATAATATAGGCATTACCATCCGTGAAAAGAGGCCCTTTACAGATGAATCACTTTCCGGTCGGCGGCAGGATATTGAAAACTGCCGCAGCGGTAACCCTGGCAATTTTTATCGCTCAGCAGTTCAACATGGAAAGGGTGCCCCTGGCGGCAATTGTCGCCCTGATCACTGTCCAGAAAACATTTTACCATTCTCTGCAGAAAAGTATGGCCAAGCTGGGAAGTGTCGTCCTGGGTGGGGTTTTGGGGACCGTATTCAGCTATTTCTTCGGCATTTCACCCCTTGGTTATGGTTTGGCTACCCTGGCAGCCATCTACATCTGCCTGCAGCTGCACTGGCAGGAGAATATTGTCATTACAACGGTCACAGCCATTTTGATCATCCTCAGCGGGACCGATGCTCCCCTGATGTATTCCTTACAGCAGATATTAACCGGACTGATAGGCGCAGCCTGTGCCCTGCTGATCAACTATCTTTTTACCCCTAATCACCGAAAAGAAGTGATCAGGAAACTGCAGGAAGTGGAAATTGAAATGCGGCAGGCGATTGACTTTATCATCATGGAAATGCTTAAACCCGGCTGCGAAGATGAATCATTTAAAAGTATTATCGATAAGCTGGACCATAATATCGAGGAGGGGATGGAGACTGCCAAGCTGCTGCGGGAAGAACAGCGGTTCATTATCAACCGCGAAACGGACTCGGATCTCTTCCGCCGGGCGTTTCATGTCTATCATTCGCAGCTCAGCCGCCTCGAGGAAATGCACCGGCTGGCCCGGCGCATGCCGATCAAGGTGCCCCAGGCCAAACCGCTGGCCAGGCTTTTCAGGATTGTTCAGAAAATGCAGTACCGCCATCTAAGCGGCAGGGGAAGCCATTACCAGGTAATAGAAGACCTGATGGACAGGCTGGAGGAAAGTTTCGCTGTCATGGATCTGCCGAAGACCAGGGAGGAATTTGTCAGCCGCGCTTCCCTTTTTCACCTGTTCCAGGAAATCAAGCGTTATTACCGCCGCCTGCAAAGGATCCCCGCCGGTCTGCACAAAAAATAACCCCTGCAGCATAAACAGACGGCCGCTCCGTCAGGAAACCTTACTTGAGAAGCTGCCTGAGAAGCTTCACCGCCCGGCGTAGAGCCCGTCCGCGGTGGCTGACAGCATTCTTTTCTTCGGGCTTCATCCGGGCAAAAGTGATCCCCGCAGGCTCATAGATAAACAGGGGGTCATAACCGAATCCCGCCTCTCCGTCCGGCTTTTCGGCAATTTTACCGGGACAGTTATCTTCGACCACATAAGTCTGATCGCCGGGCACGGCAACTGCAATGGCACATACAAAACGGGCTGTCCGCTGTTCGGCGGGAACCCCCTGAAGCTCCTGCAGCAGCAGCCGGTTGTTGGCATTATAATCACCGTCGGGGCCGGCATAACGGGCTGAACGAACCCCCGGCCGCCCTCCCAGGGCGTCGACCTCCAGCCCGGAATCATCGGCCATGGCCATCAGGCCGGTAAAAAGAGAAACCGCCTCTGCCTTTTTAATGGCATTAGCAGCGAAGGTATCCCGATCTTCCTCCGGCATTACCAATGCGGGGTAATCCTGCAGAGTTTTAATCTCCAGGGGCAGATCCTGAAGCATATTTTTAATCTCCTCAACTTTATCACGATTGCCGGTGGCCAGGACCAGTTTTCCCAGGATAGCTCACCTACCAGTTTTAATTTTAAAATCGCCCGGCTGTAACCCGGTTATTTATGCAGCCCCGGCGATTGTTCAATCAATGCTGCGATCCGGGGACCCAGTATTTCTTTCTGGCAGGCGCAGATTTTTTTGATCCCTTCGCCGGCCAGATCCAGGAAGCTGTTAAGCTGAGTCCTGCTGAAAGGGTTTTCTTCAGCCGAACCCTGCACTTCAACCATTCCGCCGGATCCGGTCATGACTATATTTGTATCCACAGCAGCAGCCGCATCCTCCTCATAATCCAGATCAAGGAGTGTTTCTCCCGCAAGAACGCCCACGCTGACAGCCGCCAGGTAATCGCCGAGAGGGAATTTTTCCAGGCGATCCTCTTCAATCAATTTAAGGAGCGCTTCCGCCAGGGCGACATAAGCGCCGCTGATCGCTGCGGTTCGGGTTCCTCCATCAGCCTGCAGGACATCACAGTCAATCCAGATCGTTTTTGTCCCGAGCAGGGTTAAGTCGGTCACCGCCCGCAGTGAACGCCCGATGAGGCGCTGGATTTCAAGGCTACGGGCATTAACTTTGGCCCTCTCTCTGCCAACACGTACGGCCGTCGATCGGGGCAGCATGGCATATTCGGCCGTTATCCAGCCCCGATCAGTGCCGTTTAGAAACTGGGGCACCTTCTCTTCCACCGAAGCAGTGCACAAAACATGAGTATCCCCAAGTTCGATAAGAGCCGAACCTTCGGGATATTTTAAATAAGAACGGGTAATCCTGAGGGGCCGAAGTTCATCGCCTTTTCTGCCATCTTTGCGCATAGAATTGGTCCTTTCCTGTTTTCCGGTATGTCCCGGGCCTTTTTCAGCCGTTTTATAATTTTTAGCTGTTTACCTGCTAACGAAAAGTCAATTAAGCCCTGCCTTATTTCCTTATTCCCCGCCTCTTGAACAGATCCTGCCGCTTTATTTGCCTTAGATTCACAGGCTGTAAAAAACGGAAATTTTTCCTGCTGTAAAGTTTGGATAGAGGAAAAAGGAGGGAAAAATCGAATAAGTACAGATGCTCAAAAGGGAGGTCAAGCAATGGATACCAGTTATATCCTGCCGGGGATTTTAATCCTGGCTGCCGCCTTTATCGTTTATACCTATAACCGCCTGGTCGGCCTGCGCAATATGGCCGATACGGCCTATGCCAACATCGATACTCTTCTCCAGAAGCGTTTCGACCTGGTCCCGAACCTGGTCAGCACAGTTAAAGGTTACATGAAGCACGAGCGTGAGCTGCTGGAAACGATCACCCGGGCCAGAACCGAATGGTTGAAAGCATCAACAATCCATGAAAATGCCGGGGCGGATGAAACGGCCACCCGGGCCCTGAAGACTCTATTCGCCGTATCGGAAAATTACCCGGAATTGAAAGCAAACGAAAACTTCATGATGCTTCAGGAAGAGCTGGCCGGTATAGAAAACAAGATTGCCTACGCCAGGCAGCGCTATAACAGGACGATAATGGTTTTGAACACTGTAATTGAGCGCTTCCCGACCAACCTTATAGCCCGGCTTTTTAAATTTGAAACCCGCGAATTTTTCGCCGTCGAATCCGAGCGGGCCAGAGCTGTGCCAAATGTTCAAATACAGGAAGGTGACCGGAAGTAATGGACCCGATTTACAGGCAGATTGCCGCAAATAAAAGACGGACTATTTTCTTCTTTCTTCTTTATGCCGCCCTGTTTGCCGCAATCGGTTATTTCGTCGGTTTATACCTTGGCGAACCGGTTGTCGGCTTCATCCTGGCAGCCCTGGCCTTTATTGTCATATTCCTGGTCAGCTATTACGGCGGCCAGGGAGTGGTCAATTCAATGGCCGGTTCAAAGGAAGTGAGCAAGCAGCAGGAACCTTTCCTTTATAACACGGTCGAAGCCCTCAGCATTGCCGCCGGTAAGCCAATGCCCAAGCTGTACATCATTGAAACCGAGGTGCCCAATGCTTTTGCTTCCGGCCGTAACCCTCAGAACGCCAGCATCACTGTAACCAGAGGCTTAATGAACCGCCTTAACCGCCAGGAGCTGGAAGGCGTTATCGCTCATGAAATGGCTCATATCAATAATTACGATGTTCTTCTGGCTACCATTGCCGTTGTCCTGGCCGGAACAATAGTTTTTCTGGGAGTTATCATCAGGAGAATGTACTTCTTCGGGGGAATAGGCCGCAGCCGCCGGAGCAACCAGTCCCAGCTAATCGCAGTCATTGCCCTGATCGTCCTGGCTGTCCTGGCACCCATTTTCGCCCAGCTGCTCAAGTTCGCCATTTCCAGGCAGCGGGAGTACCTGGCCGATGCAACCGCAGCTGATTTTACAGGGTACCCTGAAGGGCTGGCCAGTGCCCTTGAAAAAATAACCGCTCAGCAGGTGCCTAAAAGCCCCCTTGAAAACAAGGCCATTGAAGGCCTGTATATAGTCAACCCTTCACTGGGAGCCAGGGCGACCACTAACCGGGCCAGTATCCTCTTCTCAACCCATCCGCCCGCCGAAGAACGGATCAGGCGCCTGCGGGCAATGTAGCGGGAAAACAGTATCAGTCGATCTGAACCTGATAAGGGCGGATTTTCTGCCGGAGCATCTTTGAACCAATTTCTTCAAAAGAAACCGGATTGCCGCTGACAAAAAAACGGTACCGTCTCTGACCGGAATTAAGCGGGTTTAGCATTGCTGTTTCTTCCAGGATTCTTTTAATCTCGGCTGCAATTTCTTCCGCTGAATTGATCAATTCCACCTGCGGCCCGACAACTTTCCGGATCAGCTGCTCCATCAGGGGATAATGAGTACACCCGAGGATCAGGGTATCAATTCCCTTTTTAACCAGCTGATCAAGATATTCATGGGCTACCGCTTCGGCTTCGGGAGTCTGCACCAGTTCATTTTCCACCAGCAGGACAAAGAGCGGACAGGCCTTAGTGTAAATTTCCAGCGAATCATCCTTTGCTTGCAGAGCCCTGACGTATTCAGAGCTATTGATCGTCCCCACTGTTCCGATTACGCCAATCTTCCCATTATGGGTGCGGGCCAGGGCAGCCCTGACCCCGGGCTCAATTACCCCGATCACCGGCAGTTCACAAGCTTCCTGGTAATAGGAAAGGCCGGCGGCTGTCGCCGAGTTGCAGGCGACGACAAGCATCTTGATCTCCTGGTGCTGCAGAAAATCAATCATTTGAAAAACAAAACCGCGCACTTCTTCAAAAGAGCGCGGGCCGTAGGGCATTCTGGCAGTGTCGCCGAAGTATATAATACTTTCGCGGGGTAGTAACCGATTTATCTCCTTTACTACAGTCAGTCCGCCTACCCCTGAATCAATTACCCCGATCGCTTTGTGGGCCTGAATTAGCTTTTCTTCCGAAAATTTATTCATCACTTTGCCTTCATCCTGGCAAAATAGCCGCCCATACTGGTGCGGGTGTCAAATATGGTTATAAAAGCATTCGGATCATGGGCTTTGACTATTTTGTTAAACTCCGGCATCTCTTTACGTTTAAGTAAAACCTGCAGTGAACGGTGGGCACCTTCCTTGCCGTAACAGGGCATCGAGGTGACCCCGTATCCCTGATCGCGCAGCAGTTCTTCAAGAGTCCCACCGTTCTGGACGGTTATTATCTGGGCGTGAACAATACCCACCGCAATTTTTTCCTCAATCCACCCGCCGACTATGTTGCCGGCGGCATAGCCAAGGCCGTAAACCAGTATGTTGTACCACTGGTCAATATTTGTCAGAACCATGTTCAGGGCCATGAGGTATATAATAACCTCGAAAAACCCTACTGCTGCCGCAGAAAGACTCTTTCCGCGGGTCAGGTAAATGATGCGCAGAGTCCCAAGGCTGACATGAGCAATTTTGGCAAAAAATATGGCCAGCAACGTTAAGAAAACACCCACCGCAAGCCCTCCAGTTACAAAATCATGATTTTAATTAAACACCAGCCCCTATTGTAGCAACACAACCTGGCACTGTCAATGAGATCGATTTACTGATCAGGCAGGCAAACCTAAATACTCTGCGGCAGGTAACTACCCTGCCGCAGAGTAATGGCACAGCAAATCATTCTATTAACCGATATATTTTCTTGAAAAGGACAGGTTTAAGGCCGCTAAAAGAAAGATGTCAGCTTGGCTGAACGGGTAGCAACCAGCTCGAGTGCCTGCCTGTTTTTGACCCGGATGAAGGTACCCTTCATTCCCAGCGAGCGTGACTCAATAATGCCGGCACTCTCGAATTTACGCAGGGCATTAACAATTACCGAACGGGTTATTCCCAGGTCATCAGCAATTTTGCTTGCCACGATTACACTCTCGTTATCGGTGAGGTTATTAAGGATCTCCCGTATCGCCTCCACTTCTGAGTAAGAAAGGCTCTCGAAAGCCACCTCGGCCAGTTCCCTGTCCCGGGCGTCCTGTTCTTCACGGCTGGCAACCTCCTGCAGCAGGATCACGCTGAGCATCGAAGCAGCCATCTCTGTAACAATGATCTGTTCGTCTGTAATGTTGCTGTTAAACTGGTTAAAGATGATCACTCCCAGGGATTTGTCTTTCCCCTCTACCGGCACCACGGTGAGGAGGGTTTCCTGCCCTGTTTTCCCGGCCACGCCTTTCTTATTTTTCCCGGCAGGCTTATAGGCATAATTGTGCTGAGGTTCGTCAACAGCAGCAGCTTTTTTAATACCGCTGCTGCCAATTATTGATCCCTTATCGATAAGGTCTAAAAAAAGAGGATCTTCTTTATCAGGAGCTACAGCTCCGGCCAGAATAGCTCCTTTATTGTCGGCAACAAGCAGAGAGAAACCGGTGGTTTCGGCGATTATGCTTACCGCTTCCTCCAGGGTTGGCCCCCGGCTGATGTTTTGGAGGAAAGTTCGGTTTAGCCGCCTGATTTCTTCCAGTAGAGAATTTGTTTTCATAAGTTATTCCTCCCTTGGTTAGTTTATATTACAAAATATTAAATAAGTCAACAATATTCATACATTTAATAATGAGGTGCCAAAATGACTAAGAAAGTTCATCATTGCTGCTTTTAAACAGCTGTTCTGCCAGCCTGTAAACTTCAAGCAGGGGCAGCCCTGACTGAGAGGCCACCCTGCGGCAGTCATCATATTCGGGAGCAAAGTGGCTGCAGGTCCGCCCTTCTGCGTCCGGGCTGTATTTTATACGAATCGGCCCCCAGCGGCTTTCGACCACTTTTGTTTCACGGGGAAGCATAATTTTCCGGGCAGTGGTCCGACGCAGGCCGAGTGTGGTCGTTTCGGCAAAGATAAGAGCCTGCATTATCTGCCTCTGCGCAGGGGGGACAAGAACGGTCAGTTTAACGGCAGGCCGGTTTTTTTTCATCTGGATCGGGGTAAAGTACACGTCGAGCGCACCGGCAGTAAACAGCTTCTCCATCAGGTAACCGAACACTTCAGGGTTCAAATCGTCAATATTTGATTCAATAACATCCACGTCTTCCTCAAAAGTGGAAACCTCAGTCCGGCTGCCCTTGATCAAACGCAGTAAATTGGGAAATCCCGGATCATAACTGCCGGCTCCGTAACCAACTGCTTCAACCCTGAATGCCGGCAGCGGTCCAAAGGACCGGGCAAATGTGCTCACCACCGCCGCGCCGGTGGGAGTAACCATTTCAAAACCGGCTTCCCTTCCCTCAAGAGGCACATTTCTTCGGGCCAGGATCTCCAGGGTAGCCGGGGCAGGCAGAGGCAGCATCCCGTGAGCAGCTTCCACGGTTCCCCTTCCCGCCGGCAGTGGAGAACAAAATATTTCATCAATTTTGAGCAGATAAAAAGCGACCGCTGCTCCGACTATGTCAATAATGGCATCAACAGCCCCTACTTCATGAAAATGCACTTTTTCAGCAGGTATATTGTGCACCGCCCCTTCCGCTTCCGCCAGGCGCCTGAAGACTGCTGCGCTCTGACTGCGGATTACATCCGGCAGATCAGCCTTCTCTATTAATGCCAGGATGACCGGTAAATTTCTTTCCGGCGGCTGGGTTTCGTCCACATAAACGATCGCCCTGGTCCCGGTTATACCGCCCCGGTTCACCCTTTCCCTTTCCAGGCGCCAGCCGGGAAGGTTAAGGCAGCCCAGCATATCTTTCATCTCCTGCAGGTCCAGGCCAAGGTCAAGGGCAGCTCCCAGGATCATATCACCGCTGACTCCGCTGAAGCAGTCAAAATAGAGAATCTGTTTTACCCCGGGTGATGCTTCTTTCATCGGCTATCATCATCTCCGATACGGTTAATCAAGGCCGCGGTATAACCGGCTCCATAGCCGTTATCAATGTTTACTACAGCCACCCCGGAAGCGCAGCTGTTCAGCATGGCCAGCAAAGGAGCCAATCCCTTAAAATTCGCCCCGTAGCCCACACTGGTAGGCACGGCTATGACCGGGCAGGCAACCAGCCCGCCGACCACGCTGGCCAGTGCCCCTTCCATGCCCGCTGCCACTACGATCGACCGGGCCTGGCTGATTATTTCCCAGCCGTCAAAAAGACGGTGTATCCCGGCTACTCCCACATCATAAAGGCGTTCAACCCTGCTGCCCATCAGGTCCGCGGTGAGGGCCGCTTCCTCGGCTACCGGCAGATCAGCTGTTCCAGCTGAGATTACAACCACCAGGCCCTTTTGTTTTAGTTCTTCGGCGCCCCTGATGATCAACACCCTGGCAGTCCGGCTGTATTCGGCCTGCGGATGGATTTTTTTCACTGCTTCAAAGGTATCCTCTTCCGCCCGCGTCGCCAGCACCGTTCCCCCGGCAGCAGTGAGCCGATCAACAATGGCTGTGATCTGTTCGACGGTTTTCCCGGGACAGAAAATTACCTCCGGAAAACCGCGGCGCAGCTGACGCAGATGATCGACTTTGGCAAAACCGAGATCTTCGTACGGCAGGTGATGCAAACGCCTGACAACTTCATCAACGCCTATCCGCCCGTCCTGCAAATTTTTCAACATTTCCCGCAGTTTCTTATCGTTAATGGCAAAATCCTCCCCTCAACAGAAGTTTCACGCCCCTGCCGTTCTCCGGAATATTGTCTAAATTATATCACAAAGGCTGCCTTTCCCGAAAAGGAAAGGCTTTCTAAAACGCGAAAATGTATTCACGCAGACAGCAAATATTATACAGCTTGATACAGGTTCTTAAAAGGAGGCAGAATCCAAATGCTGGTTGAGTTCAACGGAAAAAGGCCGCTAATAGAAAAAGGCGCTTTCATCGCTCCGACAGCAACCATAATCGGCGATGTCACTATCGGGAAAGGCGCCAGCATCTGGTACGGGGCAGTTTTGCGAGGCGATTTCGGCCGGATTACAGTCGGCCGGGGAAGCAGTGTCCAGGACAATGTTGTTGTCCATGTAATCCCGGAATGTGAGACTGTAATAGGCGAAGAGGTAACCGTCGCCCACGGCGCAATTCTGCATGGCTGTACCATTGAGAAAGGGGCCATTATCGGAATGGGCGCCGTTTTGCAGGATTTTTGCCTGGTCGGAACGGAGGCCATGATCGCCGCCGGTAGCGTTATCCCGGCCAATATGCAAATCCCCCCGCGTCACCTGGCGGCAGGGGTCCCCGCCAAGATCAAGAAAGAGATAACCGGGGCATCGTTGATGTGGGTGGCCACGAGCGCTCTCATGTACCGTGAGCTGGCCGGCCGGTACCTCGAACAGGGGCTGGACAAAATTTAAAGGGCGCCTTGCTGTAAGGCGCCCCCGCTTGATCAGCAGTTTCCTATTACTTTTAATACTCGGCCGGCAGCTCCTTGAGCCGGGCCAGGCTGAAAACAGGCCCGTCTTTGCATACATAAACCGGCCCCAGGTTGCAGCGGCCGCACTTGCCCACCCCGCACTTCATGCGCATTTCCAGGGTGGTTATGACCTGCTCCGGGTTAAAATTCAATTTTTCAAGGGCCTGCAGGACAAATTTTATCATGATCGGCGGCCCACAGGTTACAGCAATTCGGTTTTCCGGGGTAAAGGCAAGCTCCGTTACGTAGGAGGGGACAAAGCCGACATGGCCGGGCCAATCCGGAAATTCCGCATCAACGGTCAGGTAAACAGTAGTGTCCGGCTGTTCAGGCCAGGCATCCCTGATCTCGCTTTTGCGGACCAGGTCAGCCGGGCTGCGCGCTCCGTAAACAATATCAATATGCCCGTATTCTATCCGGTTGGCAAAACAGTAACCGATCAGCGAGCGAAGCGGGGCCAGGCCGATGCCCCCGCCGATAAAGAGCAGATCTTTTCCTTTCATCTCGTCGACAGGAAAACCGTTTCCATAAGGGCCGCGGATGCCGATCTGACTACCGGGAAGCAGATCATGCAGAGCGCCCGAAACATCGCCCACCCTTTTGATGCTGAACTCCAGGCAGTCGCGGCAGTGCGGAGAAGAAGTAATTGAAAAGAGGGCTTCCCCCACCGGCGGCACCGAGAGCATGGCGCACTGACCCGGCTTAAAATCAAAGGGGATCCCTTCTTTTCCGGCCACACGCAGAGTTTTTACATCCGGTGTCTCGGCCGTTATATCTAAAACCGTGGCCGTCTGAGGCATAAGAGGGTTAATGTTACCCAACTTTTTCACCTCCAAGTGCTTTAATCGCCTGCACCATATCAAGATTTACCGGGCAGCTACGGAGACAGCGCCCGCAGCCGACACAGGCAATTTCACCGTAGACCTCCGGGTAATAGCAAAGTTTATGCATGAAACGCTGCCTTACTCTCTCCCTGCGGCCCGGGCGAGGGTTATGGCCGCCGGCCATCACCGTAAACTGGCCAAACATACAGCTGTCCCAGCAGCGGAAACGCTCTCCTCCTTCTTCATGACCGTAATCTTCCACATCGAAGCAGTAGCAGGTGGGGCAAACATAAGTACAGATTCCGCAGCCGAGACAGCTCCTGAAAAGATCGTCCCAGGCCGGATCGTCAAAGCGATCCTTCAGATCCTCGGCCAGGCCTTCCACCTGCAGGCCGAAATCGGCGGTTTCCACATCATTTTTGCCTGTTTTTTCAGCATCGCCGTCTTCAAGAAGATCGGCCGCTTTTTCAAGGAGGGCTTTTCCCCTGGCAGTCCGTTCTTCCAGAAGCAGCCCCTTTTCATTAAGGTAAGCCATTACATCGGCATTCGGGGCATCGGTCGGATCTATACCGAAAACACCGCAGAAACAGTAAGGGTCGGGCCGGCGGCAGGCCAGGGCCACCACCGTCGTCTTTTCACGGCGTCTTTTATAAAGCTCGTCCGGCGTTTCCTGGTCCAGAAAAACCCGGTCAATCATTTCGATCGCTTTCAGATCGCAGGGATGAAGGGCAAAAGCAGTAACCGGTCCGCTGCTTTCAACCTCTGCAAGCTCCAGCTTTTCACCGCTGGAGCTGTAGCGCAGGTAGGTTTCTTCGCGCGGCAGGAAAATTTCCTTCGGGGAAACGGCGCTGTTGACCGCTTCCAGGTTCACCTTCGCCCCTTTTTCCCAGGGTTTGTACAGAATAACCGGGCCGTCTTCGACAGGCAGATAAAGAGGTCCTTCATCAGCCAGGCGCGCCCACAGCTCCGGCCATTTTTCTTTTAAAAGTAGCTTTTTCATCCCCTCCACCTCACTTTTCCGAAAAAGCCGCAGGGTCATCAGGCCGGTATGTAAGCAGAGGCGGCTCCTGCTCGGGATCCAGGCCGGCTTCATATTGACCGTACAGCTCGTTAATATCCTTGATCAGCTTGCGGTTAAGCTCCATCAGGGGGATACCAACCGGGCAGACCCGTTCACATTCCCCGCACTCGATGCAGCGCCCGGTGCCGTGGTAGGCACGCACCAGGTGAAACATGAAGTTTTCACCGGGCTGATAGGCCCGCCCCTGCCAGCGCGGGCTTTTCTGTTCCACGAAACATTCGAGGCAGCTGCAGTACGGGCAGGCCTGGCGGCAGGCATAACAGCGCAGGCAGCGCGAAAGTTCTTTTTCCCAGTAAGCATAGCGTTCTTCAGCCGACTGCTTTTCAAGTTCTTCAACAGCTTTAAAATGTTCCGCTTCTTCTTTGTCCCCCAGGGGCTCAAAAAGCAGCTGGTCATAAACCACCGGGTCGGGATGCAGGCAATGCCGGCACTTATCCAAAAGAAGCTCTTCGCGCGGCAGCTCTCTGTCTCCCCCTTTTGTCTGCACAATTACTGTGTTATTTCGTTCGGTGATCCCCTGCAGATCGGCTCCGGCCTCTTCAACAAGCCGGGTATAATCCAGCATCCCGGAGCAGGGCAAGCCGTACAGGATCACCCTTTCCCTTTCCACTATCCTGTCCTGAAGGAGACGGTTAAAAGCCCGGGCGTCACAACCTTTGACCAGTACGCCGATCTTTTTATTCTCTTTCAGCTCATCCGGCAGGTAGCGGCTCAGGTTGACCGCACAGAAGGAGTCCCAGACCAGCCTGTCAAGATCTTTTTCACTGCGGGCAAACAACGGCTTTGACTGCCACCAGTAATGCCCTTTTTCCCAGCCAAGCAGCAGATCAATGCGCCCGCCGAGCAGATCCTGGCTGACCGCCTTTTTTACTTTAGCTGTTTGATCATAGATTTGCTCTGCCACCGGGCATCCC
>OMKS01003506.1_pt1 | contig 12417 bp, 4 predicted proteins | sample 1674721 | NCBI WGS metagenome assembly OMKS01 (sample SAMN06264996, study PRJEB25208) | sediment metagenome | isolation source: hot spring sediment | place: USA: California | collected 2014-09-02 | reverse complement strand
TTTCAAGCAGAAGACGGCATACGAGATCTAGTACGGTCTCGTGGGCTCGGAGATGTGTATAAGAGACAGGCCTCAAGAAACATTGCGAGAACTTATTTAGAAGAATTGGTAATAATCAACGTTTTGTCAAAAAAGAAAATAGGACGTGAACAAATCTATGTCAATACCAAGCTTTATAAGTTACTATCAAGCTTCTAAAGCCGGAGCGAATGAGCGGACGGATACTATACCTGCCCTAAAACCATCAATATTAGTGCAGCTTACAAGAACCTGCACTGTTTTAGTGTATATAATTGTAAGAATATACTAAATCCCCTTAGGGAGAAAATTCGGTATATCAATGAACTATTAAGTACTACTTAATACTTGCACCTATATTTAAGGATACTCTGCTTGACACCGTCAATTTAAATAACAGGCGGAGACCCTGTTTCAGTCCCCGCCTGCCTTTCTCCGTCCTAACTTAGTAATGCTTCAAGCTGTGGCAGTGCCTGATCAAGCTCCTCTTTACTCAGCTTGAGACCATTCTTGCTTGGATGCCACTCGTGGTCAACGTCTTCCCAGAATACCCATATACTGAGATACTTGGTATCTTTGGGCTGCCAGATTGAGAGGCGCACCTTTTCCTGAGCATTTTTCTGCACCTCGCAGATAATCTGCTCTGCATAGTAAGTATCCCAGTTCTCACTGATGGGTCGCAGATGCGGTAATATCTCCTTCATTACCCGCTTCGGTAATGAATGGGTTTTAGGCTTATACAGAGTAAAATCGACCATTTCGGTACTCTTGTACTGTCCTGCCTTGACTTCGACGTTGCTTAGATTCTCCATTCTTTGTTTCCTTTCTTTTTGTGCCTCTCGGCACGGTTTTCATTGATATTGGGCAGCATGCCCTCTTCCCCGGCAGGCTTCATTCTCTATCCTGCCTATTATAGTTATGTCAATACCATTTCTGCCTGAATCGGCTCATATCTGCTCACGATGTATCCCAACGTAATAAATAAAAGTCGGATTTATAAATATCTGCTTGAATATGGGAAATCGTCTGCTTATCTTTAGCGCGATAATTGTGAAATTTTTACGATTACATGGCAGATTAAGAACAGGTGAAGTCAGGAGCTTTCGGCTTGTGTGTCTAAAGTGTTTCTAAACGTGAATATGAATCTAAATAAGCAAGAAAAGCGAGTAAGCGTATGACCAGAAATCGCTCAGTATTCGATATTAACAAGGCTGTCATCTCGGATTATGCCAGTTATGTCCGTAGTTTCATCAATGTCAGCAACAGCAAGATAGCAGAGCTAATCAACTCGGAGCTCAATGACGGTGGGCTGTGGCCCGAAGCGCTGATCCATTTCAACCCTGCATACGAACATGGTCAATCATTGAACGCATTGGTGGAAGCTGGTGAGGTCCATACAAGCCTGAACGGGGTTTTCTCCGGCTATCATCTCTTTACCCACCAGGTAGAAGCGCTGCGGTTGGGCATTCAGGATAAAGACTTCATTGTCACATCCGGTACCGGCTCAGGGAAGTCCCTCACCTACATTGCCACCATCTTCAACCACTTATTCTCCATGAAAGAGAAGCCGGCAGGTATCAAGGCCATTATCGTCTATCCCATGAACGCCCTTATCAATTCCCAAAAAGGAGAGTTTGAGAAATACAAGGAGAAATACGAGAATACCGGTGGTGAATTCCCCATCAGCTTCGAACAATACACAGGACAGGAAAAGCAGAACGATAGAGAACGAATAAGAAACAATCCGCCGGATATCATACTTACCAACTACATGATGCTGGAGCTGATACTTACCCGTTCCAATGAGCGGAGCCTGCGTGAGTCCTTATTCCAAAATCTCAAGTACCTTGTCTTTGATGAACTCCATACCTATCGTGGTCGTCAAGGCGCTGATGTGGCGATGCTCATCCGGCGCATTCGAAAACAAGCCGCGAAGGATGTTCTTTGTATTGGAACATCAGCCACCATGGTTGCCGGAAAAGAAAGCTTCATAGAACAAAAAGCCGCTGTCGCTCAGCTTGCCGGAAAACTCTTTGGCAAAGCTCTTACGCCGGAACAGATCGTCATAGAGACCCTGGCGCCATCGCTGACAGAGCACAAGTCTCCTATAACAGACGATATGCTAAGACAAAGTATATTAGAACCGCTGAATGTAAATGATTCCCGTGAAGCGCTGGAGCGACACCCGCTGGCTATCTGGCTGGAACAGCGCATAGCCTTGGAACTGCGTGAGGAGCGGCTTGTCAGGCGTAAACCAATGCCGCTCTCTGAAATTACCGCTATATTGTCTTATGAAACTGCTTGTGATCTTGATACCGCTCGTCTTCGGCTTATGGAGCTGCTGGAGTGGATAAACAATGTCAATGCAGCACTAAAGAAAGACGAGAAGTCCATCCTGCCCTACAAGCTGCACCAGTTTGTCAGCCAGACAGGTGTGGTTTACAGTACACTGGATGGCATACACATTACCCTTGAACCCAACGTGCATATTAACGTAGATGGTGAAAACCTGCCTCTCTTTCCAATTGTCTTTTCCAGGATCTCCGGTCATGCGTTCTACGTGGTGCGCAAGACTGCCGGTGATAAGCTTGAAGCACGTGAATTCCGCTCCCGAAGTGATGAAGAGGAAGATGAATCCACGACAGATGGTTACATTATTGTCGGGGATGCTATCTGGGACCCGGTAACCGACATTGAAAAACTGCCGGACAGTTGGCTTCAATATAATAAACAAGGTATGCTTACAGGTGTTAACAAGAAATACCGCAGCCGTATTCCCCAGCCTATTAGTTTTGATGCTGAAGGTAACTATCGAGAAGGCCACACAAAGCTGCCAATACAGGGCTGGTTCATGCCTGCCAAGCTGCTTTTTGACCCTACTGCCGGCGCCATCTATGATACCAAGACCAGCGAAGCCACTATGCTCACCAAGCTTGGCTCAGAAGGCCGCAGCACATCCACAACGGTTATGTCTTTGGCCATCCTCGACCACCTGGCGGATGCCGGGTATGAGTCAAAACACCAAAAACTGCTAAGCTTTACCGACAATCGTCAGGATGCCGCTTTGCAGAGCGGACACTTCAATGATTTTATAAACGTGGTGCGGCTCCGCTCCGCCATATTCCAGGCGCTTGCTATGCAGACAGACGGCACACTCAACTACACCACCATCGCCAGAGCGGTCTTTGAAGCGCTGAATCTCAGGGAAGAAGAGTATGCAGACAGCCCATCTACTACTACATTTCATCGGCAGCGGGTGGAGAATGAACAGACCTTTCAGGATTACCTGACATACAGGATCTTTGAAGACCTGAGACGTGGCTGGCGGGTCACTCTTCCCAACCTGGAACAGGCAGGACTGCTGCAGATACAGTACACGGATTTAACTGATAACTGTGCCATTGAAGAAGCCTGGCAAGCGATCCCCTATTTTAATGAAATGACAGCTACCCAACGGTCAGAGCTGATCTATCAGATACTGGACTATTTCCGCCGAGCCTATGCTATCCACAGTATTGATTATCTGGATGGCAGTAAGATTGAAGCGCGCAGCAAGGCCATTCGGCAGAGACTCATAAGTCCATGGACACTGGCTGATAAAGAGCAATTCAAGCAGCCGGCCTGGATGAATTATGAAACCCTTGCTCCCAAACGAACTTTCTATACCGTCAGCGCCGGAGCTCTCAGCGCGCTGGGTAAGTATCTGCGGGATAAGATTAAAGAATATACAGACAACACAGTCTCCGTAAATGAATATCTGGAATTATTAACCCGGCTTTTACCAGTGCTGGAAAATGCAGGCTGGCTCAAGGGCAGGGATACCGATGCCAAAGGAGGGGGAAAGACCCGAGTCTATCGTCTCAATATTAATGCTATTATTTGGCAGAAAGCAGACCTGGATGAGCTGCAGGGAGACCCTGTCCGAATACGTTCCTATAAAGCTTCCACACAGCGTCCAAATCTCTATTTCAAGTCGCTTTACAGCAGAACATTGGCAGCCAATAAGAACTATATCGGTCAGGACCACACAGGCCAGGTAGCGCCTGAAGACCGTATTACGCGCGAGGAGGCTTTCCGTGCCGGTGAGATTAATGCGCTCTACTGCAGCCCTACCATGGAGCTGGGCATTGACATTGCCGAGCTTAACGTGGTTCACATGCGCAATGTACCGCCAGACCCTTCCAACTATGCCCAACGCAGTGGTCGCGCCGGACGGAGCGGGCAGGCTGCCATAGTTTATACCTATTGTTCCAATTACAGTCCGCATGACCGGCACTATTTCAAGAATTCCCGTGATATGGTGGCCGGTGTTGTCTCGCCGCCCCGCATAGATCTGGCAAATGAAGAACTGCTTAGCACCCACCTGAATGCCATGATTCTTGCAGGAAAGGGCCTGGGACAACTGGATAAGCATATTGGCGAACTTCTGGACCTGGAACAAGCTGATTTGCCACTACTGGAAGGGATCAAGGAACACCTGAAGCTCTCGGAAAAGGAGCATAAAGCGCTCAGCCGCCGCTTCGATGACATCATCAGCGATTTCAAGGAAAGCAGCCTGCAAGCGAAACACTGGTACACCGAGATGTGGAATCAGAATCATATTCAACAGTTCACTCATGCACTGGATACAGCACTTAATCGGTGGCGTAATCTTTATACAATGGCTGTAGTACAGCGGGATAATGCTCAAAATGGCATTAAGAGCGGTATCAGGGAAAACAGTCCGGAAATGAAAGCCGCTTTCAGAGAGCTAAAACAGGCCATCCGACAGATAGCACTCCTGCTTAACGATGACAGCAGGCGTTCTAACAGTGAGTTTTATCCCTATCGCTATCTGGCGGCAGAAGGTTTTCTGCCAGGCTATAACTTTACGCGCCTTCCCATCCGTGTTTTTATTCCGCAGGGTGATGCCGGCGACTATGTATCCCGTCCTCGCTTCATCGCTATCAATGAATTTGGCCCCCGCAACATCCTTTATTACAACGGCGAGAAATACCGTATGGCTCAGTTGGTGCAGCAGCATATTGCTGAAAGTCTCACTCGGTTTCGGGTTATTGGCAGCAGCGGCTACATTCTAAAAAGCGATGAGCTGAGCCGTGATCACTGCCCTTTTACCGATGCACCCATAAATACACTTGAGACGAAAGATGTTCTGGAAAATGTTCTGGAGATGAGTGAAGCCCGCGCCGTACAGGTGGAACGTATCTCCTGCGAAGAAGAGGAGCGGGTCACCACCGGCTTTGATACCGATATCTATTTTAATGTCCCTGCCGGTATGGAGACAGTCCGCACTGCCACGGTAAGCAGTGATGGCGAGGAACTCCTGCACATATCCTATATACCCACGGCACACTTAATCAAGATCAACCGCAAGTGGCGGATTGCCTCCTCAGACAATCAAGGTTTTCCCATAGGGCTGACAACCGGCCAGTGGAAACGCAATGACAGCAGCCTGGAATCGAAGGAGGAGATCAGGCGGGTCATGCTTTTCACCACAGATACCACCGATGCCCTCTATATCGAGCCGATAAAAGCGCTGGCTTTAGACCGTGACGGCGTGATTACCCTGCAGTATGCGCTGAAAGCTGCTATTGAGAAGCTATTTCATTTGGAATCCCGAGAGATGGGCGCTGTGCTCATGGGATCGAAGGAGACTCCGAATATCTTTATCTACGAGGCTTCGGAAGGCAGTCTGGGTGTCTTGAATCAGATTGTCGAAGATATTGACATTTTTCCCTGTATCGTAAATGAAGCCATCCGCTTATTGCGCTATGACGATACAGATTATAAAGAGCCGGCCTCCTATGATGACCTCCTCAGTTATTTTAATCAGCGCGACCATGCCGTTATTGACCGCTGGAGCATTAAAGATGCCCTGAAGAAGCTCTCCGTTTGCACCATCAGCGCCGCTTCCGGTCCGGCGGGCCGCGGATACCACAGTTACGACGAGCAATATGCCATACTAATGAAAAAGACCGACCCATCCAGTGAACTGGAACGAAGCTTCCTTAAACACCTCTACAAGAATCATCTGCGCCTGCCTGATGCGGCTCAGAAGACAGTGACCGGGCTTTATCTCCAACCCGACTTCTACTATGAACCCGATACCTGGATATTCATAGATGGTACACCCCATGATAAGCCAGAAATGCGAGAAAAAGATGAAGCTCTGAGACAGAAACTGCTGGATATGGGTCATCGTGTTATTGTCTATTACTATATGAATAAGCTTCCCGATCTGATTGCCCAGCATGCTGACCTCTTTGTTAAGGTGGAAGAATGACAAATATACCCGGTTCTTTAGTTAAGTTGCGCGGGCGTGACTGGGTGGTGCAGCCATCCGATAACCCTGAACTTATTCTCCTCAAGCCGTTGGGTGGCAGTGATGACGAAATCACCGGTATTTATACGCCGCTGCACTTTACCCAGGACAAGATCGAGCCATCGAGTTTTCCGATGCCGACTGTCGCTGACTTGGGCAGTTTCCGTTCGGCTAAGATGCTCTATGATGCTGCCAGACTGGCTTTTCGCAATGGTGCCGGTCCTTTCCGCGCCATGGGTAAGCTCTCTTTCCGTCCCCGTGCCTACCAGATGGTGCCTCTCATTATGGCACTGAAACAGAATCCTGTCCGTATCTTTATCGCCGATGACGTGGGTATCGGCAAGACCATTGAAGCCCTGCTTATTGTCAAGGAGCTCTTGGAGCGTCGGGAAATAAAACGTTTTGCAGTTATCTGTCTGCCCCATTTAGCCGAGCAGTGGCAGGAAGAGCTGAAAAGCAAGTTCGATATTGATGCCGTTGTTATTCGTTCTAATACCCAGGCGCGTCTCGATAGAGAGATTCACGGTGACCAGAGTGTTTTTGTCTATTATCCCCACCAGATTATATCCATCGATTACATCAAAGCAGAACACAGACGCAATGTCTTTATTAAAGATTGCCCTGAAATGGTTATTGTGGATGAAGCCCACACTGCTGCCAGGCCAGACGGTGCATCAGCAGCACAGCAGCACCGTCATCATCTGATACGGGATATCGCAAGTAAGCCAAACCAGCATTTAATCTTACTCACCGCCACGCCCCACAGCGGCAAACAGGCTGAGTTCCAATCTTTACTCGGGCTCATCAAGCCTGCATTTGAGCAGTTGTCGTTACCTGATTCTACTCAGGAGCAGCGTCGTGAAGTGGCTGCCCATTTCATACAGCGCAAGCGGGGTGATGTCGTTAGCTGGATGAAAGAAAACACCATTTTCCCGGAGAGAGACCAGGGTGAGTTTAAGTACGACCTCTCCGTTGAGTATCAGCAGTTCTTTGACGAGATGCTCGCTTTTGCCAATATGCTCGTGAAGGGGGATGATAAGCACCAGGGACGTCAGCGGGTGCGCTACTGGACAGCCCTTGGCCTGCTGCGCGGTATCATGTCCAGTCCTGCCGCCGGCTTGATGATGCTAAACCATCGGGCTGCCAATCTCAGTGAGCGGGACTTCACCGATATGGCTGGTGATAATCCTATTCTCGATGAAGATTACAGCGGCGACTCCGACTTTATGCCAACCCATGTGCCAGAGCAGAATAACTGGTCTGACAATCAGGTACGCAAGCTCAAGGCCTTTTCCCTGCGTCTGTCTGAACTTGCCAGTCTGGACAAGGATTTTAAGGCTCGGACAGCCCATCGTATTATTGCCCAATGGCTCAGGGAAGGCTACAACCCCATCATCTTCTGCCGTTATATTCCCACAGCAAAATACTTAGGTGAGCTGCTCACCGAACCCCTCTTAAAACAATTCCGGAACTGTGATATTCAAGTTATAACCAGTGAAGACCCCGATGAAATACGAAAGCAGCGGGTGGACGGGATGAAAGCCGCTGAACAGCGCGTCTTGTTTGCCACCGACTGCCTCAGTGAAGGTATTAATCTGCAGGATCAGTTTACGGCTGTTCTGCACTATGATCTGCCATGGAATCCCAACCGGCTGGAACAGCGGGAAGGCCGTGTCGATCGCTTCGGACAGGCACATGCCAAAGTGAAAGCTTACCTGCTTTATGGCGAGAATAATCCCATTGACGGGGTCGTTCTGCGGGTCATTCTCCGCAAGGTGCGAGAGATACGTAAAGCCATCGGTATCTCCATTCCCTTTCCGGAAGACAGTAAGTCAATCATTGATACGGTGCTGCATGCCGTGCTGCTTAATCCGTCGGCTGCTCATAAGAGCCGGCAGCTTGGACTCCAGTTTGCCGAGACGCGTACTATCGAAGAAAACGAAGTAAATGCCACCAGGGAATATGACAAAGCCGCTGCATTAATGAAGCAGTCACGTACCATTTTTGCCCAGCATTCCATCAAAGCACAGGAGCTGGAAAAGGAGCTGGCAGACAGTGATCAGGTTCTGGGCAATACCACGACAGTCCGGGACTTTGTACTGAATACCCTCACCGAAAAGATGGGTGTGGGGATACGTGCCAGAAAAGACGGCACCTATACCATAAACACAACCAATATCCCTCGAACATTTAGGTCTGCACTGCCGGACCAAAACAGTCTGAACCTGTGTTTTGAAGCGCCGGTTCCTGAAGGGGCACTCTATATTGGCCGTAACCATCCTTTGGCAGAACAGCTCAGTCAATATATTCTCAGTGCAGCTATGGAGAGAAAAGAGAGCGACGGTGAATCCCGCGCATCTGTTATTCGCACGCCTCAAGTCTCCCAGATAACCACCATTTATCTCTTCCGTGTGCGCAACGTCATCGAAGAGCAGGCAGGGAAAAATCAGCTTGTAGCTGAAGAGATGCTTCTATGGGGATATGAAGGCGACCCTGAAGATTCCCGCTGGCTCAGTCACTCGCAGTGTTATACCCTGTTAAGTGAAGCACATATTGGTTCTCCTATGCCACCGATTGCCATGGAAACCATGCTGGAAGCTGCCCTGGAAGCCTATTCTCAGTTGAAAGAGACACTGGATTCCGTAGCTGAGGCACGTGCCCGCCACCTGGTGGAAATGCACGAACGTTACCGCAAGCTTATCAGCGGTGAACGATACCGGGTGGTGAAGCCTGTCTTGCCGATGGATGTTCTCGGACTCTATGTGCTTCTGCCGGAAGGAGCTGCCCGATGAATTATCCGTCTATCCGTATTGAAGGTGCCATCCTCTCCGCAGATATTCTCCATAAAATAGAAAATGAAGAGCTTATAGGTCAAAAGCCAAGGGACTTTGGCATGACGCTCAAGAATGCCAGGGTCAAAGATGAGATCGTCCGCGCCTGGGCTGATGCGCAGGACCTCTGGAAATTATTTCAATCCAGAAGTGAACGTCTCCCTGAAAGCAAGACCGGAGCCAGTGAGACACGCAGCTACTGGATCATTCCCCTGCTGCAGATGCTGGGCTATGAAGCGCAGTATGAGTCCACTGCCCGCGTTGTCAATGAACAGCGCTATGCCATTAGCCACCAGGCGGTAAATCTGGATGCTTTCCCTATCCATGTGATGGGTTTTCGCGATAGCCTGGATAAGAAACGCAGCGACAGCGGACCGCGCATGTCTCCCCATGCTCTCGTACAGGAATACATTAACCTTACCGAACATCTCTATGCGCTGGTCACCAATGGCCTCCAGTTACGGCTTCTGCGGGACAGCTCAAGGCTTATCAAGCTCAGTTATCTGGAGTTTGACCTGGAGCGGATGTTCAATGAAGAGCATTTCACCGACTTTGCCCTTATGTTTCGCCTGCTTCATGCCAGCCGCATGCCACAAACGCAAGACAAGGCTGCTGAAAGTCTGATAGAGCAGTATCATCAGGATAGTCTGGATGCCGGTGCACGTATTCGCGAAGGGCTCTCCCAAGCTGTCAAGGAGTCTATCCTGGCTTTGGGAAATGGTTTCATCAAGCACACGGCAAATGAAGCGTTACGCGGGATGCTGGAGGCTGAAGACCTCGAAGCTCAAACGTATTACCAATATCTGCTGCGTTTGATATACAGGCTCCTGTTCCTCATGGTCACCGAGGAACGCAATCTCATCTATACCGATGACATTTCCCAAGGCGTCAAACATATTTATGAAAACTACTACAGCCTCAATCGTATCCGCCGGCTGGCTGAGAAACGTTGGCTGGCTGATGCCCGCTATACCGATATCTGGACGGGACTCCTTTCCACCTTTCAGCTCTTTGAGAAGGCGGAGTATGGTGCGCCACTGCAGATCAAGCCCTTAGCCGGTGATCTCTTCGCGTCTCCGGCCATTGATATTCTCAATCGCTGTGAGCTGGATAACGCTACCTTGTTGCTCTGTATTCGCCAGCTCTCGGTCTTTCAACATCCTGACAGCCGGCAGCTTATCCGTGTCAACTATGGCTCTCTCAATGTGGAAGAGTTCGGCTCTGTCTATGAAGGCATGCTGGAATACACCGCCGTCATTCATAAATCTTCCCAAACCTGGTCATTTACACTTGAGAAAGGCTCGGAACGCTCCGCCAGTGGTTCTCACTACACGCCGGAAAACCTGGTGCAGCCTATTATTCACCATTCCATAGATCATCTTATCGCTGAGAAGCTCAGGGACAAGTATCCCGACCAGGCACTGCTTTCTCTGAAAATCTGCGACATCACCTGTGGCAGCGGACACTTTCTCCTGGGAGCTGCCCGCCGTATTGCCATCGAGCTGGCAAAAGTCCGCTCCGGTGAAGACCAGCCATCTCCCAAGAATTACCGCGCTGCTCTGCGGGATGTCATTCGCCACTGTATCTACGGCGTGGACAAAAACCCCATGGCCGTGGAGCTTACCAAAGTCGCCCTCTGGCTGGAAGCTCATAACCCTGGTGAACCCCTTAACTTTCTCGACCACCACATACGCTGCGGCGATTCGGTGCTGGGGCTGGCTTCACCCGATGAACTGCAGCGGGGGATTCCCGATGACGTTTTTAAGTCTGGCAGCGATGACGATAAAAAAGTCATTGCCCTCTTGCGAAAGCTAAATAAGCAAGAAAAGAGAACCCACACCTTGCAAATCAATTTTAATGAAGCGCTGAACCAGCCGGTGGCGCAATTGCAGCAGGGATTCCGGCGTATTGATGCCCTGCCTGAAAATACACCCGCTCAGGTGCAGCGCAAGGCTGTGGCATACCAAGACTACCGCAGTGATCAAGGTCATAAACTCAAGCAACTCGCCGACATCCAGACGGCACAGTTCTTTATTCCCAAGAGTGGCGAACACCTCAACCACACCATAACCGAAGATGCCTTCCAGATGATGATGGCTGGGCAGAAGCCCCTTATAGGACCAGCAGTAGCTTATGCAGAAAGTCTGGCGATTCAGAATAAGTTCTTTCACTGGTTTATCGAGTTCCCCGATGTCTTTGCCCAGGGCGGCTTCGATGCCATTGTCGGCAATCCACCCTTCTTGGGAGGTCAGGGACTCAGCGGCAACTTTGGCTATCGATTTCTCGAATATCTCAAATACCAGTATGCCCCCATCGGTGCAGTGGACTTGGTCACCTATTTCTTTAGAAGAGCTTTTACCCTCATCAAGCCTGGTGGATTTATGGCCCTCATTGCCACCAATACCATCGCTCAGGGTGACGCCAGAGAAGACGGCCTCAAGGTCATCACTGAGCAGGGCGGCACTATCCATTTTGCCATCCGCTCTATGAAATGGCCCGGTGTGGCGGCGGTGGAAGTCTCCCAGGTGGGGATTTACAAAGGGAAGTGGACACAGGCGCACTGGCTCGATGGCCGCATTGTCAGCACCATCTCCACTTATCTCGATGACAGTGAGAATCTCGGTGACCCTTTTACACTAATGGCAAATGCCAACCAGAGTTTTCAGGGCAGCATTGTCTTGGGGAAAGGCTTTATTCTCGAACCCGATAAGGCGCAAGAACTCATTGCCCGGAATCCCAAGAACAAAGATGTCCTTTTTCCTTACCTGAACGGCGAAGACCTCAACAGCCGTCCCGACCAGAGTCCCAGCCGCTGGGTCATCAACTTCTTTGACTGGCCCCTCAGACGTATGTACGAGGATGAGTGGAACGCTCTGGACAGTAAAGCGCGGCGGGAGATAGTTCAGAAAATAGAGCAGGGACGTACTATCGAAGCCGCGCCGCCCGACTATGCCAATCCCGTTGCCGCCGATTACCCCGACTGCCTGGATATCGTAGAGCGGGAGGTGAAACCGGAACGACTTCAGAAAAAGGGTGATCGTGGCGCTAAATACTGGTGGCAGTTTCTTAGAATACGGGGTGAACTCTACCGCGCCATCGCCCCGCTGGATCGGGTGATGGTGATTGCCCAAGTAAGTAAAACGCAGGCTATTACATTTACAAAAACCGATCAAGTAATCTCCATGATGTGCATTGTTTTAACATTTGATAGTGATAAGTATTTATCTTATTTGCAGTCTACCATTC
>OMKS01003505.1_pt1 | contig 12418 bp, 12 predicted proteins | sample 1674721 | NCBI WGS metagenome assembly OMKS01 (sample SAMN06264996, study PRJEB25208) | sediment metagenome | isolation source: hot spring sediment | place: USA: California | collected 2014-09-02 | reverse complement strand
CTTGGAAGTATGCGGATGTTGCAGTGGAATCGTATGACCAAGAACAGTTGAATCTTTTGATTGAGAAGGGTGCGCCATGGGAAGCTTGGGAGTTTGCGGATGTTGCAGTGGAATCGTATAACCAAGAACAGTTGAATCTTTTGATTGAGAAGGGTGCGCCATGGGAAGCTTGGGCGTATGCAAAAATTTTCAAGAATCTAGCATCTGATTTGAAAGAGTGGTGTCTAGACAATAATTTATTCACAAAATTGCCGACACTATCATTTTTGAATTTGTATTTTGGAGGGTTAAACCAAAATTTCAAAAAGGAAGTTGTTGAAAATAAACTCAAAATATCTAACACAAAAAATGGTTCTTTTCTGGAAATCAATCCTTCCGAAGACTTAAGCGCAGTTTATTTCGAAGATTTTTCCGAGTACTATGTCTTATCAAACGACTCCGGCAATCAGGAATTGAACGGTTTAACCCACAACCAAAATATGAAATTGAAAATCCAGATTTCAACAAACTATAAAGTAAAATATGATGTTGAAGGTGATGTGGAATTCGATTTTGACACAAGTCAGTTGAATGCGTGCCAGTCCGTGGGAACACTTGTTCTGGGAACTATTATAGAAAATTCAGACATTGAAACGCGAAAATCTCAAAAAGAATCTGATGTGTATGTTTCCAAAGTCAACGAACTTTTAGAGACAGGGCCCCACCACCTGAAAGCGCTGGTTTACTCGCAGATTATTAATGAATCACTCAAAAGACACATGAAACCCGACAAAAGGATGTTTGAATATGCTCTTGCTTATTTCCTCTCTGGGGAGGGCAGATACACCAACACAACGGGTGAAGCTGCATTATTCATCAATCAATTTGTGGAAAAAAATGGCGCGGGAACTTTGTTTGAAGTTATTGAAAATTCAGACATAATCAAAGAATCAATCAATAATGAAATGATTTACACTGAGACGGCGGGGCGTCTGATTGCACATACAACTGAACAAGTAACGCCTTGTTTGAAATACTCCGAAGATTGGAAGTATCAAATCGGTCCTTTGACATTTTATCAAAAAAACAACCAAATTGAAATTGAAAATGGTCTTAAATCAAAATGGGGCCATAAAAGGTAGAACTGTAGCTCCTGCTTCATCGATGCAACTTCAAGGAGTACATTTCTCCCCGCCTGAGCCACCCTCTTCCTAGTCTTCTCAAGTACATCAAGATTCACAGACACACTACTGATTCTACCGTGTTTTCTTGCACTTGTAATTATTTTCTTCAAGGCAGTTAGAACCGCCGGGTCGCGTTCGTCAAACAAACTGACCAACGACCTGCAACCGGTGCTCAACCAAAATCCTTTCAAACTCAAGATAGAGCTGAATCAAACCGCTCAGTATGGGGGCCTGTGCGTTGGGCGAGATAGGTACTATCAGGGGCAAGAATGTGCTGACTATACTAGTCAATCTGAGCGGACGGTTCAACTACTTCCTCGATTAAATTTATTTTTCTTTTTGGAGGGTGACCGCTTCTAGTAAAACTTTCATCTCGGCCTGAGCAATAATTTTCCGGGTGCGTTCAATGACGTCGGGATTAACAGACACACTGCTGATACCCCACCTCACCAGGTGCTCCACAATTTCCGGGTAGACACTGGGGGCCTGGCCGCAGATGCCCACATATTTGCCGTGGCGGCGGGCGCCGCAGATGATTTGTTCCAGGGCCTTCAGGACGGCAGGGTCCCTCTCGTCAAAGGTCGCGGCCAGCTTTTCGTTGTCCCTGTCCACCCCCAGCACCAGCTGGGTGAGGTCGTTGCTGCCGATTGAAAAGCCATCCACTTCCTCAGCGAACTCGTCAATCCTCAGGGCGATGCTGGGGAGCTCCGCCATTACCAGGAATTTGAAATCCTTGTCCCGGAGGAAGCCCCACTGCTCCAACACCTTCTTGATGTCTTTGACTTCCTGGACTGTGCGGATGAAGGGCATCATGAGCCAGAGATTTTTGAAGCCCAGTTCCTCCCTCACCCGCTTGATGGCCTTGAGCTCAATCTCAAACACCTCCGGGTCCGCAATTGCCCTTGAAGCCCCGCGGTAGCCAATCATAGGGTTGTTCTCTTCGTGCTCGTATTTCTCCCCGCCCTTAAGTGAACGGTATTCGTTGGTCTTGAAGTCAAAGCTCCGGTAAATCACGGGCCTCGGCCAGAAAGCCTCGGCAATCTGGGCCATCGCCTCAGCGAGCTGGTCTATGAACTTCTGGTCCTGCTTGTCCTCAATAGCCTTCTTAGGGTGGATGCCGATTTCACCCACCACGAACTCAGCCCTGAGCAGGCCAACCCCGTCCACATCTCGGCCGGCCACGTTGCGGGCTTCACCGGGAGTGGAGAGATTAACCATTATACTGGTGGCGGTCACTATGTGTCCCCTGCCAGCTTCAGGGGTTTCGCTCCCCGTTTGTTTGGAAAAGAAAACCCCCTTCACATCACCCTCATAGACATTACCCCTCTTGCCATCAACGGTGATGATTTTACCCGCCTTGAGCGTCTTGGTGGCGTTCTTGGTGCCGACCACACAGGGCACACCCAGCTCACGGCTGACTATGGCGGCATGACTAGTCATACCTCCTTCATCAGTAACTATGGCCGCTGCCCGTTTCATAGCAGGCACCATGTCGGGGTTGGTCATTTTAGTGACCATAACATCACCATCTTTGACCTGATCCATCTCATCAACCTTGAAAATAATCTTCACCACGCCGGAGGCTATGCCGGGTGATGCCGCCAACCCTTTGAGCATAGGCTTCAGTCGCTGGGCATCCACTGACTGTTCATCCCTACTGCGTTCTTTGGGTATGGTAGTCACCGCCCGGGTCTGAGTGATATATACTTTGCCGTCTTCACAGGCCCACTCCACATCCTGAGGGTTACCGTAATGCTTCTGAAGCTGAAGTCCTATTTGGGCCACCTCAACTATGATGGTATCAGGCACTTTCTGATGGGCCTGCTTTTCAGAAGGAATTGAAATTTCCACATTCTGATTTTCCTCATCATCAAAAGTAAGCATCTGGCTTTGGGGCTGGATGTCTTTGGTTTTAATGGAGAGGTCCGAAGGCTCCACTTCATAGTGGTCGGGAGTGTAGCGACCACTAACTATGCCTTCACCCAAACCATACACCGCTTCAATAATGACAAGGTCGTTCTCCCCCGTGGGGTGCTTGGTGAACATGACTCCGCTGGCCTCGCTCTGCACCATCTTCTGCACCACCACGGCTATGGAGACCTGCATGTGGTCAAACTTCTGGGTAGCCCGGTAAAAGATAGCCCTGGCAGTGAAAAGACTGGCCCAGCACTTCTTGACGGCGTCCACAAGGTTGCTCTGATCGACGTTAAGGTAGGAAGCCTGCTGACCGGCAAATGATGCGTCGGGTAGGTCTTCTGCAGTAGCGGAGGAACGGACGGCCACCAGGGGCGTGCCTTTGGACTTCTTCCGTAGTTCATCATAAGCCTCAAGCACAGCTTCCGTTACGTCCTCAGGCATCTCTTCAGCCACAATTTTTTTCTGAATCTGTTCTGAAGCTTTCTGAAGGGCCTTGTTGTCATTCACATCAAGCTTGGCCAGTATCTGGGAAATTTCATCAAACAAACCTGTGGCTTTCAGGAATTTGCGGAAGGCCTGACTACTCACCACGAAGCCGGGCGGGACCGGGAACTTGGCCCGGGCCATTTCACCCAGATTGGCCCCCTTGCCACCGGCCACGGGAATGGATGTCTTGTCAAGCTCAGTGAACCAATGAATGACCTTTATCTTTGTAGACATAGAAGGGGAGGAAACCTGCAATAAAAGCTATTGTTTTACACTTTAAAGTTGCATTTTATGATGTAAGAATATCTTTGAGTTTTTAAGGTCTTAAACCGCTAAAATGAGCATTAAGGATAAATATGCTCTAGAAGTATATAGGGTTATGAAAGGTATGAGTCCTGTTATTGCAACAGTGCTTCTACTGCTTATGGCCGTCGCGGCCGTCGGTGGAGCCTGGGTTTGGTACCAAAGGATGCAGGTGAGTGCTCAGTTGGGTGGTGAAGGAGGTATAAGCACCATCAAAGCCACCACATCACTGCAGTCTGTGTATGTAGACAGGGTGTATTCAACCAATGGTAACTACACTCTGTATCTGGGTAATCAAGGTGCGGACACCATCCAGATAAACAGCATTCAGATAAAGACGACCAGTGATTCCGCCTTCGTCAACTGTAACAGCACATACACCACTTCCAACACCTTGGACATTGCGTCCACCAGCTTTGGAACTGTGGTCTGCTACACCTACCCGGGCATAGGTAGTGGAACCTACACTTCCGGTGAAAATGTTCAGGTTAAGTTGTATGCATCAGGCGCATCCGTCACTAGAATTGCTTCTACAGAATAAGGAGGTCGCAGGACCTTCTTTTTCACTTTTTTACTTTTCCAGGTTTAGTTAGAGTTATATAGCCCCCCCGACTCAAAGGATAATATGAAGGGCATTAGTCCCGTTATTGCAACTGTGCTCCTGCTACTCATGGCCGTTTCTGCGGCCGGCGGAGCTTGGGTGTTTTATCAACGGTTGAATACCGGCACCGCGGCCCAGGGTCAGCAACAGATTGAAACTACCACCAAAGGCACATCGGCTTTTTATGTGGATATTGCCCAGGCCTATGTAAGCGGTGGCAACCTTTATCTTGACATTTCCAACATCGGCTCTTCAGAAGTTACAATAACCTCCATTCTGGGCAGGAACAGCACAAGCACATACACCACCTGCAATTCCACTTCAACCGCAGTTCCCGCAGGAGTGGTCACCACTGGTGTGCTTTGTGAGGACGATTACAGTCTCAGTTCCGGAAAAATGCTTTACCTGAAAATCTATTTTTACGGTGGCTCCTCCAAAGAGGTTGCCCTGGCCGTCGGGTGATGGGTGAATTATTGGGAGGGAGGGCTGATTTCCAGAGTCCGGGGGTTAAGCTCGCCCTTGATGTTGGTCTGCATCTGGCGGGCGACTTTTTCCAGCTTCTGAGTGTGACCCAGCACCCACATCAGTTTAACCATGGCGGTCTCGGGCAGAGTGTCACCCGCAAAAATCACGCCGGCCTGTGAAAGTTCGCGGAGGTTGGTATAAACAAAAGGATGAGTTCTACCATAAATAGTCTGGGAAGTCATAACCACCGCCATCTCACCAGCCAGCTTTTGGATGACCGGCATCCAGCTTCTGCCGTTGGAGGGGCTGACCGGAACATGACCCAGCCCGGTTCCTTCCAGCACCACTCCTTTGTAACCCCGCTGGGCATACCATTTGAGAATACGGGGGTCGGCTCCGGGATGGACCTTGACCAGGGCCACTTCGGGTTCCAGCCGGACATCCACCTTGACTTTCGCGGGCCCTTTAGAACGGAGGAGGTAGTCGGCCAGTTTTTCCAGTTTTCCCCCCCTGTCCATTCTGGCCAGAACAGGGGTATTGATTGAACGGAAGGCCGCCCGGGCAGAGGTGTGCATCTTGCGGGTGCGGGTGGCCCTCATCAGGTCACATGTGCCATCACTGGTTGAGGAATGAAAACAGACCACGGGCTCGCCTAAGTCAGAGAGGGCAGTCCGCAGACCACATTGTATGTTCAGAAAGGCATCTGTGCTGGGGCGGTCGCTACTCCGCTGGGCCCCCGTCAGCACCACGGGCTTGGAGGTCGTAAGCATAAAAGCCAAAGCAGCTGCGGTGTAGTGCAGGGTGTCTGTGCCATGGAGGACCACCACCCCCTCGGTCTGGCGAAGCAGGCGGGCGGTGGCCCTGACTATCTCCGGCCAGTCTTGGGGACACATGTCCTCGCTCAACTTGCTGAACAAATTCACAAATTTTATGTCGGCAAATTCGGCAACCTCCGGGACGAAAGCCAGAATTTCCTCCGCCGTCATAGAGGCCCTGACTCCTCCTGTAACATAATCCACCCGACTGGCTACGGTGCCACCGGTGCCCAACACACCCACAGGGGGCACGTCCCGGGTTCCGGTGGATGGCTTTCCCTTCAACATGTTTCCGACCCCGCCCATCCGACCAATCCCCTCAACCCTCCCCCGGCGTTCAACCCGGAGTATATCCTTCCGGGAAAGCCCCACGTTGTATCCGTTTTTGAGTTTGACAATAAGAATTGACTTGTCCGAAAAGTCCGTACTGGGCAAGGCCACCCCTTCCAGGCGGCGGCCGTCCTTCATCCGGATTTCCACCTGCTGGTTATCATAAACCACGCAAGCAACCGCGCGGGTTGTTTATATGCGTTGCACGTATAAGTATATTCACGCTGGAGTTTCATGATTGATATAAGAACCTTGTTATAAAAAACACTATTTGCGATATACACATCTTTCGTCAAATATCCATAAATAGCAGAACCCCAAATAAATATTAGGAAGTCACCTTGAATCCCCTTCAAGGTGTTGATTTGCTTAACTAGGAAGTTGTTGTAGGTACCGGTTTGCCCGGCGAGTTTAACCTAAGCCCTAAAGATATGACTACCGATGCATAAATATGCATTATGATAGTCGGAGCTATATATCTCAATATATAGTTAAAAAGGGAGGGAGTCGGAATGGACTTCATAATAAAATCGGCTTTGGAAAACAACGGAAAAAACATGGACTCCTGGGAAATTGGCCAGGCAAGGATTGTAATAGTGGGAGCGGGCGGTGCCGGCAATAACACAGCCGACCGTCTGTATAAGATGGGCATTAATGGTGCCAAGATTATTTCCATCAATACAGACAAACAACACCTTGACCACCGCGAAGCTGACGCCAAATTACTCATAGGCAGGGAAACCTGTAAGGGTTTGGGCGCGGGTGGCTTCCCTGACGTGGGCAGGCAGGCTGCTGAGGAAAATAAAAATGAAATTAAGGAACTAATCAAAGATGCCGACATGGTGTTCATCGTGGCGGGTATGGGTGGAGGCACCGGTACGGGTTCTGCATCGGTGGTGGCCCGCATAGCCAAGGAGATGGGCGCGATTGTCATCGGCACGGTCACTATGCCTTTCAAGATGGAAAAGGCCAGAGTTTACAAGGCAGAGTCTGGCCTCTATGAGTTGAGGCAAGTCAGTGACACCGTGATTGTGATTGACAACAACCGGCTGTTGGAGATAGCTGGCAAGCTGCCCATCTCCCAGGCTTTCACTGTGGCTGACGAGCTGGTTTCCACCATGATCAAGGGTATTGTGGAAACCATCGCCCTGCCCAGCCTGGTCAACCTGGACTACGCCGACGTCAAGGCCATCATGAGCAAGGGTGGCGTGGCCGTCATCGGGGTGGGCGAAGCCTCCAGCGACAACAAGGCCGAGGCCGCCATCAAAAAGGCCCTCACCAACCCGCTTCTGGACGTGGACTACCGGGGTGCCACTGGCGCCCTCATCCACGTGACCGGTGGTCCTGACATGACCCTGGAGGAATCCAACCTCGTGGGTGAAATCGTGACCAAGGAGCTGAACCGCGACGCCCAGGTCATCTGGGGTGCCCGCATTGACGACAAGTTTGAGGGCAAAATCCGGGTGATGACCATCATCACCGGAGTCCAGAGCTCCAACGTGCTTGGCCCCGTCAACGGCAGGGAACCCACCAAGCAGACCGTGGAGGTCACCAACCAGCTGGGTCTCACACTCCTCTAAAGGGAGATTAAGGAGAGAATCGTACCCGACCTACCCTCTGAGGCCCGACGCGGTTGCCCGTGCTTGGGCCTCTTTTTTATTTTTTCAGTTTTTTCAAAAACTCGTGGTCATCTATGGCCAGGTTGGCCTGCTTGTCCGCCAGCTTGTTTTCAGTCCTGGGCACGTGGGTGAAAACCACCCGTTCAAACCCGGCCGTCAGCTTTTGGGCCTGCACATGAAGTTCAGCCAGACGGGCCTGCTTGACTTTATAATTTCCCTGCATCTGACGAACCACCAGCTCACTGTCCATGCAGACTTCAAGACCTCTAACTCCCTGGTCAACGGCCAGAGCCAGCCCACGGATGAGAGCCTCATACTCTGCCTCGTTGTTAGTCCGGGTTCCCAGAAAAACGCTGAGCCTGCCCACCACTTGGCCGTTCAGCATCAAAACCCCACCCGCCCCGGCGGGCCCCGGGTTACCTCTGGCGGCCCCATCAACATAAAGCCTGAACTCCCCGCCCGATATGCCCAAATCAGCGCCCCCTTCACAACTGTTTCATTTCACTCCATTGACGGGTGAACATAACCTTCAGGGCCTCGGCAAAGAAGGGACTGTGAATCCAGATGCCCGTGTCGTAGCTGGGGTGGATGTCCTGCTCCGGCAGTAGCATAAAAATCAGTTCGCGTGAATCCACCAGCACAAAGCGGGAGTCTATATCCACCAAATGACGCACTTCACCCACTGCCTTGGCCAGTTCCAGATTTTTGGGGGTCAGTCCGTCCTTGCTGACGGCAATCCGAATATCCACACCTTTGTCCCTGGCAATTTTGAGGGCCGCATGGTGATACTCCATAATGCGGTTGAGTTCAATGCCACTGGTCACTATCAGAATTTCCTTCTCGGAGTTTTTGAACTGCTCTTCAAACTGGTCGTGCAGGTGATGCCTGCCACGGATGGCCCCGGATACCTGGGTGGGATCCACTTTCTTTATGCCCTTGGAATAAAGTTGGACTATGTCATGCCACACGTTACTGCCCTTCATGTCATCCAGACGACGGGCCCTTTCGGCAAGCCCCAGCTCAATCTGCTTTTTCATCTTGCCGATGACCTCGTCGGGGTTGGTGGCTATGTACTTGATGGGTTTGCCCAGCCTCATCATAGCCAGCCCCTTCCTCTCGAGGGATTCCAGAATGTCGTAGGTCCTTGAACGGGGAACTGAAGTGAGTTCGGCCAGTTCGCCAGCACTGGCGATGCCCCGGCCCAAAAGGGCCAACCAAACCTTGGCTTCATAACTATTGAGGTCAAAGTAGTCTCGGATTGATGCCACTAAATCTGCGTCAGCCATAACTACCCCTTCCGGGTGACACTAATATAAGTTTTCTCTTAACCCCACAGTGGTAATAAGCTACTTAAATCCCTCCTGCCCGGGGCATCCATGGCCACCCAGAACCTCAAAACCGTCAGGGAGGGGGAGAGTGAACTCCTGGTGCCCGACGTGGCCAAGCCCGAGGAAGGGGAGGTTTTCTATCATCCCGACCAGGCCCTGGCCCGTGACATGAGCATCCTGGTCTACCGGGCCTACGGCTACGAGGTGCTGGACGCCTTCGCTGGCACGGGGGCCCGCTCAGTCAGGCTGGTCCGGAACGGCGTGAGGGTGGTGGCCAACGACATTTCGGACAGGGCTCTGGAGATGACCCGCCAGAACGCGACCCACAATGGAGTTGAACTGCCCACCATCCACAACCGGGCGGAAAAAACCATCCACTCCCGCCTCTGGGAGGCCGTGGACCTGGACCCCTTCGGAACGCCGGCCCCTTGGGTGCACTGTGCCCTGCTCAACACCAAGAAACTGCTGGCGGTTTGTGCCACAGACACTGCGGCTTTGACAGGCACCTATCCGAGGGTGAGCCGGCGCCGGTATGGTTTTCATTCGGTCAGGACCCCAAACTACCCTGAGGTGGCCACCCGGGCCCTGGCGGGCTTCGTGGTCCGCGAAGGGGCCAAACTGGAGGTGGCGGCCGAACCTGTCTTCGCCCATGTTTACAGACATTACATCCGGGTTTATTTTGAACTCCACAAAGGGGCGGGCAGATGTGACGCCCTGTTGAAACAGATGGGGGAACACCGCGGGGTGCATCCTATCTGGATGGGCCAACTCTGGAAAAAGGAGCTGGTCAGACAAATGCAGGAGGACGCCCGGGAAGCCGGTTTGGCGTTAGGTAGTAAGCTGACACTGAAACACCTGGACCTCATAACCGGCGAGGTGGATTTTCCACAGCCTTACTTCCACCTTCATAAACTGTGTAAGGAACTGGGAGCCCCGGTCCGGCCCATGGCCGAGGTGCTGGAAAAGCTGGATGCCGTCAGAACCCATTTCACACCTCTGGGTTTCCGGACCCGCAAGTCCGAAGACGAGGTCAGCGCCTGGTTGAAATCTTGAGCACCTGGCCAGCCTCCACGGGGTAGTCCGCCCCATGGGCCTGCTTGGTGCGGCCATCCACGGCCTTGACGAATTTGTCGCCGATGTCGGTATGAATGAGATAGGCTAGCTGCTTGGCTGATGTCCCTGCGGGAACCAGCAGGCAGTCGGGCAGGAGCTGGCCCTTGCCGTCGGTCCATTTGTTCTCGTCCTCCACGGGGAAGACGGGCAACATGTGACCCAGTTCAAAACCCGCTAGGTCCAGAGCCTGTTGCACCCCCGTTGAGCCGTATTTTTTCAGAAACTGCCTGGCGAACTCCAGGGCGTCAGCCTGTGGTTGGCTACCCGTTCGGAGCACCTCAAACCCGGAGGCTCCGGGCAGATAGGATATGAAGCCGGCTTCTGAAGCCTTCCGAAGGAGCATCTCTGTGGCCGCTGAAGTTGGAACTACGGGAAGGCCAAGCGTCTTCAGCTCCTTCAGCCACTCATCCGACCCTTCCAGGTCAACGCGGTTGGCCACCACTCCTATGGGTTTGCCCAGCCTGCGGAGGGTGGTGGCGAAGGAGAGGGAGTCCGATGCCGAGGGATAGGCCTCATCCAGGGCCTTCAGGATAGCCTCTTTGGAAAATTCCAGCCCGGAAAGGCCTTCAACCAACACCTCTTCAGTGGTTCCGGCTTTGTTCTGGAGCAGTCTAGCCACTATGCCGGCCACCCACCTGTCAAACTCCTCCTCCACAAACTTCACGTCTTCCACGGGGTGACCTTTGCCGGAGTTGCCCTCCCTGTCGGTGCGTCCGCTGGCGTCCACCACCATAAGGAGGACTCTGGCCTGGCGGGCGTCGTCCAGAAACTGGTTGCCCAGTCCCTTCCCTTGATGGGCACCCGGCACCAGACCGGCCACATCGTAGAGCTCCACAGGCACAAAGCGGGTGCCATCCAGACACCTGCCCTTGCGGGGGTTGCAGGGCCTTTCCATTTCGGAATGGGGGCACTTCACCCGGACATGGGCCACCCCCACATTAGGTTTGATGGTGGTAAAAGGATAATCCGCAATCTCCACATCCTTCAGGGTGGCGGCCGAGAAGAAGGTGCTCTTGCCCACGTTGGGTTTGCCTAGCAGACCAATCTGCATCAGACCACCCACCATCTGCCTTCGTGGAACCTGAGGCGGACTTCCTGACCGGGGGTGCATCCCGCCAGCCCACCTTCCACTTCAACGCTTTCTCCGGTTTCGGTCACTGTCACCATGGGGGGCCTCTCGGAAATCACCATGCCCTTAAAATTTTCAGCCTCCAGCCTTTTGGCCTCCTTGACTCTGAATTTTTTGCCACCGCGGGTCCAAACCCACCCCCCGGACACCCGACTAACCACATCCGGGCCCCGGGGAGTCTGCACCAAATCGCCGGCCACTACAGTGAAGCGGGCTGAGATGGTGAGCCTGAGCAGAGGCCGGGAACCCTGCTGGTCCCAGGTCACCAGCTTGCTGCTCTCTTTGAGTTCGGCCCCTGCGGCCTTGAGCTGGGCGGCCACCTGACGAGCCATGGCCTTGGAGGTAAAGCGGAAGTCCTCCTTCTTGCGGAACCAGGCCTCCCGCCGGCCCTTCTTCACACTGGTCTCGGCCGTCCGGGCCACCAGAGCTTCCACCTCGTCGGCGGGGATGCCCCTTATCTGGAGAATGGCGTTGTGAGCCTCAGGCCGACGCGTGCAGTCGTCGCAAATTTCTTTCTGGAAGGGTTCAAAAGTCCCGGCGTGCCTCTGTTCAGCAGGAGTGGGCTTGACCCATCTCTTGCGCTTGAGGACACGGCCACACCGGGGGCAAAGTTTCATGCAAACCGGATGCCTGTCGGTTTTTAAAGTCAGGCTTCCACCATGAAAATCTGAACATGGGGAACGCCTGCTACCTTTTTTGGGGCATTTTCCCCACACAGACCACGCCCCACTACGGCAGCCACGGCCCGGTGGCCCACGGCGTTGATGGCCACCACCCCCCGACGGTCAGCCAGAGCCTCTTCAGGCATTTCCAGCACCCCTTTGAAAAAACTGTTAATTCTCAGAACCAGCTCACCCTCCTCAAAACTTTTATCCATGAGCTCCCTGTCGGCCAGAGCCAGTATTACCCCTTTGCTACTGATATGACGCCTGACCCAAAGCATAACATGAACCAGAGAAGAAAGTTAAAAGCCCGCCGGTTGCCCAATCGGAACCTCCCTTACGTGTGTCACCACAAACAGGGCAGATGCCGAGCTGACCCTTAACTTATGGATGCCTCTTTTGTTCAATCAGCCACAATCAGGTGGAGGTCAGGTTGACAATCAGAACCCCCGCAGGGTTCCGATATCTCCCGCTTTTTGCTCACTCG
>OMKS01003504.1_pt1 | contig 12419 bp, 9 predicted proteins | sample 1674721 | NCBI WGS metagenome assembly OMKS01 (sample SAMN06264996, study PRJEB25208) | sediment metagenome | isolation source: hot spring sediment | place: USA: California | collected 2014-09-02 | reverse complement strand
GAGGGGTCGAGGGGTCGAGGGGTGAAGGGGTCGGTGGTGGTTGCCGGCCGCACCCTGCGGCTGGCGGTTGCGCCCGAAGGCGTAGGCCGGGTCGAGTTTTTCGATGCCGCGGGAAGGCGCGTCGGCCGCACCCTGGCGGTCGGCCCGGGGCAGAAGGAGCTGGATCTGGAGATGAGCCTGCCCACCGGGCTGGTGTTTGTCCGGCTGGTGGATGACCGGGGCGCGCGCGTGGCGCGGGTGGTGGTGGCGAATTGAACCACGGGGACGCGGAGCGAAGAGAGCTGGGCAGGATTGCAGATTGCAGAATGCCAAGTGCGAAGCGCAGGAGTAATATACCGGCACGGAAAGGGGTCGAGAAGACAGGTATGAGGAGGAAGGTGTGATGAGATGGTTCGGAAGGTGGGTCTGTCTGCCAGTCCTGGGCTTGTTTGTGGTGCTGGCGGCCTGCGACGGGTTCTTCTCGACCGCGGATTTCGAGCCGACCGGGAGACCGTTTGGACTCGACCCCGGGTTGACCGCGACGAGTATCACCGGCGGCCCCCAGCTGGTGCCGGCCGGGACTTATACGGTTGATATCACCGCTGTCGCGAGCGGCGGCGCGGTCAGCCAGCAGTTTCCGGCCGGCCTGCTTTTCAGTTCGCTCCAGCCCCGGGTCCAGCACGTGGTGGTGCTGAAGGAACAGAGCGCGGTTTTCGAGTCCGGGGGCGGTCGGCAATCGGTGGGGGTGTTCTGTTGTAACCGCTACCGGCGCACGCCGGACCAGGGCGATACGTTCGCACTCGGGCCGGTGACCGACCACGCCGGGTTGCAGGAAGTCGCCGCGCTCGTCCGGGACCGGGATATCTCCGGCCAACTCTGGATGGTCCAGCGCGCGGTCTGGATGGTGACGGATTCGACCGGGCTGAACCAGGCCTACCGCGATTCTCTGGCCGCCCTGCCGCGATGAGCGACAGCGACTCCCGCGGGATGCGCGCTTTCCTCGACGAGGTGCTGGACGGCCTCGCGGTGGATTATGCCGATATCCGGGTGGAGGAGTCGGAGCGGTCGAGCGTGCTTTACCGCGGCGAGCGACTGGACAGCATCGGTCGCAGTTTCGAGCGGGGCGGTTGCCTGCGCGTGTTCGACCGCGGCAACTGGGTGGTGGCAACGTTCAACGCGATTGACGAGAGCCTGGTCGGACTGGCCGAGGACCTCGCGCGCCAGGCCGAGGAACTGCCGCCGCGGGAGTCGGCGCCGGCCCGGCTCGGCCCGCACGAGGAAACGGTCCGCCTCGATCCGGCGCAGGACCCGCGCACGGTGAGCCTTGCGGACAAGCGGATGCTCATCCATCATTACAACAGCATCCTGACCAGCACCCCGGGCATCGTCTCGACCGTCGCGCAGTACCGCGACGAGCATCGCTTTACCGTCTTCCTGTCCTCGGAAGGACGCTTCCTGGACCAGGAACGCGCCGACTGCGGGTTTCACGTCCGGGCGGTGGCCCGTGACGGGAGCAACATCCAGGACTACGGCGACGGTTTCGGCAAGCCGCAGGGTTTCGCCGCGCTCCTGCACCGGGAGGCGCTGGTCGAGCGCGTGGGAAAGGTGGCCCTGGACCTGTTGCGGGCCGAGCCGGTCGCAGCCGGCCGCTATACCGTCATCGTGGATCCCCTGCTGGCCGCGGTGTTCTGCCACGAGGCGTTCGGCCACCTGGCCGAGGCCGACCACGTCGTGGATAATGAGCGCCTGCGCGAGATGATGAGGCCGGGCACGCCTTTCGGGGTAGAGGAGCTTTCCATCGTGGACGACGCGACGATGCCGGGCGAGCGGGGCAGTTATCGCTATGATGATGAGGGTGTGCCGGCCGGGCGCACCGAGCTCATCCGGCAGGGCCGGCTCGTCGGCTTGCTGCACGACCGGTCGAGCGCGGGGCAGATGGCCGCGCCGCCGACCGGCAACGGCCGCGCGCTGTCCTGCCACTTTCCGCCGGTGGTGCGAATGAGCAATACTTTCATCGAGCCGCGCGAGGCGGATGTTGACGAGATGCTCGATAAGACCGAGCGCGGGCTCTACATCTGCGGGAGCCGGGGCGGGATGACCGAGCTGGAGAGCTTCACTTTCTCGGCCCAGTATGCCTGGCTGGTCGAGTCCGGCCGCAAGCGCAGGCTCGTGCGCGACGTGACGCTGGCGGGCAATGTTTTCGAGACGATGAGCCATATCACCGATATCGGCGATGACCTCGTGCTCTTCGGCGGCCTGGGTGGGTGCGGCAAGGCCGGCCAGGGGCCCCTGCCGGTCGGGCTGGGCGCGCCGCACCTGCGGATAAGCGACGTCGTGGTGGGCGGGAGGTAGTGGTGCGGGTGGACGCGGTCCTGGCGATGGCCGGCCTGCGAGCGGACGCGGCCGAGGTGTATGTCGAGGAGACAGACCGGACCGTGGTCGAGTTCCGCGCCGGACAGTTCCGTTCTCAGGAGACGCGGCTCGAGCGCGGTTGCGGTTTACGGGTGGTCCGGGAGGGGCGGCTCGGCTTCGCCGCTTCGAGCAACGATGAGCGCTACGACGAACTGGTGGACGCGGCGCTGGAGGCGGCGGGACTGGGCGGCCCGGCGGGTTTCGCCTTCGCGGCACAGCCGGCCCCGCCCCCGGTCGCGACCGGTCACAGCCGGGTGATGCTCTACCCACCGCGTCGGATGGCGGAATGGGGCCGGGAGCTCTGCTCGGCGATGCGGTCCCGGGTGCCGGAAATGCGGCTCGACCTGACCTTCACCCGCACGCGGCGCGAGGTCCGCATCGCGACGACCGGGGGCGCGGACGCGGGCTACGAGCGGACGACCTTTGACCTGCACGCAAGCGGGCTCATCGCCGGGGCCGGCTCGATGATATGGCTTCCCGAATACGTCAACCTCAGCGACGGCCGGCCTTTCGAGCTTGAGCCGCTCTGCAACCGGCTGGAACAGACGGCCCGACACAGCCGCCGGCGGGCCCGGGCGCGGACCGGGGACCAGCCGGTCATCGTTACGGCGCTGGCCCTGCCCGCCCTGCTCGCGCCGCTTCCGGGCGGGACGAGCGGCCGGCACCGGCAGAAGCGCATCTCGCCGCTCATCGGCCGCGAGGGCGAGCGCGTCCTTGCCGACTGCCTTTCCGTTACCGATAACCCGCACCGCGCCTGCTCGCTGGCGGCCGCGCCGTTCGACGGCGAGGGCGTGGCGACCCGACCGGTGCCGCTGTTCGAGCGCGGCGCGTTTCGCGGCTTTCTGTACGACCTCGACTCCGCGGCCGACGCGGGCGTAGCGGCCACCGGTTCGGCCCGGCGCGAGTACCCGACCCTGCCCGCGCCCGGGTTCAGTAACCTGGAAATCGCGCCCGGCACCGCCGGCCTCGAGGAGGCCCTGCGCGCGACCGGCTCGGGCCTGCTCGTCTGCCAGTTCGTCGGCGGCGGGCAGTCGAACCTGCTGGCGGGCGAGGTCGCGCTCAACGCGATTTCGGCCTACCGGTTCGAGCGCGGCGAGATTACCGGCCGGGTCAAGGACGCGATGGTGACAGGCAACGTCTACGAGATGCTGGCGACGGTGGACCTGGTCGGCGACGAACAGCGCGACCTCGGCCGCTGGTTCCTGCCCTGGCTCCGGTTTCCGTCGCTTCGGGTCGTGGCGCGGGAGCGAGTGGCCGGGTGAAGACTGAAGACGGCGAAGGAGCGAGAATTGGCGAATAAGAAACAGACCGCGCTCGAGAAGAAGCTGGCGCTGGCCCCGGCCGCGCTGGCCTGGACCTGCCCGCCCGACTGCCTCCGGTTCAAGACCACCGACGACCTCAAGCCGCCCGAGCAGAACCCGGACGACGACCACTGCGGCATCGTCGGCCAGCGCCGGGCGGTGGATGCGCTCGCCCTCGGGCTTGAGATCGGCGCGTCCGGGTACAACGTCTTTGTCACCGGCCCGGTCGGCACCGGTCGGACGACGACGGTGCGCCAGCTCCTCGCCCGCTACGAGCGCACTCCCCGCGAGTTGGACGACAAGTGCTACGTCAACAACTTCAAGGACCCGGACCAGCCGGTTCTCCTGCGCCTGCCCGCGGGCCGGGGCCGGCGCTTCGCCCGGGAGATGGACGAGTTCGTCGAGTACCTGGCCGGCAACCTGCCCGCCCAGTTCGAGAGCGAGGCCTACCAGCAGAGCCGGGCCGGTATCATCGAGATGTTCAAGGAGCGCGGCGGCGCGAAGGTGCGCGAGTTCGAAAAGAAAGTGGCGGCGGCCGGTTTCGCGCTCGTCCAGGCCGCGCCTTTTGTCAAGCCCGAGCTTGCGCCGATTGTCGAGAAACAGCCGGTCAAGATGGACGCCCTGGCCGGGCTGGTCGAGGACGGCAAGCTTACCGCGGAACGGGCCGAGGAAATCCGCGTCGCCTACCGGGCGCTGACCGCCGAGCTCGCGGCGATATTCAAGGAGGTGCGGGGCCACGAGCGCGAGGCGCGCGAGGCGCTGGCCGAACTCGACCGCAACGTCGTCCGGCCGGTGCTCGACGAGCGGCTCGGCGACGTCGCGGAGCGCTACCCGGGCGACAAGCTCAAGTCCTGGCTCGAGGACGTCAAGGAGTCCATCCTCGCGGCGATGGACCGGTTCCGCAGTCGGCCGGCCGAGGCCAAGGAGGGAGCGGGTCCGGCGCCGGACCTCTTCCCCGAGTACCGGGTCAACGTGCTGGTGGACAACAGCCGGACCAAGGGTGCGCCGGTCGTCTTCGAGACCAACCCCAACTACAAGAACGTCTTCGGTACCATCGAGCGGGTGGTGGAGCGGTCCGGTCAGTGGCGGACCGATTTCGGCCGGATCAAGGCCGGCTCGCTCCTGCGGGCGGACCGCGGCTTTCTCGTCCTCAACGCGCTCGACGTGCTGGTCGAGCCCGGGGTCTGGCCCGCGCTCAAGCGCACTCTGCGCCACCGGCGGCTGGAAGTCTCCGCCTACGAACCCCTGCTCTCGATGCTCCCGGTGACGGCGATGAAGCCCGAGCCGGTCGCGATTGATGTCAAGGTGGTGATGGTCGGCGACCCGCACATCTACCACCTGCTCGCCGCCCACGACGAGGACTTCCGCAAGATTTTCAAGGTCCGGGCCGACTTCGACTGGGTGATGGACCGCGACGAGAACGCCATCAACCAGTACAGCCGGGTCGTCAAGCTTCTCTGCGACAAGGAACAGCTCCTGCCCTTCGACCGGAGCGGGGTCAAGCGCGTGCTCGAATACGGGGTCCGGCTGGCCGGCCGGCGGGACAAGCTCTCGACCCGGTTCAACATCGTCGGTGACGTGCTCAAGGAAGCGAGTTACTGGGCGGCGAAGGCGAAGGCGAAGCGGGTCCGGGCCGCGCACGTCCAGCAGGCGCTCGACGCCCGGCGCGAGCGGGTCCGGCTCTACGAGGACAAGCTCCAGGAGCTGATTGACCGGGGCACGGTCTTCATCGCCACCACCGGCCGGGCGGTCGGGCAGATCAACGGGCTGGCGGTCTACGATACCGGCGAGTACAGCTTCGGCAAGCCGGCGCGGATAACCGCCCGCACCGGCGTGGGCTCGGCGGGCATCATCAATATCGAGCGCGAGGCCCAACTCTCGGGCCCGACCCACGACAAGGGTGTCTACATCCTCACCGGTTACCTGCGCGACCGCTACGCCCGGCGCCGGCCGATAGTGATGTCGGCCTCGATAACCTTCGAGCAGAGCTACGGCGGGGTGGACGGTGATTCCGCTTCCTCGACCGAGGTCTACGCCCTGCTCTCGGACCTTGCCGGCCTGCCGGTCCGGCAGGACCTGGCGGTGACCGGCTCGGTGGACCAGTGCGGCCGGGTCCAGCCCATCGGCGGGGTGAACGAGAAGATCGAGGGTTTCTACGACGTCTGCGTCCGGCGGGGGCTGTCCGGCAGGCAGGGTGTCGTCATCCCGAGGGCCAATGCCGGCGACATCGCGCTCCGGCCCGACGTCGTCGCGGCGGTGAAGAAGGGACGGTTCCACGTCTATGCGGTCGAGACGATAGACGAGGGCATCGAGCTCCTGACCGGCGTCACGGCCGGCAAGCCGGGCCGCGACGGCTCGTACCCGGCGGACTCGGTTCACGGCCGGGTCGCCCGGCGGCTCGAGGAACTGGCCGAACTGCACCGCCTTTATGACGGCGACGGCAATAAGCCCGGCAAGACCCGGAACCGGGCAGGCCTCGGGCGCAAGAAGGGCAAGGCCCGGCAGGCCCGACCAACGCGGATTCGTCCTTGACAGCCGGGCCCGGGGGGCTATTCTTATCCGGGCTTACAGTCCGAAAAGATGATGTCGAGATGAGACCCCTCGTGGCCACAGGTGTGGATAACATGGGGAGAAACCTGGAGGTTACCTATGAAGACGTCCTTCGCAACCGTTGCGCTCTGCCTCTTACTTGCGGCGGGCGCGTCCTACGCCGAGCAGGTTGTCGAGCCGCGGCCCGAGACCGACGCCATCAGCATTCCACGACTGGTCAACTACCAGGGCAAGCTCACCGATGATTTCGGCGAGCCGCTGACCGGAAACTACAACTTCACCTTCGCCATCTACAGCGCCGAAACCGGCGGGAGCTCGCTCTGGAGCGAGGCCCACGGCGGCATCCCGGTGGCCGACGGCATCTTCAACGTTGTCCTGGGCAGTGTCAGCCCCATCACCAACCTGCCCGCGGGGCCGCACTGCTGGTTGCAGATCACCGTCAACGGCGTGACGATGACGCCGCGGACGCGGCTGGTGAGCGTGCCCTATGCCTACAACGCGGATGACGCCGAGCACCTCGGCGGTATCCCGTCTTCCGGCTACGCGCTGGTCGGACACGGCCACCAGGTCAGCACCGGCGGGACCGGGCGAACCACCCTCGACGCGAACCGGCTGTTGCTCGGCAACGGCATGTCGCCGGTGGTGTCTTTCCCCGCGGGGCTGACCGGCCAGTTCCTGCGGAGCGGCGGGTTCGGCAACGCGCCGACCTGGGAGACGGTCCAGCTCGAGTTCATGCCTTTCGGGACCCTGAACATCTCGCCCTCGTTCAGCATCCCCGCCAACGGCCGGGCAATCCTGAAGACGTACGTCTCCGAGGGCGAGCCCTTCGAACTCGGCGATATCGTCCGCATCGGGTTCCCGACCAACACCTACGGGGCGTACACCTGGCCGGAGGATGTCGTCGTGCTCAATTCCGGCTACGTGATGCGGGCGGATACCGCCCAGGTTACGCTCTGGAACATGCATCCGAGCCAGAGCCGGACCGTGCCGGCCGGGGCGTATCCCGGGCAATTGTACATCAAGTACCGCGGCACCGATGGCCGCACGAGTCCGGAACCGGTGCAGATGGGTGTGGCCGCCGTCATCCTGACCGAGCCGGGGACCGCGCAGGGCGAGTAGCGCGGGCACCAACCCCGAAAGGAGGGGATGATGGCCAAGTCAGGATTGATTGCCGCGGTCGCGGTGCTGTTGCTACTCCCGGCCGGGCCGGTGCCGGCCCAAGGCCTGTGGGTGAACTGGTATACGGTCAATGCCGGCGGCAGGCCGGGCTCGGGCCCGGGCTACACCGTCAACGGTTCGACCGGCCAGGCGGTGCAGGGGCCCGCGGCCAGGCCGCAGATACAGGGTCACTGGGGTTTCTGGTACGGCGAGAGGGTGGAGGTCGGGCCGCCGCCGCCGCCGATTCCCATCGCGCCACCCAACGGGAGCAATGTCGGGACCACGACGCCGAGGCTCGTGGTGCGGGAGGTGGCGATGGCGACCGCGTACGAGTTCCGGGTCTACGAAGGCGCGTCGCTGGTGACCGAGGGCATCTCCGAAACCCGGAGCTGGGTCGTGGACACCGAGCTCGAAATCGGCAAGGTCTACCACTGGGACTGCGCGGTCCGGGTGCGGGGGCTGTGGAGCCCGCATTTCGAGCCGTGCTGGAGTTTCAAGGTCGTCGAGACGCCGTGGCCCTACGGCTGGGTCGAGGTCGCGCCGGTCCCGGCCGAAGTCGGCAACAGCCGGACGATGGTCCGCCGCGGGAGCTGGCTGGCAATCGCGCCCGGGCCGGGCGGCCAGCCCTGGATCTACGCGGTCAAGGGAGGCCGCCAGCACAACCTCTACCGCTATAACCCGCTCACGAGCGGCAATGGCACCTGGGAAGAGCTTGATTCCACGCCGGTCCCTGTTGACCAGGCCAGCGGCCGGCCGATTGACCGGGGCTGTCGCGGCATCGGCGACGGCGAGCGGTACATCTACGTGATGCACGGCAACAACTCGTCGGCTTTCTGGCGGTTCGATATCGAGCACAGCGACCCGGCCGAGGCCTGGGCACGGATGGAAGACGTGCCGCTCGCGCCATCGGGCCGGCGCCCGCGGGGTGGCGGCTACATGGTCCACGTGCCCGGAGAGCCGGGTTACATCTACGTGATGAAGGGCGACCGGCAGGACTTCTACCGCTACGACCCCGCCCTGAACACCTGGGAGGAACGGGCGCCGATGCCGGTCGGACCGCGCGGCCGCTGGCACCGGGGGTCCTGGCTGGCGTTCGACGGTGAGAACGCCATCTACGCCCACCAGGCCAAGGACTTCCACCGGGCGGCCGAGCCGGAACACTGTTTCTGGAAGTACGATATCGGCGCCGACGCCTGGGCCGAGGAAACCCTGGCCGGGATGCCCCTGCTCGGACTGCACGGCAACCGCCTGCGGCGCAAGCGCGCGCGCGACGGCGGGTCGGGTGTCTTCCACCCCGACGACGGAATGGTCTACGCGCTCAAGGGCGGCAATACCCAGCAGTTCTGGGTCTATGAACCGGACGGCGCCGGGCCGGGCGGTCTCTGGGCCGAGTCCGATACGATGCCGTCAAGAGGCTCGACCGGCCGACGCCGTCGGGTGAACGCGGGCGGCTACCTCACGCATTACGAGCACGGCTCCTACCGGGGTTTCTTCGCCTTCAAAGGGAACAAGACCCAGGAGTTCTGGCGCTACGTGATGCCGCCCGAAGGCGGGATCGAGACCGGGTTCCGGCCGGAGCGTTCGGGCGTGATGGCCGGCGACGGAACGGCGGAGGTGCCTTTCGTGGACATCGGTCCGAATCCGCTCATGGGCGGGTTCGCGAACCTGCGCTACGGCCTGCCCGGGGCCGGGGCGGCGAAGGTGACGGTGTACGACGCGTCGGGTCGGCCGGTGGCCACGGTCCGGACAGACGGTCGCCGGGCCGCCGGGTCAGTTTCGCTTGACCTGAGGAGCTTGAGCGCGGGTGTCTACCTGGTCCGGTTCGAGGCGGACAGTTTCCGGGCCGCCGAAAAGCTGGTAGTGCCGAGATAGGTCCGAGGGACCTGTCCGGCGGGTGTTCCGGGGCGGGCACTGCGAGAGCAGGGTCCGCCCCGGATGCCGTTGTCGGTAGCATCGTCGGTGCCGACAGGCCCCCCGACCCATTGCCGTGCCGCTTGACTTCGGCGGCCGGCGGCGCAGAATCGAACCGATGAAGACGCTCGCGCTCAACTCTAGCCCGCATCGCGACCGGGGCGGCACTGGCCGGGTACTCGCGCCGCTGGTCGAGGGCATGCGCGCGGCCGGCGCGGAGGTCGAACTTGCCTACCCGGACGGGATGAAGGTCGGCTACTGTCGGGGATGCTACCACTGCTGGACCGCGACCCCCGGGCCGGTGCGTCCAGCGGGATGATATGGACGCGCTCCTGCCGAAGGTGATGGCATCCGATATGCTCGTGCTGGCGACCCCGCTCTACGTGGACGGGATGAACGCGGCGATGAAGGCGGTGCTCGACCGGCTGATACCGGTGCTCCGGCCGTTCCTGGTCGAGCATCAAGGGCACTGCCGGCACGACCTCGTCCCGGCCTGCCGCGCGGGCCGGGTCGCGCTGGTCTCGGGCTGCGGCTACCCCGAGCTCGACAACTTCGAGCCGCTGGTCGCGCACGTCCGGGCCGCGAGCCGGAACCTGCGCCGGGAGTACGCGGGCGCGCTGTTGCGGCCCTATGCCGAATCGCTGTCCGGCCTGGCGAAGGCCGGGGTTGACGTGGCCGACGTGCTTGCCGCCTGCCGGGAGGCCGGGACCGAGCTGGTGCGGGAGGGCCGCATCTCGAAAGCGACCGCGGCCCGCGTCGGCCGGGAACTCATCAGTCGCGAGCGGCACATCCGGGCGGTCAACGTCCACTTCCGCGCCGCGATGCGCCGGCGGTAGCGACGGTCAATCCTCCAACAGGCGCTCTTCCAGCCAGCCGCCGATGGTCTCAAGCGCGAGCAGGGCGAAAGTCTCCTCGGTGGCCGCGTACTCGCGGATGTGGCCGGTCTCGGCGGTCTGGAAGAGGTGGTTCAGGCCGGGCAGTTCGCCCACCGCGTGGTCCGGGTTCTGGCCGGCCTCGAGCGCGGCCTTGATGGCGGCGAGGTTTCGGGCCGAGGGCACCTGCAGGTCCTTCGAGCCGCAGAGGGCGAGCACCGGGACCTTGATGCGGCGGATGTCGGTCGCCGGGTCGTATTCGAGGAAGAATCGGAACCAGGGCGAGGCGAGGGCGCGAACCTGGGCGGCGACCGCCCGGGGCGAAAGCTCGGCGGCGAGTTCGGCACGGGCGGCCGGGTCCATCGCCGCCATTTCTTCCTCGAAGGTGAGGCCGAGCTCGACCGCGAGCGCGTCCGGTTCTGCGACCTGCCGGACCTTGGCGAAGAGCCTTTCCTGAAGCCGCCGGTTGGCGGCGATGGCCGCCTCGCTCGCGCCGCCGGCCCGCATCAGCAGTTCGCCCTGGAGCGGGAGCAGTTCGCGGCCGGGGATGCCGGGCCCGGCGAGCATCACGAGGAAGGCCGGGCCGCCGTCCCGGGCCGCCAGCATCGCGCCGATGAGCGCGCCTTCGCTGTGGCCGATGATGCCCGTCCGCGCCGCGTCAACCTCGGGGTGGGTCCGGAGCCGGTCGAGCGCCGCCTGCGCGTCGAGCGCGAAGTCCTCGCTCGAGGCGAGGGTCGGGTCGCCGGTCGAGCCGCCGATGCCCCGGTCGTCACAGCGCAGGACCGCGATGCCGCGGCGGGTGAGGTGGTCGGCGAGAACCAGGAAGGGCCGGTGGCCGAAGATCTCCTGGTCCCGGTTCTGCTGGCCGGAGCCGGAGACGAGCAACGCCGCGGGGAAGGGGCCGTCGCCTTCCGGCAGGGTCAGCGTGCCGGCGATGGTTCCGGCCGGGCCCGGGAAGGTGATGTCCTCACTGCGGTAGGGGAGGGGCAGGAGCGGGTCCTGGGGCCTCCGGCCGGTGAGGTCGCCCTGGACGCGGGCGAGTTCGAGCGGGAACTCGGCGCCGGCCTGGCGCCAAGTGCCGACGAGCCGTCCGTTCTCGATGACGCCCTCGAAACCGGCGTTGATGGCCGCGACGTCGAGCTTGAGCCGGCCCTGTGCGAACTCGACCCCGGCGACCGGGACCCCGCGTACCGCCTGGTCCGGGCTGTCGAGCGTGGCGGTGAGCCGGCCGTCCTGCCGGGAGATGTTGAAGACGACCCGGAGCTTCGCGGGCGCAGTGGCGAGCGTGCCCTGCCAGGTGCCGGTGATGTCTTCCGGAGAACAGCCGGCGGCGACGAGCAGGGCCGCGGTCAGCAAGACGATTCTCTTCATCACCATCAGGATACCGGGCCGGCCCGCGGAGGCAAGTGCGGGCAACAGGAAGGGGGCGGCATTGGATGCCGCCCCCCTCAGGATGTGACCGACGGAAGGAGTTACCTGCCGGTCAGGATGACCTTGTCGAGCGCCTGCAGGCCGGGCCGGCGCAGGGCCCGGTTGACTCCGTCCCGTTCCCGGTTATGCTGGCGCCGATGTCGAACAATCGCGCAACGGCACCGGTCCGGTTGCGGCGCTACGCCCGGATGGCGCTTGAAGGCGGCGCGACCACGGCGAAGGTGATCCCGGCGCAGAAGGTCGTGACCGCGGACTGGGTCCGGCTCAAGTGCCAGTACGGTTGTAGCGGCTACGGCAAGCGGCTCGGCTGTCCGCCCCGGACCCCGACCCCGGAAGAGACCCGGCGGGTCATCGCCGAGTACCGGTGGGCGGTCATCTACGTCTTCGACTCCAACCGGACGATGCGCCTGCGCCGGAAATGGGTGTGCCTGCTTGCCGACATCGAGCGGCAGGCGTTCCTCGACGGTCACTATAAGGCGTTCGGGTTCGGCGCCGGGCCCTGCCGGCTCTGCGCGGACTGCAACGCGGACGGTCTCTGCCGACACCCGGAAACAGCCCGCCCGGCGATGGAAGCCTGCGGTATGGACGTCTACGCCACCTGCCGCAACGCCGGCATCAGCCTCGAAGTCGTCACCAGCGCGGAGGCGACCCCGCGCTACGTCAACCTCCTGCTCATCGAGTAGCGGTCGGGCCCGATTTCCGCCGGCGGGCCGGCCGAATTTCGGGGAGTGTGGGGCTGTTGAAGAACCTCTGCATCGGGATTCGTCAGGCTGCTAAGAGATAGGTGGCGGTCGGGGCCAAGCCG
>OMKS01003503.1_pt1 | contig 12419 bp, 11 predicted proteins | sample 1674721 | NCBI WGS metagenome assembly OMKS01 (sample SAMN06264996, study PRJEB25208) | sediment metagenome | isolation source: hot spring sediment | place: USA: California | collected 2014-09-02 | reverse complement strand
CAAAGAGCGATTAAATAAAATCAACAGGTTACAAACGGCTTGGGCTGATTCTCAGCAAGTAACTGTAAAAGAAAAGTAAAAGGCATCAACTTTAAGAACCACCGATATATCGGTGATCCCATAAATGCTGTTAAGATATTCAGCGAAAAAGAGGCCGACGAATTACTTTTTCTGGATATAACCGCCTCTAAAGAAAACAGGATCATTTCTCTGCCATTTGTAAAAAAGATAGCTGATGAATGTTACATGCCTTTCGGCGTCGGCGGCGGCATACAATCCATAGAACACATACGAACATTGCTGAATGCGGGCGCTGAAAAAGTTTCAATCAATTCCGCGGCAGTTACAGATCCTGAATTCATACGGGAAGCCGCTGATATTTTTGGCAGTCAGAGCATTCTTGTTTCGATAGACGTTCGCAAAAATTTGTTCGGCAACTATAGACTGTATTCCCATTGCGGCACTAAAGCTGCCGGACATGACCTTTTTGCATTTGTAAAAATGATGGAAAACTGCGGGGCCGGAGAAATATTCATAAACTCTATTGATAAAGACGGGACGATGAATGGATATGATTTGAATCTCGTAAAAGAGATCACGAACATAGTCGGCATACCCGTCATCGCATGCGGCGGTGCGGGCAGTTTAAACGATATCACCGCTGTTATCGATGACGCAGGAGCCTCTGCCGCTGCCGCGGGGAGTTACTTTGTATTTCATGGAAAAAAAAGAGGAATTCTTATCAGCTATCCCGACAAAGATGAACGCGAGACCCTGGCACGATTTTCTGCTGATGCCGGAGTTAAATAAACACGTGGAGCTTCATATGGAAGAAAAGAAAATTTGTTCACGTTGCATTATGGATTCATCTATACCCGATATCGTATTTGATGAAAACGGCATGTGTAACTATTGTAAGGAATATGAAAAAAAGGCAGCATTGCTTTTCTCAGATTCAAATCAACGACGAGAAAAGCGAAACGAACTTCTCGCTCGAATTAAAGAAGAGGGGAAAAACAAAGAATATGATTGCATTATCGGTTTAAGCGGGGGGGTGGACAGCACCTATGTGGCTTATTTGACCAAAAAATTCGGATTGCGACCCCTGGCGATTCATCTCGATAACGGTTGGAATTCAGAGCTTTCAGTTGCCAATATAAAACAAATAGTCAAACTGCTTGATATAGATCTATACACGCATGTAATGGATTGGGAAGAATTCAAGGATCTGCAACTGTCATTCTTAAAATCCTCGGTGACGAATATAGAAATTCCTACTGATCACGCGATCTCCGCACTTTTATTCAAGAGAGCCGCAGAAGAAAACATAAGACATATAATAAGCGGCAACAATTTTGCCACCGAGGCAATTCAACCGTCAATCTGGGGGGAATATAATAAGATCTACGACTTATTGAGGGGATACATAAGCAATTCGGCACAAAAAAATTAAAAACATTTCCCAAAATAAGCTTAATCGATTATTTCTACTATACGGTAATAAGAAGAATAAAGCAGATTCCTCTCTTAGATTATGTAGATTACAATAAAAAAGAAGCAGTGAAAATTCTTCAAGACGAACTATGTTGGAAAAATTACGGTGCAAAACATTACGAGTCCATATTCACAAGATTCTTTCAAGGCTATATCTTGATGGAAAAATACAACGTTGATAAACGGCTCGGTCACTTATCATCCCTGATTATGTCAGGTCAGATGACCAGGGAAGACGCGTTGGAAGAGATGAGATTGCCCGCGTATCCCGATGATCTCCTGCATGAAGATAGAGAATATTTTCTAAAAAAGCTCGACTTGAGCGAAGAGACTTTTAACGCTATTATGACAACACCGATCAAATCCAATAAAGATTATCCATCTAACGCATGGATATTCAAAAACTTCTCATTTCTCATTCAAACCATCAAACGATTTGCGACAACCTGATGGAAATTGACTCGCAGAAAGTCCCAATCTCTGTTGTTTTGACATTACCGATCCCGATTGCAACTGAAACAGACCTGAAAGGTTGAGAGATCAAATTAATAGAAACAGCAACAATACACGGCAAGCTTCCTCCGGGCACGGCGCCGGGTGAAGCCGCCATGCCGGAAATGCGAAAATATGGAGGGAAGGGGTTCCACATCCCCGCCGATGTTTTGGAGATAACCCGAGGACCATGCTCGGCGGCATTTTGAAGAGGGAAATAGGGAGGAAAGATCAAGGAGTAAGCGAAAAGAGGTACGGTGTCATTTGATTCGAATTAACGGAATAAGACAAGGAAGGGGAAAATCACGATGAGAGCTTCTATGTATTTCAAGAGTTTGTGCATCACGTTTGGGTTGTTGATGTTTATGGCGTGCGGTGGCGGCGGTGGCGGAAGCAGCAGTCCAAAGACCACGCCGAATATTGCGCTGAGCGAAAAAAGTTACGATTTTTCCGGCATTGTTAAGGATAACACGGCCGACCATAGGTTTGAGATCCGGAACACCGGCAAGGCGGACCTCACGATCGGACAGATAACGGGGCTCGCGGCCCCCTATTCCATCCCTGCCGCTTACGACGGCTGTTCCAACAAGACGCTGAAGGCATCGGGAACCTGTACGTTCAGAGCCCGTTTCGCGCCGACAAATCAAGGTGTCTTTGCAGACCAGATACTCATCCCTTCAAACGACCCGGATGAGAAAACGGCAAAGATCAATTTGCTTGGAACGGGGTACGGCCTTAATGTCTGGATCAGGAACGCCGCCGGTGCCGCAGGATGTATCATCAATCTCGATGTAACCGTCACGGAGTCCGACGGCACTCTTGTCGGGGGGTTGGTACAAGGAGATTTCGATATTCTTGTGAACGGAACTCCCCCGACCATTAATAACTTCACGCCTTCAGCTGCGTCGCCCGTATCGCTGGTACTGGCCATTGACTGGAGTAAAAGTGAGGAAGGAGTGATTGGAGAAATACGGACCGCGGCGAATAATTTCATCGATGAGCTGGGCGTCAATGATGAGGCAGCGATCTGCAAATTCAACAATATTATACAGTTCAGTCCGCCCCCCCCCGGACCACCATTATTTTACGCCTTGAATGATGCGGGCGATGTGACGGACATGAAGGCTTACATCAATACTTATTTTGCTTTCGGCAGTGGAACCTATCTGTACGATGCCGTCTATGATTCCATCACAAGAGCCGCCGCGGGCAGTAAAGGGAAAAAGGTGGTTGTCGTCCTGTCCGACGGCGTCGACTCGGGAAGTCCGAACCATACATTGAATGCCGTCATCGCCCATGCGACAGACAACGAAGTTCCCGTCTTTACGATTTATTACCGCGATCCGGATTTCAGAACGGGGTATGGCGATCCCAACACTCTGGAGACATTAGCGGACGACACGGGCGGCCAGCACTTTGTCGGCGATACGCCCGCTGATTTAGCGGGCATTTATGAGCAGATCGCCAGTACCATCGGCAACAAATATGAATTCGAATTAGAGGTACTGAACTGTTCGGCGGGGACCGCCTCTCTGGAAGTGTATGTGGAAGACGGTGTGTTGTACGGAGAAGACTCTGCATCCGTCACCCTCACCCCCTGACATCCGTGACGGCCGTTTGACGGGCTTTGCCGCCGCGGTCATGAGAAGGATTTCGCGAAACGACCCCGGCGTCATTCCCGACGTAATTGGGAATCTATACGTGAATGTAATGATTAGAGAGGTTTGCATAACTGATTTTTTTGTCATTCCCGACTTGATTGGGAATCTATAGCCTGTTGTAATGATTAGATTCCCGCTTACGCGGGAATGACACTTAAGGCATTGACGGACATTATGCAAACATCTCTCCCGACGTGATTGGGAGTCTATACGTGCATGTAATGATTGGATTCCCGTCTGCACGGGAATGACCGTCGCGGCGCTGTGCGGCAGTCATGCAACAATCTCACGAGGAGGCACAATGAAAGGCATCATACTTGCCGGCGGCTCGGGAACGCGCCTGTATCCCATAACGCGGGTGATCAGCAAGCAGCTGGTCCCCATCTATGACAAACCGATGATCTATTATCCCCTTTCGGTGCTCATGTTCGCCGGGATACGGGAGATCCTGATCATATCGACACCCCAGGATCTCCCTCAGTTCCGCACATTACTGGGGGACGGAGGTCAATGGGGCATATCATTTTCGTACGCGGAACAGCCGAGTCCCGACGGGCTGGCGCAGGCATTTATTATCGGCAGGGAATTTGTGGGAAATGATAATGTCTGCATGATTCTCGGCGACAACATTTTTTACGGTCACGGGTTCCCGGAGAAACTTCGAAACGCCACGTCGCGAAACAACGGCGCTACCGTCTTCGGATACTGGGTCCGCGATCCCGAACGGTATGGCGTCGTCAGTTTTGATGACAACGGACATGTCGAGGAAATCGTGGAAAAGCCGTCACACCCGAAATCGAACTGGGCGGTCACGGGACTTTATTTTTATGACAATCAGGTGCTCGATATCGCGGCGGAGTTGAAGCCGTCCGCCCGGGGAGAGCTGGAAATCACCGATGTCAACAGGACATACCTGGAACGGGGTGAATTGTACGTCGAGAAACTGGGACGGGGCTTTGCCTGGCTGGATACGGGGACGCATGAATCGCTCCTGGACGCGGGCACGTACATCGAAACGATTGAGAAACGGCAGGGGCTGAAGGTTTCCTGCATCGAGGAAATCGCCTATCGGCTCGGATATATCGACAGGGAACAGTTGCTGAAGCTGGCGGAACCGATGCGGAAGAATGAGTACGGGCAGTACCTTTTGAGTATTGCGAAACACACAGGTAAATGAAACTGAATAGTGTGCTTTTGTTTCACTCATGGATATATGGTTGAAGGAATGTCAAATGTCAAAATCCAAATGTCAAATGAAAACAGCGACTAAGGCGAAAATAGACCGGGGATCAGGGGCCAATGGTCAGAAAAACAATGTCAAATGTCAAAGCTCAAATGTCAAATGAAATCCTAAAGTAAAAAGGCCCCCAAAAGAGACAGGTGATGAAGGCTGAGGCAGTTAATGTCAAATGTCAAAATCCAAATGTCAAATGAATGTCAAAGCTCAAATTAAACAGATTTAAGTGCCTAAATCTAAATGACAGATCAATTTCAAAAATCAAATGACAAAAGGGTATATGATTTGGAGGAACGCACTGCCCGGTTTGGTGAGGCGGTTATAGAATTTGCTAAGACGGTACCCAAAAATCCAATCAACAATCCATTGATAAGTCAGATAGTAAGATCTGGAACGAGCATTGGCGCAAATTATGCTGAAGCAGACGGAGCAGATTCAAAGAAAGATTTTCACTATAAGATATCATTGTGCAAAAAAGAGGCTAAAGAAACAAAACATTGGTTTAGAATGATTGCAACAGCTAATTCTGATAAGAAACTTGCTTGCAAGATATTATCGGCTGAAGCTCAAGAACTGACATTGATTTTCTCTTCTATACTTCGATCGAGGAAAAAGCAAGGGCAGAAATAATGTCGAAAGACAAGGCTCCCCTGGTGGAACCCGCGCAGGTGGGTCAGCGTTGCTGATTTCCACGAGAAAAAGGTTCCAGGTGCCAGGATTCAGGTTTCCGAAATCATCAGCTTATGAGCTCATGAGCTCATGAACTGATCATCTTACCAGCTTACCCGCTGAAAAATTGAGGCATGGGAATATGAAGGTGTGGGAAACGGCGCTGCCGGGTGTTGTGATTATTGAGCCGGATGTGTTTGAGGACAGACGGGGCTATTTCATGGAAACGTTTCAGCAAAAGAAATATGCCGATGCCGGTATTGATTGTTCTTTTGTACAGGATAATCTTTCGTATTCCGTTTTTGGAACACTTCGAGGCCTTCATTACCAAAATCCTCACAGTCAGGCCAAGCTCGTTCAGGTCCTGCTGGGAGAAGTCTTTGATGTTGCCGTCGATATACGATGTGGGTCTCCGACATTTGGGCAATGGTTCGGTGAATATCTCTCTCAAATGAATAAGCGGCAGATGTTCGTTCCGGCGGGATTTGCCCATGGATACAGTGTCGTGAGCGAAACGGCGATCTTCTCCTACAAGTGCAGTGATTTTTACGCGCCGGATTGTGAACGGGGAATCGTATGGTCCGATCCCGATCTCGCAATCCGGTGGCCGGTGAAAGAACCGCTGCTTTCGGAAAAAGACGGGGGGTATTTCTGTTTGAAAGACGTTCCTGAAGGGTTGTTGCCGAGATACGTTCAGGGGCAGGTGTGTGAGGAGTGAGGGCACGTGTGTGAGGAGTGAGGTGTGAGGGGTAAGGAGTGGGGAGGAAAAAGTGGAAAAACAGGTGCCAGGTTTCAGGTTCCCGAACTCATCAGCTCATGAGCTTACCAACTGAACAGCTTAAGAGCCTGTTAGTTAGTCTTGGCAGCTACAGTTTACGGCGCGAATAACTTCAGACCGGGGATTGAGCGAAAATACTCATCTATGGTGTAGAGGAAAACGTTGTGTTGGATACATATCTGGGCGATTATTACATCCATTGGAGGAATGGTAATGCCGTTGTTGCGTAATGCAGCATCAAGGTCTCCGGCGGAATCCCAGACAGCATCATCAAATGCAAGGCGGATTAAGGCATCAAACAGCGGCACTATTTTATTTCGTTCCGGCTGACGGAGGCCTCGCTTGATTTCAAATATGACGGGTCCGCAGGTGAGCACGCGGTCATTACTCAGTAATTCTTGAGTAGTTGTAACGACAGTGGATGTCCTGCCCCTCAGTGCATCAATCCACACAGACGTATCAACCAGAACTGATTCCGTATCATTTGCCATTTCTTATCTCCTCTAACCACTGAGCTCGTTGTAGATCCGCATTATCACTTTCTTTTACGGCATTTTCATCAATGTCAATCGTTCCAAGCAGTGCGGCAAGTTTTTTCAGCTTAACTCTCCGTATGTGCTCCTGTACTGCCAGTGTGACAGCACTGGTTTTGGTCTTTACATTGGTAACTTCCACCAACTCTCTTACGAGATTTTCTTCAAGGGTGACTGTGGTTCTCATGATAAGCTCCATCACAATATTTTTTACATATTTTGTGATATTATATATCACAAGTCAAGGAGAAAAAACAGGTGCCAGGTGCCAGGTTTCAGGTTTCCGGTTCCCGGGGAAAGCAAGGAAAAAGGTGCAAGGATAAAACAGCAGGAACCAGGTTTCCGGTTCCAGGTTTCCGTGAAAAGCAAGGAACAAGGTTCAAGGATAAAGGATCAAGGGCAAGTGTGTGAGGAGCTCACCAGCTTAATAATTTTCCATTCAGAGCGAGGATAATGTTATGACAAGGAGCGGATTGTTCGATAGAAAAAATCTTTTGTTCGCGGCTTGCTGTGTGGTCGCATTGTTGATGTTCTTCGGTCCTTTGAAGGAACTGACGAAATTTTCAATTAACAGCCATTTCTACTCTCACATCTGGCTTGTCCCTCTTGTGAGTCTGTTTTTTTTCTTTACTGACCGGAAAAGAATCTTTTCCGATGTATCCCCTTCCCCCAACCCCTCCCACAAAGGGAGGGGAATGCTGGATGACTATGATTGGAAAGCGGGCATGCCGGTGATCCTGGCCGGCGTGGCCTTGTTTCTTATCGGCGGAAACGTTCAGGGGCGACTGAGCCAAAATGACTACACAGCGCTGATGACGTCCGCGGCGGTGGTGTTTCTTAACGGCTCATTTTTATTATGTTATGGATATCAGGCATTTAAGCGGGCGTTATTCCCTCTTCTCTTCCTTGTCTTCATGATTCCCATACCTGCCTTCGTCATGCGTAAAATCATTGATTTACTGTTGATCGGATCGGGCGCGTCAACGGAGATGCTGTTCAAACTGACGGGAACTCCCTATATCCGGGAAGGGCTTACATTCCACCTGCCGGGCATCAGCATAGAAGTGGCCGATGTCTGCAGCGGCATCAGATCGAGCCTGGCGCTTTTCATTACCATGGTCATAGCCGCCCATATGTTCCTGAAAACAAACTGGAAGAAACTGGTTTTACTGCTGGCGATTTATCCCATCACGGTCTTCAAGAACGGCGTCCGCATCATCACCATATCATTGCTTGCGGTGCATATAGATGAAAGATTCCTGACGGATGGCTTTATCCATAAATCGGGAGGATTCATTTTCTTTATACCCTCCTTGATTATACTGGGGTTGATCTTGTGGGCGCTTCGAAGAAGCGAGGCGCACCCCGACGGAACCCGCAGGGATGTGAGGAGTAAGGCGTGAGGAGTGAGGGACAAAACAGGGTTCAGGTTCCAGGTTTCCGGGAAAAGACAGGATAAAGGATCAAGGCAATATTAACAACTCAAGAACTCATCAGCTCATGAACTTAACAGCTTACGAACTTAACAGCTTACGAGCTTACGAGCTTACGAACTTAAGAGCTTAACAACTAAAAAATATGACTGAATACTTAACCATTATTTCTTATGTCAGCGCCGGTTTCGCTCTTGTGCTGGCGGGTTTTGTCCTGTATCGGGATTCGCGTTCGTTTGTGCATCGGATGCTCGCAATCGGCCTGGGGATCGTGGCGGTCGAGGCCGTTTTAACCGGACTGTGTGCCGGCGCGATCATGCCGGCGGATGCGCTCTTCTGGCTGCGTCTCAGAAACTTCGCGACGGCGTTGCTGCCGGGGACCTGGCTTCTTTTCAGCCTGAGTTTTTCACGGGCGAATTACAATGAATTCGTCTCCCGGTGGAAATGGGTGTGGCTTGCATTCCTGATTCTGCCCCTTACCGCAATCGTGTTCTTTCAAGACGCCTTTTTCATCGCTCAGCCCGTGGTCGGTCTCAAAACTGTCTGGATGGTTCCCATCGGCTGGTCGGGATACGCCTTTCATCTTTTGATGCTCGTCGGCGCAATCCTCATCCTGATGAATCTCGAACGTACCCTGCGCAATTCAACGGGACGCCTGCGATGGCAGATCAAGTTCATGGTTCTCGGCGTCGGATGCATGTTTGCCGTCCGTATCTATACGGCAAGCCAGTCTCTCCTGTATTACCTTGTCAATCTGTCCCTGGATCTGCTCAACGGGGGCGCCTTGATCGTGGCGGGGCTTTTGATTCTTCGGTCGCTTGCCCGTACCCGGATTCTTAATGTCGATTTCTATCTGTCGCAGACGTTTCTTTATAACTCGTTCACGATTGTCTTTGTCGGCCTGTATCTCATAGCTGTCGGCATTGTGGCGAAGCTTGCGGTTCATTTTGACACCGGGCTGAATGTTCCCCTGGGGGCGCTTTTTGTCCTGATCGGCCTGCTGGCGCTTTTCGCGCTGCTTCTGTCCGACCGGCTCAAGAAGCTGCTGCGTCGATTCATCAGCCGTCATTTCCATCGCCCCATCTACGACTACCGGAAGGAATGGATGAAATTTACCGAGAGCACTTCATCGGTGACGGACATAAAAAGTCTGTGCACCGTTATCGTCAACATGATCTCGAGAACATTTGAAATCCTCTCCGTTTCAATCTGGCTGTATGATGACAGGAAAGATCGGTTCCGTCTCAGCGGTTCGACGGGATTCTCGGAAGATACGACGGGAGCATTTCAAACCATCGAAGAGGAAGGCAACAGGTTCATCCGGATTTATCGCGACAGGAGTCTGCCGGAAGACTTCGACTATTCCTGGAACGAACTCCCCGCCGGATACACACAATTGGATGATATTTTTTTTGAAGACGTAAAGATTCGCTGGTGTCTCCCCCTGAGAACAGGCAATCGTTTTATCGGCATCATTACCTTGTACGACCGCGTCGGCAATGAGCCTCTTTCCATCGAAGATTTCGACCTGTTGGGAAACATAGCGGATCAATCGGCGGCCGCGCTGTCGAATCTTATGCTGAGTGAACGCCTGCAGGAAGCGAAGAAAATAGAGGCGTTTCAAACCATGTCGGCGTTTTTTGTCCACGATCTCAAGAACCTGGCATCAAAATTATCACTGACAATGCAGAATCTGCCGGTCCACTTCGACAATCCTGAATTTCGGAGCGACGCCCTTCGCTCAATCTCACAGAGTGTTGAAAAAATCAAGCTTATGGGAACCCGCTTGACGTCGCTGAGTCAGAAACTTGAAATTCATCCCGTTGAAATGAATCTGAACGACGTGGTCAAGGCATCCGTTTCGGACATGAACGGCGGCCTGATGGGAAAAGTCAGGGAGGACCTCGGTCCCGTGCCGTCTGTAATGATCGATCCTGAGCAGATTCAGAATGTTCTCACGAATCTCATCCTCAATGCCCATGACGCGACCGGCGAAACGGGCGAAATCGCCATCTCCACCGACGCACGCGACGGCTGGGCAATCATCACCGTTCGAGACAACGGAGGCGGCATGTCGCAGGACTTCATTAACACGTCACTCTTTCAGCCGTTCAGAACGACAAAGCAGAAAGGTATGGGCATCGGCCTCTATCACAGTAAAATGATTGTTGAAGCCCACAAGGGAAGAATCGAGGTTGAGAGCGAAGTCGGAAAAGGAACAACATTTCGGGTGGTTCTGCCGACGAAAACAGGCTCAAGGTAGAAGGAACGAGGGGAAAGACAGGTTTCAGGTTCCAGGTTTCCGGTTTCCGGGAAGAAAAGGGAGATGGTGAATCCTTTACACAAATGGAACATGATGTTATTAAAGGATAGAGTATCTCTGTAGTGTAATTCGGAGATTGAAACGCAAAATTCGTGGACCTGGCACCGGGAACCTGGGTCCTTTACCCTTACAAACTCGACATTGCACCCACAACACTTACCACTAATCACTGAAGGAACTATGGAAAAACAAAAGCTTCTGATAGTCGAAGATGATGAGGATCTGCGAACGCAGATGAAGTGGGCTCTGGTCCGGGATTATGACGTTCTCATGGCTGAGAATCGTCAGATAGCGCTGGAATTCGTGAGAAACGATCATCCGGCCGTGGTAACCCTCGATCTCGGTCTGCCCCCCCACCCTGCCGGTGTTGAAGAAGGATTTGCCGCGCTGAATGAAATTTTAACGGAGCTTCCCCAGGCAAAGGCAATCATCATAACCGGCCGGGGAGAAAAGGAGCACGCCCTCCGGGCCGTCGGCATGGGAGCATACGACTTCTTTTATAAACCCATTGAAATTGATGAATTGAAGGTGGTGCTCCGCCGAGCGTTTCACGTTTCGCAACTTGAACGGGAGCATTGGGAACTGCAGCAGCGTCTCAGCGGCGATTCATTCGAGGGGATGCTGGGGACGAGCGACAAGATGCAGGATGTTTTCGCCATGATCCGCAAGGTTGCCACCACAGACGCCCCGGTCCTGATTGAAGGGGAAAGCGGCACGGGCAAGGAACTGGTCGCCCGGGCCATACATCAGAGGAGCACACGGAATACCGGCCCCTTTATCGTTATCAATTGCAGCGCCATCCCTGAAACCCTTCTTGAGAGCGAACTGTTCGGCCACGAAAAGGGCGCCTTTACCGGGGCTCATGTCCAGCGAAAAGGCCGTTTCGAAATGGCGGACTGCGGCACGCTCTTCCTTGACGAAATCGGTGAATTATCCCTGCCCCTCCAGGTTAAGTTGCTCAGATTCCTTCAGGAACGGGTTATCGAACACGTCGGCGGCCGAAAGGAAATCGAAGTGGATACCCGGGTCATCGCCGCAACGAATCGAGATTTGAAAGAGGCGATGCAGAACGGAAGTTTTCGGGAGGACCTCTATTTTCGTCTCGGCGTCATCAACATTTATCTGCCCCCCCTTCGTGAACGGCGAGGCGACCTGTTGCTTCTGGCAAAGGCCTTTCTTACAAAGTATGCGGAAGAGAGCGGCAAGAAGCTCAATGGGTTCACCGTTTCCGCCACCGAAGCAATTGAAAAATTCGATTGGACAGGAAATGTCAGGGAACTGGAAAACCGCATCAAACGAGCTGTAATCATGGCGGAGGGGAAGCGACTGACGACCAGAGATCTTGAAATGGAAGCGACCAGGGCGAAGTACGAAAGCATGAGCCTCAAAGAGGCCCGGGAAGCCATGGAAAAAGAACTGATTGAAAGATCACTGGCCCGGAACAAGGGCAACATCACCAAGACGGCGGTCGAACTCGGAGTGAGCCGCCCCACCCTCTACGATCTTATGCAGAAAGCGGGAATCACGACGGATGGATAAAAACAGGTATCAGGAACCAGGCTTCAGGCGCCGGGAAAATTGTTATACGAGTATTCGAATTCATATCGTTAACCGGGAACCGGATTCCCGGTACCTGGCCCCTGCCTGAATGTCGAAATCCTTTACAAATCCCGATTCACTCGCCAATGATGCATAACCCACCATTTTCACTATCCTATCACTCATCAATCGCCACTTTCCACTCCCCACTGCAGAAAACTGTCGAAATTCTTTACAATTCCCAATTCATAACCATATAA
>OMKS01003502.1_pt1 | contig 12420 bp, 9 predicted proteins | sample 1674721 | NCBI WGS metagenome assembly OMKS01 (sample SAMN06264996, study PRJEB25208) | sediment metagenome | isolation source: hot spring sediment | place: USA: California | collected 2014-09-02 | reverse complement strand
GCAGCGTCAGATGTGTATAAGAGACAGCTTCTGGCGTTAATCCGTTCATGCTAAGCATGAACGCTTTATTAAAGCCACGGTTCTGATATAATTCATTCCCCGTGATTGGAACAAGTCAAAGCAATTCGGAAAGTCAGCGCCATGCCAGGATTCACCCGATTCCCGACGCAATTTCGGATTTAAGGTCGGGAAAATTCATAATTCTTGTGGACGACGCCAACCGCGAGAATGAGGGCGACCTTGTTATTCCTGCGGAGAAAGTCACGCCCGAACTGATAAATTTCTACGAAACCCATGTTCGCGGCTGGATTTGCGTGGCGGTCGCGCCATCAGTTGCCGACCAACTCGACCTTCCCATGATGGTGGCACGCAACACCGAGCGTCACGGAACCGCGTTCACGGTTACTGTCGATGCCGCCCGCGGAACTTCCACCGGCATAAGCGCATCCGACCAGGCTGTTACAATCAGACTGCTCGCCGACCCGCTCGCGACTCCCGATGATTTCCTGCGTCCCGGTCATGTCAGACCCGTCAGAGCGAGACCCGGCGGGGTTCTCGAACGCGCGGGTCATACCGAGGCGGTTGTCGATTTGATGAAAATCGCCGGATTCCAGCCCTCCGGTGTCATGTGTGAGGTGAAGAATCCGGACGGCTCGATGGCGAGACTTCCGCAGTTAATCGAATTCGCCGAAAAACACGACATCAACATTTACACGATTGAAGACCTTATCGCTTACCGCCTTGTTTCGGAGAGACTGCTGACAAGGGTTGTCGAAACCGAACTGGATGCGAAATGGGGACGGTTCAGGGCTATCGGTTACGAAAGCGTTGTCAGGGATGAAGAGCATCTCGCGCTTGTTTACGACGACCCCGCCGAACTTGCCGCCTCGAAAGAACCAGTTCTTGTGCGCGTTCATCCATCGCATGTTCTCTGCGACCTTTTCGGTCTGCACGGAAACGGGGAGGGCGACCGGATTGATGCCGCGATGAAAAAAATCGTGGAAAACGGAAACGGAGTTTTCATTTATCTGCGCTCAAGGCTTCGCGGTCGGCGGATGCTCGCGCAGTTGAGAGGCTTGAAATCGGGCGAGATAATTCCCGAAGAGGGAATGGAATGCGAGATTCCTCCCGAACACGCAAGGCGCGATTACGGTCTCGGCGCAGATTATTCTCGATTTGGGTCTGAAACGGATTACCGTTCTTACCGACCATCCGACTGAACTCGTCGGCATGGCGGGTTACGGAATCGAAATAGCCGGTCATATACCGCTCTTCTGATTTTCATCAAAGGATTTTTCTCTGAAGCCAACTCGACCCTAAATCGATTAATGTAACCGTTATTAATATCAGAATAAATGCCGATGAAACTTTGGTGTAATTGAACAGGTTGATATTCTGCTGAAGGAAGACACCGATGCCGCCAGCTCCGACAAAACCTAAAATCATGCTCATCCGGACATTGATGTCCCATCGGTAAATCGAGTATGCGGTGAAAAGCGGACCGATTTGGGGAACGACAGCGTAAACGACAGTCTGTATCCGTCCCGCGCCCGAAGCCTGCAGAGCTTCTATCGGTCCGCGGTCAACGCCTTCGAGGGCTTCCGCGAAAAGCCTGCCCACCATGCCGATTGAATGAAATCCAAGCGCGACAACTCCCGCCGCCGGACCGACCCCGACTATCACGGTGAAAATCAACGCCGCCACCAGTGCAGGAATCGCGGAAAGAAAATTGAATAGAAACCTCACTATCCCGTAAATTGCCAGACCAGCCGGAGTCGAGCCGACTATGTTTCGAGCCGCGAGAAATGAAAGCGGAAAAGCGATTATCACCGCGATTAGAGTTCCGAGCAGGGCAATCTCGATGGTTTCGAGCATGTCGGGAACAAGCACGCCGAGAGTTTTCGCGGAGAAGTCGGGCCTTATCAAACCGCCCTGACGCCTCATCACGGGAACCGTTTCTCCGTTGACCTCCCTCATCACCGGAACCCGCTCGCCATCGATTTCCTCGAAAACAGGTCGATTCAATCCCAGCAGAATGTTCAGAGCGGCATCCCACCTGTATTCCGGAGTCTTTATATGCACTCCCTTTTCAGGAGTGTATTTTATCTCGGCCATCTCGGTGTGATGCGACGACCATCCGAGGACGGCGATTATGACAATAATTGACGGTATCAGCCAATAGCGGGGACCCGGGTGTTTCAATTCCGGGTACTTTTCAAGTATTTCCTTTCTCGATACCATCGTCGCGGCATGATAACCCGTCCGCCGCATCCGCCGCAACTTTGAAATAGAATATTTTTAGCCGGTTTGTGAATTCCGAAAAATTCAGATTCTTCCGCGGCTTTTGACATCCGAGGCAACTTTCTCGAATTCACATAGTTCCGCTTTTATTTTTTCAATCAACGGTTCGATGTTATCGAAGTTTTCAGCTTTGATTGTTTTCTCCAGCTCGAATGCCGCTACTCTGAGCCGTTCGGCCATGATATTACCCGCCGCGCCTTTCAGAGTATGAACCGAAATTTCCATCGCCGTTTTGTCATGTTTCGCTTTCGCTTCGGTTATTTCCTCGAGCCTGTGATTGGTTTCATCCATGAATAAATCAAGAATTTCGACGAATAAATCCCAGTCGCCGCCGACCTGCCCAAGCGACTTCTCCACATTTAAAATGTCATCGTAATCCGGGTGGGAATCCATATCGGTAACCTCTGCGTTTCGTCCGTTTGCCCATTTGGCAATCATAGCTGAAAGCTCCTTCACTGTAATCGGTTTTGTAAGGAAATCATCCATCCCCGCCATCAGGCATCTCTCCTTGTCGGCATCCATCGCATGAGCGGTCATCGCGATAACCGGCGTTGATTCCGTATCGGGATTTTCACGGATAATTTTAACCGTCTCGAAACCGTCCATGACCGGCATCTGCAAATCCATGAATATTAGGTCGTATTTCCGAACCGCAAGCGTGTCAAGTGCTTCTTTGCCATCGCATGCGAGGTCGCAGTCGAAACCGAGCCTTTTTATCATGGCTTCTCCGACTTTTCTGTTCACCGGGTTGTCTTCGGCAAGAAGAATCCTTATTGCCGGAGCGACAATATCTTCTATATTCGCATCGTCGGGTATCGAATTATCTTCCGCTTTATTTTTATCCGAATGCCCGGCGAGCAGTTCGTTGATTGTATTAATCAGCTTGTTTTTTCCGATTGGTTTAATCAGACGGGGGATTCGGTCGAGTTCCGAATCGTCGGTCGATTCGCCTGCGGATGCCATCGAGCCGAGGAGAATTGTTGAAATCCCGGTATTCAGCCTGACTTTGCGAATCCGGTCGAGTAGTACGGAATTAATTTCACCGGGAAGATCGCGGTCGAGAAGCAGAAGGCCGTAAGGAGTCCCGGAATTGATGGAATTATCGATAACTGATACAGCTTCCATGCAATCCGAAGCCTCATCGACAAGACATCCCGAATTTTCCAGAATCTCGCGGATTATGCTCCTGCATACCGGATTGTCATCGGTTATGAGAACCCTCAAACCGATGAAATTGCTCGCGATTTCGGGGGAATCGATTTCCATGTCGCCCGAGAATCTGCATGGAATCGAGAAGCTGAAAGTAGAACCCACTCCGCATTTGCTTTCCACGCCGATTTTCCCGCCCATGAGCCTGACAAGCCTTTGGGCGATTGATAATCCCAGTCCCGACCCGCCATACATTCGCGTTGTCGTGCCATCCCCCTGAACAAAGTGCCCGAATATATTTTCGAGCTGGTCTTTCGGAATTCCGATTCCCGTGTCCCTTACAGAAAAATTCAGGAAAACGCGACATTCCTCAATTTTTTCAGGTTCGATGTTCACAAACACCTCGCCCTTGTCGGTGAATTTCACCGCGTTCGCGACGAGGTTCACGAGCACCTGACGGATTCGGGTCGGGTCGCCGATAAGAATGTCGGGTATATCCGGCGATATCCTGCAGTAGAAATCAAGCCCTTTCTCATGCGCCTGAAGTGCGAACATACTGCTAATTATTTCAACCAGTTCGGATAGCTCAAACGGAGTCTCCTCAATATCGAGCTTGCCCGCTTCGATTTTGGAAAGGTCGAGAATGTCGTTGATGAGATTCAGAAGGCTGTCGGCCGATGAACGCACGAAACCGAGATATTCAAGCTGTTGTTCATCGAGGCTTGTGTCCATGACAAGTTCTGCCATGCCGATAATCGCGTTCAGGGGAGTTCTGATTTCATGGCTCATGTTGGCAAGGAATTCGCTTTTAGCGCGGTCTGCCGCGGTGGCTTTTTTGGCGAGTTCGCTCGTATGCACGAGGGCTTTCTGAAGTTGCTCGTTGATTTCGGCGAGTTCGCGGGATGCTTTCTCGGCTTTCAACTGAGCCTCGACCAGCCTTGAAATGTCGATAACATTGAGAATCACGCCGCTGTATTCGCCGTCCCGATACATTGGTTGAAGGCGCATCGATGCTCGAATTCCTGCCATGTCCCGTTCAATCGCGACAGCTCCGGTCTGCTTATTTTTCCTGAATGTCTCGATTCGCTTTTTGATGATTTCAGTGATATTTGGCTCATGAAACTCATCTATTGTCGCCCCAATCAATGTTTCGCGTTCGGCGCCGACAAGACGAAGGAACCATGAATTGACATCGATAATGCGGTTGTCCGCATCGGCGACGACAATCCCCTCTTCCATTCCTTCGATCATCGACCGCAGTTTCTGCGATTCGGTTTCGGCGAGGGTTTTCTGTTCGCGCAGTGCGTCTTCTGCGTTTTTCAGCGCGGTAATGTCGAAAAAAGTCTCGATAAGACAAAATCGTTCATCAATTCTCGCCCTGACAACGCTTTTGAGAACGGGAATTTTCTCGCCGTCCGACCTTATCAGGTAACGCTCCGACAAATCCATTTTCTGCTGCAAATCCAGAATCGGGCACTGATGATTTTCCTCGATGCACATCAGATCGCTGCACGGATGCCCGACTATCTCTTCCTTGCAGCTGTATCCGGCCATTTTGAGCGCGTTTGAATTCGCACGGAAAATTTTTCTTGTTTGCGAGTCAACGACGATAATTCCGACCGGGCTGTATTCGATTATCGTTTCCACATCGGCGGTTCGAGCCGCAAGTTCATTGTGGGCTTCGGCAAGCTGATTGTTAAGCTTCATCACGGCTTCGGCTTTTTCGTTCGCGTCCCGCATCAGGTTGATAGCCGCCGCCTGTGCTTCCTCCGCTTGTTTTATCGCCGCATCTCGTTCCCTGACGGACTTTTGAAGCTGTATGTTCCACGACTGCATCGCCTGCTCGGCCTGAGCGGTGCGCTCTATTTCCGCCATCAAATCACGCGTTCGTATCAGGACGAGATTTTCTATCTGCTTCGTCCTGTTGACCGATTGCAGGATGTATGCCGTCAGAAGCGATGTCACTAAAATTCCCGCGAACAGAGTAATAAGGCCCAGCGGAGTTTGACTCGATTTTACAAGCTCTTCCGACGGATGCATGCTGATTTTCCAGGCGCGGTCCGGGAGCGATAAAAAATGAGAAACTTCTGACATTCCATTTGAAAGCTTTTTGTCGTGAATTAAGCAGGGTTCGCTTTCCAGAATGCCATCGCGGTACTGATATGAAAATCCTGGCGCCGGGTCATTTGCAAATAAAGATAATTCGACACATATCATGTTCCGCTGATTCTCATGAAGCGAATTCTCCACCAGAGCTTTAAGGTCGATTCCGCCGAGATAGTAACCCTCAAGCTCATCGTTTCTGATTTCGACTGAATCGGGCGTGTAACCGCCCTTGTAAACGGGCTGCAGGACGATTATCAGCGGTTCGTCGTCACTGTAAAAATCGTGATGGAATTCATTCGATACGGCGCATTCTCCCGTGAGATTTGCTTTCCATGCGGTATCCTTGAGCGATGGGTCGGATTCAATATTCAGTCCTTTTATGTTTTCATTCTCGTGTAAGGGTTCGATAAAGCTAATCGGAAAATATCTGTTCCTATCGAGGTCCGGGACTATATAGCCATCTCCCGTGATTCGCGTGATCGCCGTTTCCGAAATCAAATCGTAAACACTCTCGATTTTCGGAGCCCAGGCGACGAACCTGAATCCCGGTTTTTTGACAATATGAACGCTTATGAACGATTTGAACTCCTCAGCCGTGATTTCTTCCGATCCGTAATGATAATCTCTTAATGTACTTATGAAATTGATATGGTTGTCGATGTTGGTCTGCATCGACATGATGAAGCCGTGCGACAGAATCTCCATCGTGTGTTTCAGCCGCTCATCTTCCCAGTTTTTTATGAGAACATAACCCCAGACAGAGAAAATAATTCCGGCGAGGAACACGATAATCGCCGGACAATAAACCCGGCATGAACGAATCGGTTTTGCTTTATCGTTTGTTTGCGCCACCGGAAATCTCCGTTATTTCGGTCAATGAGTCGAATCCGTCCGTGCCGCCCGTTCGGTATCTGGGTTCGATACCGAGATGTTCGCACAGCGAGTTGATTTCTTCCTTCAACTCAATCATCCGCATTTCGCGCCCCACCATCGACTGGTTGAAATTTTCCAGTTCGGCAACTTTTTCATTCAGGGCTATAGTGCGATCCTTAACCCTCTGTTCAAGGTTCATCTGTGATTCCTGAATGCTTTCGGCCATGAAGTTAAAAGATTTCGCGAGATCTTCAATTTCATCGTCGCTGTCTATCTTCAGCCGGAAATCGAGTTCGCCCGAACCGAACCTTTCAGTTCCCTCGGTAAGTTTTAAAATAGGAGATGTTACAAGGCGATTCAGAAGAAGCGTGATAAGAAAGAAAAGCCCCGAAAGAAAAATCGCCGCGAGTCCGCTGAACTGTGCTGTCCTGAGGTTCGCGGTCGCTATCGCGGAGCCTATCGGAATACCCACCGACTTAATCGCGAGGTCGCCGGGACTCCTGTTGAATCCGGCTTTATCCCCATACCGCCTGACAAGTTCATCGGGTGCGTTTGTCGGTTCGCTGTGACATCTCATGCAACTGGTATCGAACCATATCGGTTTCGACACGAGAAGATACGGCTGCCCTTCGCGGTTGACGACCCCGGTCCATTCCGAAATTTCGTCATCCTCCTGAAACCGCTTCAATATTTCCAGTTCTATCTCGTCCGCCTTGTTTCCGATATTTCTGGGATTGTCGGTCGCCAGTTTGAAATAGTATTCCGGATAATTCTTTTCAAACCTTTCGAAAACACTTCTCGAAACGAAAGTCGATGACATCGCCTCCGGAATGAAATCCTCGTCCATCACCCGGTTAAACATCGCGGGTCTGAGCACTTCGCGGACATAATTCTGCACCGAATCCGTGTGCGCGAGCACTTTCTCGCAATCGACTCTTTTCTGCTCGAGTATCAATTCGCGTTCGTGGCTCATCTGTATCGCACTTATCGCAATCCAGAAAATGGTAAAAAACACACCGATACGAAGATTCAGTTTCGCGCCCAGACCGGACAAAGGATTCCTGTTTTCCTGCGATGGTTTCATCTCGATTCCGCTTCTCTCCATCCTGATTAACCGAATCTATCCGCATCAAAAATTCATCCCGACCCGATAATGGGTTGAATTCCCATACCTTATATAATCACCGCAAAAGGATTGATGTTATTTATTTTCTTTTAATAATTGCGGAAAAAGTGGTCGCGAAAGTGTTTTCGCGATGCATCTAAATATGAACAAATCATCTCTTCTGCTTTTTAATAGGTTTTAAAATTCCCTGCGATTTTTGCGGGTTCAGCCGTTTAATCAGCGTTTGAGGAAGTTATTACACGCCTATCAGTACTGCTCGAACAGCTTGCCCCATTTGCTTTCGCGTTTCCAGTTCTGAAAAATTTTGTTTCCGGCAAGGGGCCAATGAAGCATGTCGTGATACATGAAACTCGCGAAGATAAACAGGTAAACAATCGGAGTCTGGAAGAACAGTTTTTGAAATTTCCGCCCCCATCCGAACCATAACGGACGGCCGCCGAGCTTCGATGCGACATTGTCTCCTCTATGGAAGCACCAGTTTTCATTGCAACATTCGGAATCGCCCACTATGTCCATTTCTTCCAGCCTTCCGATTCCCAACCCCTCTTCATGAGCCAGACGCACATACAAAAGGTCGTCCATGGGATTGAAACCCATCATTTTAGCCGCGACCGCGTCGATTGCGACCTGGTCTGCCGACGCGAGAATTACATCCTTCTCCTCCGGAATCATCGTGCGCGGACCCGGACCGTTACCCGCCGTAGTCCCGTCCATCACCGCGAAAATTCCCGTGTGGATTTCGTATTGAATCTTCAGGAGGTCAACCAGAGTCTCGTGGATTACCGAATGGGTCATGTGGCGACTTTCATTCAGAAGCCCGCCAAATGCGTTTTTCATCGCCCCGGTCGTGGTCGTGTAAATGTGGCATTTAACTGTCGGCTGATGAAGGATATTTTTACCGAAAAAATAATCCGGAATCATTATCCCTTTCGGGAAAATCCAGTCGAGAGCCTTCATTTTCGCCTTGGGCTCGTAACGAATCCATTTCATGTCCCGGGGATTGAAATTATACAGTACGGGAATATTATATTTATTTAAAACGACATCCAGCTTGAGAAGCCGTTCGCCTTTTTTGGCGCGGGTTACCACGGTTTCGTTCTGAACGCAGACAATGTCGTTGTTGCCGACATCCCTCAGTCCGAGTATACTCCCTTCCATCTGCCACGGAGTCGTGTTTGCGCCGGGGAACGGATAATGCCACGATATGTTGTCTTTCAAAATAGTAACCTTCGAAACATCGATATGCTTGTCGATATCGGCGAGTTTCATCGCGCGACGGTAATCATCGACAACAGTCTCCGGGGTGGTTCTCAGTATGGCAACTTTTGGCTTTGACACGATTTATCCAGCTCCTTCAGGGTATTCCATGAGGGTGATTGGAGTTATATAACAGATATTATACAGAAAAGAGTCAGTTTTAAAAAGGAAAAACCGTTCGATTGGTTCATTCGGGTTTTTCCGTCAGATATACGGACAGGATTTGCATCATGAGCCGAAACATCAACGAACCCGGTTTCGACGACGATGGGATTTACAGGGACAAGAAAAAAGATGACGAAGAAGAAAAGATAATACCGGTCGAATACTTGTCCTTTGTCCAGCGCAAACGCAAACAACGAATCGCGCATATCAGCTGGACAATTTTACTTATCTTAGTGCTTGTCGGAATCGCGCCGAGCACCAAAGGTGTCAAAATCTGCCCGAGGTGCGGACGGACTCACGCTTTCAACACGCTTGCATGGGGACACTGGTCTATTCCATCGCTCGAAATCGTCGATTCCAAATGGACCGAATGGTACGAATCACTCAATCCCGAACCCCATGACCATCACTGGGTCTATACCGGCAAAACTCATCCCGGTCTGTTCATTTTTATCACTTTCCCTTTCCCCACCGACCAAGGATGGGAGTTCCCGGAAAATCTTGTCGAACGAATGCGCGAGCTTTCACAACCGCGTTATTTCCGTCCCGGCAAAGTGCTCGACATCCCTCGCGTGCTTGAAGCTGTCAACAACGGTCGAGAATGGAACGCCATTATCCTGCCGCTTTCTCTTGGCACTCCCGACCAGGCTTTTCAGTTCTGGCAAAGACATGAACGCGAACTGCTTATCTGGGCGGAAAAAATCAAAGGCACGCCGATTCCGGAATCTTTCCTGCAGGCTTCCGACGCTTATGTCGAAAAAATGACCGAACCGGTAGGACATGTGATTCCTCTCACTGACCATTGATTCGATTTGAAATTCACTCCACTGTTGCATCCCGCCTTTTCCGGCGTACAATTTACCCATGACTCAATTTTCCGTGTCCGAAGAAAGAATCATCCTCGCTCTCGACAAATCGCCGTTCGAAGCCAACCTTCCCGTGCTCGACTCTCTTCACGGACGAATCAAGTGGATTAAAGTCGGCATGAGAAGCGTTTTATCGGAGGGTCCGTCGATTCTTCGCGAAATCAATAACCGCAATCTGAAAATTTTTCTCGACCTCAAACTTCACGACATCCCCTCCACTGTCGCTTCAACCCTTCAGAACCTTCTCCCATTCGGTTTCGACATGATTACGCTTCATATCGCAGGCGGGCGGCGTATGCTCGAGTCATGCCGTGAAGTTGTCGAAAACAACGGTTCGGCACGGAAACCCCTTCTCATGGGCGTTACCCTTCTCACCAGCCTCGACCATACCGATATCCGCGACCTCGGAGTGATTTACTCGGTCGCAGGCCATGTCAAACGGCTTGCGGAAATCGCGCAGCAGTCGGGATGCGATGGCGTCATCGCGTCCGGCGGAGAGGTCGGGATTATCCGAAAATCCTGCGGTGACGATTTCCGCATCGTTACTCCCGGAATCCGTCCCGGCGCGGAAATCGAACTAGGAAGCGACCAGAGACGGGTGATGTCGCCGGGCATGGCGATTAAGCTGGGAAGCGACCAGCTTGTTGTCGGACGGCCGATTTACGGCGCGGAGAATCCGGTGAAGGCGTTCGATGACATTGTCGGGGAGATTTCATCCGCTGGACGAAAAAATTCGGATTGATTCCGGCAACCATCGTATTTTGAAAAAATAGCCGGACAGGTGCGACTGAAATGAATGATTCGGACAAGAAAAAAATCGACACCGCGGTTTCACCCCGCGATCTCGCGCGTTCCGTCATAATGCACGAATCGAGCGCGCTTTCGGCTCTCGCCGACTCGCTCGACGAAACATTCGACATGGTCGTGGATATCCTTCTCAAATGCCGCGGACGAATAGTCGTGAGCGGTGTTGGGAAATCCGGAATTATCGGGCGGAAAATCGCCGCCACACTACTTTCGACCGGGACTCCGGCGATGTATCTTCATCCGACAGAGGGCGTGCACGGCGACCTCGGCGCAATCCTTTTTAATGATGTGGTCATTCTCATATCTAACTCCGGTGAATCAAGCGAAATACTCGGTCTGATTCCCGCAATTAAAGCGCTCGGTTCTCAGATTATCGCAATCACCGGAAATCCCGAAAGCTCGCTCGCCAAATCGTCGGACAAGGTTCTTCTCTGTAAAGTTGAAAGGGAAGCCGACAGGCACAATCTGATTCCGTCGGCATCTACAGCCGCGCAACTCGCGCTCGGCGATTCGCTCGCGCTCGTTCTTTTGGAACTGAGAGGGTACGACCGCGACGATCTCGCGATGAGACACCCCGCCGGAGCAATCGGAAGACGGCTCACGCTGAAAGTCGCCGACCTCATGCACCCCGCGCCGGAAGACCCGAGGGTTCATCTCGGTGACACTTTCCGAGAGGCTCTTTTCGAACTCACCGCGAAACGGCTCGGTGCGGTGAGTGTCGTTGAAAACGGCGGCAAACTCGCCGGTATTATCACCGATGGCGACATCAAGCGGCTGTTGGAAAAATTCGAGAAAGACAGGCGTTCGATAGACGAACTCATGGACACCGGTGTCGGTGAAATAATGATTCACGACCCGAAACGGATTACCGAATCCACACGAGCAATCGACGCGCTCAGATTTATGGAAAATCACCAGATAAGCCAGATTCCGGTTGTCAATTCCGAAAGTGTTGTTGTCGGGATGCTGAGACTTCTCGATCTGGTCAGAGCGGGATTGTGAAACCGAATGCGGGAATTCGTGGTACAATTTTGCGGGTCGAGTTTGGCGGCGATGGAATGATAATTCCGTCCATGACCAATTGGGATGCGGATCTTACTAGCACCGTAGCCCGGCAATTCATGAGGCTGTCTCAAAAGGTTCAAAAAAACAACAAATTAAACATATAACCTGGTTAATGATATCGAAGCATCGAAACGACAGACAAAATAATATGCCTTGCTTATCAATCAGCTGTTAAGACGGGATTTCCAGCGCTCCAGTATTTTATCAACTTCTTCAAATTGAATGCTGTGCAAACGAGAGACCACTGGACGCGGACATTTTCGATTCCGCCCACTGTACCGTCGGAATCCCATGCACTCCTTAATCACGCCGAAAACCGGTTCGACAGTGCACTTTCGTCGCGACAGGAGATTGCGGAATTTATCATCTTTCAGCTTCACAGCGTTTTTCATGAGTGCATTGTGATGCGGCCCTATCCTGATCCTTCTTCCCATTCTTCTGTTGCTGCTGCATTCATGCTGTCTTGAGCATTTACGGAAATTCCTGCATTTGTATTCGCGCCTCGGTTCGTTTAGGCTGTTGTCGATGCTATTAAACGGTAGCCGCTCCCCCCGCGTGCAGCGTCATTCCCACGAGCCCCGAGTATATCGCCACCCTTACAACCTGTTTGAACAGTTGCCTCAGCGCATCCTTGTTGTCTCGGAAAAATCTCCAGAGTGTATTGTGATCCGGTGCGTTATTCCCTGTAAGCCACACGAGCGACAA
>OMKS01003500.1_pt1 | contig 12422 bp, 11 predicted proteins | sample 1674721 | NCBI WGS metagenome assembly OMKS01 (sample SAMN06264996, study PRJEB25208) | sediment metagenome | isolation source: hot spring sediment | place: USA: California | collected 2014-09-02 | reverse complement strand
GCCACTACTGCTTCCACTCCAGTACGCTGGGATCGTAATCCTCCGGCGGCTCATAGCCCAGAAGCTCGATGGTGGTGGCCGCCAGAGAGGAGATTCCCAATCCTCGACGCAGCTGCTGCGAGTACTCCCCCCGGTACTCCGGGTCGTAGATGATACAGGGAACCTGATTGAGGGAGTGGCTAGTTTTAGCCTGGGGCTTGCCGTTGGGGTGCCGAAGGATCTCACCAGTTTTTTTATCCCGGGCAAACATGTCGTCGGAGTTGCCGTGATCGGCGCTGACGATCATCACCCCGCCGGCCTTCTCCACCGCCTTTTTTACCCGTCCTAGAGACAGGTCCAGAGCCTCCATCGCGCACAAGACCGCCTCGTATATTCCGGTGTGACCGACCATATCGCCGTTGGGGTAGTTGAACTTGATCAGCCGGTACTCCCCGCTCTCGATCGCCTCGATGACCTGGTCGGTGATCTCGGCGGCCTTCATCCAGGGACGTTGCTCGAAGGGGACGTTGTCCGATTTGACCTCTACGTAGGTCTCCAGCTCCTCGCTGAACTTGCCGGTACGGTTGCCGTTGAAGAAGTAGGTCACATGGCCGAACTTCTGGGTCTCGCTGATCGAATACTGCCTCAGCCCCGAGGCTACCAGGTACTCGGCCATGGTGCGCTCTATTGAGGGGGGCTGGACGAGAAACTGTCGGGGCACATGGAGGTCTCCGTCGTACTCCATCATCCCGGCGTACTCCACCCGGGGCACCCTTTTGCGGTCGAACTCTTGAAAATCCTCCCCCGCCTCAAAGGCCTTGGTGATCTCTAGTGCTCGATCGCCCCGAAAATTGAACAGGATGAAGCTGTCTCCGTCCTCGACCGTACCTACGGCCTTGCCGTTTTCGGCGACCACGAAGGGCGGGAGGTCCTGGTCAATCGCCCCGGTCTCCCGCCGCAGAGTCTCGATCGCCTCGTGGGCCGAGGCGAACTGTCGTCCCTCTCCTAGCACGTGGATCTCCCAACCGCGTCGGACCATCTCCCAGTCCGCCCCGTAGCGGTCCATGGTGATCTTCATCCGTCCGCCTCCGGAGGCAATGCGAGCGTCGAAGCTTTCGTCGGAGAGTTCGGCGAGAAAATCCTGCATCGGATCCACATACTCGAGGGCGGAGGTCTCACCCACGTCACGACCGTCGAGCAGCGCGTGTACCCGCACCCGGGAGACCCCCTCCTCCTTGGCCTTCCGCAGCATGGACTTCAGATGATCGATGTGAGAGTGGACGTTGCCGTCGGAGAGCAGGCCCAAGAAGTGGAGGGTCCGGCCGTCTTTTTTCACCTTATCCACGAGTTTCTTCCACACCTCACCTCGATAGAGGCTGCCGTCCTCGATGGCCTGGTTGACCCGTTTTGCCCCTTGAGCGTAGACCCGTCCGCAGCCGATGGCGTTGTGTCCCACCTCGCTGTTGCCCATGTCCCCATCGTCGGGCAGTCCCACGGCGGTGCCGTGAGCTTTGAGCTCGGTATAGGGCCACTTCTCTCTCAACTCGTCCAAAACCTCCGTCCGAGCTTCGGCTACTCCGTCGCCCTCTCGGTATTTACCTATACCCACACCGTCCAAAATGGCCAGGACCACCGGACCTCGGCGGGATTCGAAATTATGCTTTTTTTTCAGTGCTTTCACCATAGTACAGCTCCTCGTTTTCGACGGTCTCTTCGCCGTCGTTTTGGAGATTGTTGCGGGAAATACCGAACCTCTCCTTTCTCTCCTCATTACCCAACGGTTCGACATGGATATGCACGTCGTAGACATTATCCACTTCCCGATGAACATTTCTCTCCACCTTCATCGCCAGCTCATGCCCCTCTCGGACACTCAGGTCGCCGTCCACCTCGATATCCATATCGATAATGTATCGGGTGTTAAACTGCCGGATCCTCATTTTATGAGGATTGCAGACCCCATCCACCGCCATGCTCGCTCGGCACACCTCGCGATAAATATCCCGGTTCTTCAACCCGTCCATCAGCTCTACGTTGGTATCCATAAATATACCGTAGCCTATCCAGACTATCCACAAGCCCACTCCGCAACCGAGAACCGTGTCGAGAATCGGCATCCCGAGGCGAATGGTAAAAAACAGCCCCAGCAGCACGCTGGCGGAGATCATCACGTCCATACTCATGTTTTTTGCATCGGCGATGAGCATGGAGCTGTTGGCCTTCTTGCCGGCGTGCCATTTGACCAGTGCCAGGAAGATCTTCACCACAATCGAAAGAGCCGCCACCAGCAAGGTTAAACGGTTCGGGAGGCTTCGTCCTTCTCCGGAGATTAGGTGTTGAATCGTGGACAGAGTCAGCTGGGCTCCGGCAAATATGATGATGAACGAAAGGAGCTTGGTGGCGATGGTCTCGGCCCGCCCGTGGCCGTAGGGATGCTGCTCGTCCGGGGGCCTTTCGACGATCCTGCCGGTAAAGAGAGTCACCAGCGAAGTCACCACGTCGGTGACCGTATCGATCCCCGCCCCCACCAGAGCCAGGGAGTGGCCCCAAAAGCCGACAATCAACTGCAGAACCGACAACAGCCCATTGCCGACAACTCCGATGATTGAGGCCCGCTCGATGTACTTTACGCGATCGTTATTTTTTTCCATACCCCTAATGTACTCAATTATCGGAATTGCGGGAAGAAATCGCCGTCCCGTCGGGTAAATTTATTGCTTCCCGCCAATTTCGGCGGTCTCCTCCTCGAGCCAAGCGCGCAGCTCCTGGCCCAGATGGGGCGACAGTTCACCGAAGACCCGGCGATGGTAGGAGTTCACCCACTCCAGCTCGTGCGCGCTCATGAGGGCCGGGTCGATCAGCCGCCGCTCCAAGGGACAGAGACTGAGGGTCTCGAAGCCGAAAAACCGCCCAAAGGGGGTGCTGAAGAGCTCTTCCGCCAGAATGAGGTTTTCGATCCTTATCCCGTATCTCCCCTCCCGGTACAAGCCCGGTTCGTTGGAGCAGACCATCCCCGGGCGAATATCCACATCCACCAAACGGGTGCTGATGCTCTGCGGCCCTTCATGGACGTTGAGAAAAAACCCAACGCCGTGCCCCGTCCCGTGCCCGTACTGCATGCCCCGCTCCCAGAGCGGGGCGCGGGCCAGGGTATCCAGCTGAAAGCCCCGACTCCCCTCGGGAAAGCGCGTCCGGGCCAGGGCAATGTGGCCTTTGAGGACGGTTGTGTAATCCTCTCGCTGTTCCGGACTCGGCTCTCCCAGGGCGATGGTGCGGGTGATATCGGTGGTTCCGTCCAGGTAGTGTCCTCCCGAGTCCACCAGCAACAGACCTGGACCGTCGATCCGAGCCGACCGCCCTTCAACGGCGCTGTAGTGAATCACCGCGCCGTTTTCCCGGAATCCCACTATGGGTTGAAAACTCTGGCCCATGAAGCCGTCCTGCCGGCTTCGAAAGCGCTCCAGTGCCTGCCCCACTGAGTACTCATCCAGCTCGACTCCATCCTCCCAACCGTGGCGGAGCCAGTGGATGAACCCGGTCATGGCCACTCCGTCCTTGACCATCGCTCGCCGAAACCCGGCAACCTCGGTCTCGTTCTTCACCGCCTTCAGCTCGGTGGTCACGTCGGTCTTTTCCAAGGTTCCGCACAAGCTGGAGATGAGAGCGCCCAACTCGGCGTTGCAAGTCTCCGGGTTCACACGGACCCGGTCGGCGCGGGCAAGTTTTTTTTCCAGTACCTCTTTCACCCGGTCATACTCGACGACTTCTACTCCCTCCTCCTCCAGCAGGGAGCGCAGCTCGGAGGAGAGTTTCGACGGGTCCAATAGCAAAACAGCCTCCTCGCGTCCTACCAGGGCGTAGCTGAGAAAAAGCGGGTTGTAAGGGATGTCGCTGCCCCGAAGGTTGAAGAGCCAGGCGATATCCGCCAGCGACGAGAGAAATAGATAATCGCAGTGCTCCTGCCAGAGCGACTTTCTCACTTGTTCGAGTTTTTCTTGTCGGCTGACCCCAGCGTAACGTACATCGTGCTGAAAAACATCCTGCCTCTCCACTGGAGGACGGTCCGACCACACCCGATCCAACAGATCTTCGCCGACACGAAAGACTATTCCGTGTCTGGAGAGCTGGGCCTTCAAAGCTCTCTCCCTCGATACCGCGATACTCTCCGCCGCCGCCGTGACCACCGATCCGGGCGAGAGCTGCTTCGCCAACCAGTCGATCAAACTCACCGTTCCCGGGAGACCTTCCTTGAATAGATCGATCCCCGATCCTTGGAGCTGATCGGTGGCTTGCAGGTGGTACCGCGAATCAGTCCACAGCCCCGCCGCCTCCAGACCTACCGCCACGGTTCCCGCCGATCCGCTGAAGCCGCTGATCCACTCTCGGCCCCTCCATCGCGGGCTGACATATTCGCTCATATGGGGGTCGGTTCCGAAAATCAAATAGGCCGCTACCCCTTCGGCGCGCATCTCAGCTCTCAGCGCGTCGATTCTCTCCGCTATTGTACCGTCTTTTGTCATCAGTATCCTCCGTAAAGTCAGGTCTCTATCGACGATGCCGCTCCATCCAACTCACCGCGAAATCGACACAGAGGGGCTGTGAAAACAGCCGGCAATCCGCCAGCCCCACCCGTCCCCTCTTGATTTCGTCGCCGTGCTTTTTCTCAAAAGCCCGGCCGATCTCCGCGAAGTCATCGGAATCGATGTTTATATCCTTGAACCACTTCCAGCGCCGGTGCCCCCCCACCAGGACCGGCGCTGCCGAGTCCACCACCTTTTTCGAACCGTAATCAGCCCTATATTCGGCCAGATGGAAGGAAGTGTTGCTCTCGTAACCGGCTCCCAGCAGCAGTACTTGAGCCTGACGATCGTAGAGCCTTGCCAAGGGCGAGTCATCTCCCAAAGCGAAATCAAGCCCGTGCCCCTCAGCGCTCTCCCGCGCCCTCTCTCCCCAGAAGCTAAATGACAGCTGGGGATGCGTGCTTCGGACCACTTCCGGCCAGGTTCGAAATAGTTCCGCCGTCACCCCTATTCCCCGGGTGGGGGTACGGTCGGGATCGTAGGCGGGCATCTCTTCACGAATCGTCTCCCACCACGACTCAGGGACCGGAGGGTGCTGCCAGCCGGAGGGATCTGACAGGTCACCCGAGTGCGCCGGCATCACCAGGAGCCCCCAGGGCCGAATAATTTCCTGCAGAGCTTCGATCAGAGTCCTCGCCCCGCCGCAGACCCAACCGACGGAACTCAAGGAACTGTGCACCACCAGCTCCATCCCCGCCCGAACTCCTATGATCCGCAAGTCCTCCACCAGGCGATCCCTAGTGATCGGCCGCTCTCCAGTCTTGTGGATAAGATCAGCCTCTTTCATGAACTAAGAGTACCACAGAGGTCTGCTCTGGGAAAGAGTAAGCTTACGGATTGTACACTCTGATTCCTTAAGCCAATTTCCAAATCTCAACAAAATAGCTATATTAGTGATATGCTAAAAAATATTCTCGCGAAGATTGTAGAATCACGCGCGGTGAACTACCGTGATATCGCTGCTCAAACACATATACCTGAACCCATGGTCCGACAGATGGTATGGGAACTGGAACGCCTTGGCTATTTGAGACCCGTCATGCAGGGCTGCAGCCAAAGCGCCTGCAGCGGCTGTGGGATGAAGTGCGGTATCAAAACCCCGCTGCAAAAAGCCTTTGTTCTCACCAGTAAGGGGAGGGGATTTCTTCATGCTGGAGGTGTGGTGGAGGAAGATGAGAGAGACTAATCGAGGAGAATCACCCGGACTTTTTGGGCCATACCGGTGCCTAGAACGACTTTGGCACCGTATATCCCGACCAGCAGAGGCCCTATGCCGTCGTTACGAATCACTTTGAGCCTCTCTCCGGTGATTATACCCAGATCGTAGAGTTTTTTCTGCGCCAGCCGCCCGCCGGAGATAGCGACCACTCGTACGCCGTGTCCGGCTCTCACGCTGTCCAGGGTCCTGCTTTCCATCTGTCAAGATACTGACAGCAAAAAAGGGATGCTGTCAATCGGCCAAAGTGTTATTATGGATTAACTTTTTCTAGGCATCATGAACTTGCCACTGAGCGAATAGCTATGCTAAGTTCCAAAGCGAGGTATACAAACATATGAACACAGCCTTAAGCGAATGTCGCGAAGGTGACACCGTGGTCATCACCAGACTCTCCGGATCGGGAGCTTTCAAAAAAAGGCTTCTGGACCTGGGCTTTCGTAAGGGCCAGAAGCTGAGTATCATCCGCTATGCCCCCTTGAAAGACCCCATGGAGGTGCGAATCGGCGACAGCAACGTCTCCCTACGGGTCGAAGAGGCCGAGCAGGTCGCGGTGAGCTGTACGGAGGAGCACGGCGATGAATCCTAAAACCTCCGCATCTTACACCTTCGCCCTGACGGGCAACCCCAACAGCGGAAAAACCTCGATTTTCAATGAAATCACCGGCGCCAGCCAAAAAACCGGCAACTGGGGCGGCGTGACAGTGGACGTCAAGACCGGCAGTATCCGTCGGAACGGAAATAAACTCTACTTTACCGACATCCCCGGCACCTACTCTCTGAGTGCCTACACCATGGAGGAAGTAGTCGCCCGGGACTATATAATCAACGGCAATACGGACGTCATTATCAACGTGGTCGACTCAACTAATCTGGAGCGCAATCTCTACCTGGCGGTCCAACTCCTGGAGCTGGGCAAGCCGGTGGTCTTCGCCTTCAACATGTACGACGAGCTGCGGCGCAGCGGAAGCAAGGTAGATACCGATCAGCTGGGCAAGCTCCTCGGCACCCCCATCGTCTACACCATAGGGCGAACCGGCCACGGTATCGAAGAACTCATATCGACCGCCATCACCACGGCCCAGGGGCACGGGGCAAACCGTCACAACATCGCCATCCACTACGGCAAAGAGCTGGAAGAGGCCATCGAGGAGCTGTCCCGGGACCTGGAACGGATCGACTTCGATCCCCGGGGCATCAACCTGCGGTGGTACGCCCTGAAGCTCCTGGAAGAGGACGAGTTGGTGGAAAAAGAGCTCGCCCCACTGCAAGGGGCAGAGGCACTGCTTCACACCAGGGACCGCCATCTGCAGCGAATACAGGAGTTGTACCAGGAAGACGCGGCAACCCTGATCAGCGAGAAACGCTACGGTTTCATCCTCGGTGCCCTGGGAGAGACGCTCAAGCGCTCCCCCGCCGACCGATTGGACATCTCAGAGAAGATCGACAACGTTATGACCCATCGGCTGCTGGCCTACCCTATTTTTGCCGCATTCATGTGGCTCCTCTTTCAGGCCACCTTCAGTCTCGGCGCCTACCCGATGGAGTGGATCGAGACGGGAGTGGATGCTCTTGGCGGTTTGGTGAGAGCGAATATGGCACCAGGCGCCCTCCGCAGCCTCTTGGCCGATGGAATCATCGGCGGAGTCGGCGGGGTGGTGGTTTTTCTCCCGAATATTCTGATCCTCTTTTTTGGAATCTCCCTGCTCGAAGACACCGGGTATATGGCCCGGATCGCCTTCATCATGGACAAGCTGATGCACCGGATCGGCCTGCACGGCAAGAGTTTCATCCCGCTGATCATGGGGATCGGCTGCAACGTGCCGGCGATCATGGCCGCCAGGACCCTGGAGTCCAACAAGGACCGCATCCTGACCATCCTGATCGCACCGCTTATCACCTGTTCGGCTCGTCTGCCGGTCTACATCCTTTTTGCCGGGACCTTTTTCCCGCACAGCGCGGGCAATATCATTTTCGTGCTCTATTTTTTCAGCTTTTTCTTCGCCTTCTTTATTGGGTTCTTATTCAAAAAAACCCTCTTCCGCGGCGAGGAGTACCCCTTCGTGATGGAACTCCCCCCCTATCGCATCCCCACCTTCAGGAGCTCCATGATCCACATGTGGGAAAAGGCCAAACACTACCTGCAAAAGATGGGCGGCGTGGTGCTGATTTTTTCAATAATTATTTGGGTTTTGAGCAACTACCCCCAGCAGTCAGGACTCGAAGCCGAGCACGGCCGTCAGCTTGACGAGCTAAGAGGGAGTGTGGGTCTGGACGTCGAGATCGATTCCCCGGAGTACCAACGGAAGTTGCACGAACTGGAGGCGGTCCAGCATCGGGAAATGATGAGCGGGACCTATATCGGGCAGGCCGGACGGGCGATTCAGCCGGCTCTCGCGCCGCTGGGCTTTGATTGGCGAATGGGGGTGAGTCTACTCACCGGTTTCGTGGCGAAGGAGGTTGTGGTCAGTACCCTGGGAGTTCTCTACACCGTCGGGGACGAAGCGGGGGAAGAATCGGAAGCTCTGAGATCCGCCCTGCGCCAAGCCTACACCCCCCTGACGGGGCTGGCATTTCTCTTTTTCGTGATGCTCTACACCCCCTGTATCGTAGCCTTCGTGACGGTGGTCAGGGAGCTGGCCTCGTGGCGCTGGTCTCTGTTTTCGCTATTCTATCAGATAGGACTGGCCTGGTTGGTGGCCTTCTTGGTACGCTGGGGCGGTATACTGCTGGGCTACAGTTGATTGCAGCGCAACTTTGCTTCAGGTAAAGGGGGAGACCATGTCCCCCAGGGCGCGACGGACCGCTACGTTGAGTCCGTCGCTGCTAAAAGGTCGGGGGAGGTAGACCCGCTGGAGCTTCGAGTCTCCCTTCCTACACTCCCGAAGCAGTATCGTCGGAACCGAGACAAAGTTGGGGACTTCGGTCTCGCAGATCAATAGGTCTACCGGTCGAAAGCGGAGGAAACCCAGTCCTTGGCCGAAATCCACGGCCTGCATGATCCGATACTCCCCGCCGCCGAGAACAAACTTGATCTGTTCCCGCAGCGCCGCGGAGCTATGGATCACCAGTACCGTGACTTGTCCCATTTGTTAAATCACACTCTCCAATTCTTGAATCAGTTGAATCTCCCGCATACGGGCGATCGCCTTGTTCTGAATCTGCCGAACCCTCTCACGGGTGATACCCAGAATTTTACCAATCTCCTCCAGGGTGAGGGGGCTTCCTCCGTTCAGGCCGAAACGCAGGACTATTATCCGCCGTTCCCGCTCGCTCAACTCGTCTAGTGAACGATCCAGGATATCCTGCAGGTTGATGTGGAACATAGTGTCGAAAGGCTCCTCGTAATCCTCGCTGAATATCAGGTCCGACAAGGTAGTCACGTTTTCGTCGTCCACCGTCACGTCCAAGGAGGCGGTCTCCCCGGAGTATTTCATCAAATTCTCTACCTGATGGGGGCTCAAGTCCATGTACTCGGCAATCTCCCACAGGCGTGGCTCCCGTCCCAGCTCCTGCGCCAGGTACTTGGATACCGAATAGGTTTTGCGAATCACGTTGAGCACATGGATGGGAATACGGATCGTCCTTCCCTTGTCGGCGATTGATTTGATCACCGCCTGCTGGATCCACCATGTACCGTAGGTGGAGAACTTGCACTTTCGGGTGTGATCGAACCGCTCCACCGCCTCTATCAATCCGATATTTCCCTCGTCGATGAGATCCAGAAGGCTCAAACCCCGGTGCTGGTACTTCTTGGCTATCGAAACCACCAAGCGCAGATTGCTGGTAATCATCCGCTTACGGTTGTGTTCCAAGCCCAGCTCCAAGAGCTCTTTGCGTTCCAGGTACTCACGCCGCTCCAGAGCGCCCTCATGGAAAGATTCCTCCAGGGTCTGAAGCGCCTGCTTGTGCCAGTGCATCTGACGTCCGATCTCCAGCTCTTCCTCTTTGCTCAAGAGGGGGTAGGAGGATATCTGCTTCAAATACAGCGAAAGCGGGTCCATTTCGTAACTCGCTTCGCTGGTTCCCGACACATCCACCTCTGGCAGAGTGTCCACATACATCTCGTTTTCCATCATTGCACCCCTTACCGATCTAATTGTGCAGGCTAACTATGCAGTGCTTTTTTCTCCAGCACAATAAGGGCGTTTTGAGACTTTCTATCGGGGAAACCCTTACGGCGAATTGAACTTTTTTGACATTTTTGATATCGTTAGTGAGGCGGCGGTTATGCAATACTCAAACACTCTATTTAATCGATCATATATACATATTACTTGCGCAGCCACGGCGGCTTCATTATACTCCGGTACTAGGCAGGGAGCACGAAATGACAGATAGACTAACGGCCCTCTCGGTGGACGACGAGTACCTGAATTTGGTGCTCATAGAGGAGATGGGAAAAAAGATAGACCTGGATATCCGGAGCTACACTGAACCGCTGGAGGCTCTGGATTTTTTGAAAAACAACCCCATCGACCTCATCTTCGTCGACTATATGATGCCCGGGATGGACGGCTTGGAGCTGATAAAAAAGTCCCGGGAGCACTACCCCGACATCCCCATTGTCATGATCACCGCGGTGAGCTCGGACAACGAACTGAAACTCAAAGCCCTGGAGTTCGGCGCCACCGATTTTCTCTCCAAACCGCTGAACCTGCCCGAGTTTTCCGCCCGGGTGAACAACCTCAAACAGCTCCGACAGAGTCAGCTCCTGTACAAGAACTGGGCCGACGTTCTGCAGGAGGAGGTGGAGAAGGCGACCCAGAACGTCATGCAGCGGGAACACGAGACTCTTCAGGTATTGGGCTCCGCGGCGGAATACAAGGACCCCGAGACCGGGGAGCACATACTCCGAGTGGCCCACTACTCGCGCATCATAGCCGAGCAGCTCACGACGGACAAAGACATGCAGCAGGAGATCTTCCACGCGGCTCCGCTGCACGACATCGGCAAGATCGGAATCCCCGACACTATCCTGCTCAAACCGGCCAAACTGAGCCCCGAAGAGTTCCGTATCATGAAACAGCACCCGACCATCGGGTACGAGATAATGAAAAGCGCCCAGAGCACCTACCTCAAAACCGGAGCGATCATCGCCCTCAGCCATCACGAGAAGTGGGACGGCTCGGGCTACCCCAGAGGCTTGGCCAAGGAAGAGATCCCCCTCTGCGGACGTGTCCTGGCGGTGACCGACGTCTTCGACGCGCTGACCTCCCGCCGCCCCTACAAGGAGCCCTGGAGCTTCGACCAGGCGGTGGATCACCTCAAGAAGGAGCGGGAGAAGCACTTCGCCCCCGACGCGGTGGACGCCTTCCTCTCCCGGCTCGATGAAATAGAAGAGATCTACAAAACCTACTCGGAATAGCAATTTTCGCTCAAGCCTCGGGGCTCAAAGCCCAAGCCTCAAACAAGGGGTTTCAAAGCTTCGCCCGCCGCCGGCGCCACCAGAGCAGTCCCAACCCGCCGATCATCATCAATACGCAGAGAATCTGGCCGGTGCTGAAGTTCCACGGCGACAGAAAAAGCGCCTGCGGTTGGGTCTGCGCGGCGAAGCTAATCGGATACCCGATTCCGATATCGGGCTCCCGAAAATACTCGATGAAGAAGCGAACCACCCCGTACCCGATCAAATAATAGCCCAGAATCTGCCCCGAGTAGCGCCGCCGCGGCCTCAAAATGAACCAGAGGATAAGCCACAGGAAGATCCCTTCGAAAAAGGCCTCGTAGAGCTGGGAGGGGTGGCGGGGCAGCTGCAGCATCTCGCCCGCCGAGTAGTCAATCCCATGGGCATCGGCCACCTCGCGGACCCATTGGTGGCGGGTGGAGAAGCTCGGCGCGTGGGGAAAAATCATTCCAATCCCGCTTTCGGTCACCCGGCCCCACAATTCACCGTTGATGAAGTTGCCCAGCCTCCCGAAGGTGTACCCCAGGGGTATTCCGGCCACCACTATGTCGGTAATTTGAAAAAAGTCCAGCCGCCTGTAACGGCAGTAGAGAGCGCCGCCCAAAAACGCACCGATCACCCCACCGTGGTAGCTCATCCCCTGCAGCCCCACCAGACGCATATTCTCGTCAAAGGGCCAGAAGATCAGCCAGGGCTTCTGCAGGTAACGCCCCGAGGTATCGTAGACCAGGGCGGCGAAAATACGCGCCACCAGCAGCAGGCCCAGGATCGTCCAGAAAAAGAGGTTGACCACATCGTCGTCGCTCATCTCCAGCTGCAGCCGGTCGTGTGCAATCTGGTACTTGAACAAGAGGTAGGTCACCAGAAAGGCGACCAGGTACATCATCCCGTACCAGTGGAAGGGCAGCCCCGGAATGATCTCCGGTCGTATCCACGAGGGAAACTCCAAATAGGCTATCATTACTGATCCTCCTTCTGCTTCTCTTCTCCAGTCTCCTCCGCCTTTCGTGCTTTGGGCGGGGCCTCTCCATCACCAACCTCGTCATCTTTTTTATTGGAGACCAGTTCGATGCGTCCGTTTTTCTGATTGAAGAAGACATTGACGTTCTTCTCTTCTTTTTTTACCTCAAAAAAGCGGCCATGGCTCTCGATGGTGACCCCGGGATAGAGGACATTTCGGACCAACAACTCCGAATCGAAGTGCTCCTCAAAGCGTTCGCGGAGGCTGAAGAGCTGTCTC